>Ga0179593_1396501_pt1 | contig 20953 bp, 23 predicted proteins | sample CZODoug2_1_08_16_FD_185931 | JGI IMG/M metagenome (GOLD analysis project Ga0179593, IMG submission 185931) | Vadose zone soil fungal communities from Angelo Coast Range Reserve, California, USA - CZODoug2_1_08_16fungal (PacBio error correction) | ecosystem: Environmental > Terrestrial > Soil >... | reverse complement strand
AGGACCCCTGTTGTTTCGTCTCTTTGTCGCTTTCGTTTCTGAGATTTCCATAAGTTGTTTTGGTTGTGCCCCTTCGTTTTCTTTCTTTTGCTCCATGCGCGGCAATTCTGCCGGGAAGGTGAATCCCTTGCCTGCCCTCCCTTGCCCTCTTACTTTCCCCCTCTTTACTTTCTTTTGCAAGATTTGTCATGGGTTTTTTTCGGTTACCGGTCCCAACCCCCTCCACACTTGCCTGTCCGCCCCCAGCTGTTTTGTTTCCTCCCCCCCCCCCTTTTTCCTTCCGGGAACCTTTCTATACCCCCCCTTTTTTTCGATTCACTATACTTCTGTCTCCCTTTTTGGATTACCCGCAAACTAATGCCACATCAAGGCAGATGCAAAAAAAACTGCAAATCTTCCTTGTTTTTTCCCCCCCCCAAGCGCTTCTTATTGGCCTACCTCTGGTGCCGGTAGGGTTCCCATCAGCAGAGCTCCCTGTCTTTCCTTTTTCAGGTTTTGTACTTTACGTCGGGACGATTGGCTTATCGCCCTGAGTTACGGCATTTTATCTTCGGTCCTATTCCATTCTGACCAAGTTTTGGTTTCCTTTTGGTATTTTCTCCCCAGGACGGCCGGCAATTTACATGACGAAACTCTGAACCTTTGGGGATCACCCATTCCGCGAGAGCCGATATCGTTTAACTCTTTCGTCTTTTACACCGTATTATTCTTAGCGCGGTGCAGGCTTTTTTATCCCCCGGTTGCCCTTGTTCTCAAAAATTACACAGTACTCTACTCCCTGCTCTCTTTGACAGCACCCCCCGTACGGCCTTTCGCACACAACTGGCAATTGCGAATCTGAGTCGTCCTGTTTTTTACTCCCTTGACCTCTCGGTAACATTTTGGCACCGACCAATAATACTAAGAAAAGGTGGAAAAAAGGATGGGCAGTGAACAAATTTGATAAACCGATAAGAAGGAACCACGACCCCTGGGACATTTCGTTTTCCTTGTGGTCTTGTCTTGTACGATATGAGCCCGTCGTTATGGTTCTACCGTGCGTGTTTCCCCCCATTAGCCAAGACCCAGTACGAAGTCAGCGACCTCCGCGGGTTCACCCGGAAGCTTTTTGTCAATCATGCCATTCATTCAGTTGTGGTCCCCCGAGCAGCTCATTCTCTCCTTGGACCGACGAGATCTCTGTCTTTCCACTTGACCCCCGTTGCTCACCGTGAAAGCGGCTGCTAGCTTGCGGGGAGCCTTTTATCGCCCGAACCGTATCCTAGTAGAGCCTTTTCAAGCCTCCAGGTAGAAGACAGGTCCCGGCCCGGTTCAGATTCTTTTGCACTAGTTCATGCTCCCTTTGTCTCCCTTCCTCCCACCCGGTTTGAATCTCGATCTTTTGCATTTACTACCCCGTCTTCTCGATCGATCGCGGTCCTCCTCGCCGAAAGAGTCCTTCGTGTTTGTAAAACCTTCCATCTTGCCCCCGAGCCATGAGGTTCTTGCTTTCCGGTGTTTCGAGACAACGTTTCCAGTTCCGTCTTGTCGCAAGTCACAATTGTACCTTTAGGAGCAAGGATCGAGGTTGAACCCCTGAGACAGGGGAGACAAGCCGAACAAGTATAAGTTAGAACCGGGACCTTTGAATGAGATCCCCGTGAAAAAAAGTGGGCAGTGACTTTTGAATTCAATTTTCACCACCCGGAGGGACATGTCACAGGGAATTGCAAATAAACGCTGGAAGGATGGCAAGTGTTTCGCAGCCCCCCCACACACCCCCCCCCCCCCCACCCCACCCCCCCCCCCCCCCAACAAAGGGGGGCTTTCTTTAAGATCCAGGAATCTTTGACTGGGCCCCTTTGCATGGTTTCTTCGTCGTGTTGGTTTTTTCGGAGCGAAGAACGACGCTGACTCTCAGAGACAAGTTACCCTCTGTTCTTGATGTCACAACCCGATCTTTCACTACAAGGGCTGTTCCTTGTAGCTCAGGTTTTTTCCCCTGAGACCCATAAAGATTGCATCTTTTGCTTATTGGAAGATTTACGAAGTATAAGAGTTTCATTCGTCATGTTACCCAGTTTTCTCGGAACGTAGCCTCTTACTTCTCCCGTTGTTCATTACGTATATCTCCGCGTACAAATTAGTGAATCGAAGAGAGAGAACTTCCATGCCCAATCGTGGGAAGCGGGAGGAAGAGACGTTACAAGGCGTATTCCCCAGTTCTTGTTCCCAAAGTACACATTAGTTCAAACCGCTGGCTGTGTTTTAATCTCCGTAGGCGTGATTAATCCCTTGTACTTCGTCAGCACATTTGTGCTCGTTGTTTTATCTCACGGTTTAGCTTCGACCGTCCCCCTCTTCACTCGTTCCGGCAGTTGGTTTTACATTTAGATTTTATCGTCATCGTTCCCCTAGAATATGAACTTCCTAGCCCCCCTTGAGGCACCTGAGTCCCGAGCACGCATATTTGTGCTATTTATGTGTCCAACTGTGGTTTTCTTTTTCTAAAGTTTAAGAGTATAATTCCCAGCCCGCGCCGGTACCGCTCATTCTTCTTAGGTTGTCCGCAATGACTTGTTCTGAAGTCATCTCTCCTGCCCCAATGAATTTTTTTTTTTTTTGAACCCCCATTTCCCTTTTTTCTTTTGGGCCACAGTTCCCTGGTTAGTTTTCTGATAGTCCTCCCCAGTTTGTTTCCCTATGAGGAACCTTACCCGTCCCATTCTTTCTCACATTCTCCTTGTTTTAGGGACCACCTCCTAGTTCTCTCAAAGTTGGTGCTGTCCCCATCTTTTTTTAAACGTTCTTATGCCTGGCTCGGGATTGAGGTAATCGATACTTTTAGATTTGCAGCATTAGCCGGATCCCCTCTCCCTGCGGAAGTAGGACGTTTGTTTTAATCCCCGTTTTCAAGGGACCTAAAGTATCTTTCTCTTTTTTTCTTTTTCCCCCCCACTTTCGCGGGAGACCAAAGATCTTTCTCTATTGTCATAATAATCCGTTTTTTGCTGAGTTTTTATTTGTTGATTTTCCGTCCCCATTTCCCCACCAAAACTCCTTTCGCCCGTGCGCCATTTGGTATTTTTAAAACATGGGTCACCCCCCCCCCCCCCAGACTAATTCGCTTTGCCCGGTCATCCCGCGGCTCCCCCCAGATGCGGACCTCCAACTGTTTTCCTTGCCGCACGTTTACACGCCTTAGAGAAACGTTCAAAAAGTGAAGAGATGACAGTTTGTCCTCCCCAATATTCTAAGTATTTGTAAAATCAACCCAACCGGTCTCTTACTTGGTGACCCAGGTTCTGGGCATGCCTACTATTTCTTCTTGTTTGCGCTTGACCCTTCGCTCGAAACACTAGCCCTCTTTCCCCCAAGCGAGAGTTTTCTTTTCAACCAACCCGCCGAATTCAGGTCCCCTCCTGTTTTCATGACGCAGCCCCAAGTCATTGCGCAATACTTGACAGACCCATCCTTAGTCTTTTCCTACCTTTGCTGTCGGTCTTACACGCTTTCTCCTTCCAACGATCGACCAACGCAAACCCACCTTGTCGCCACGCACCTTCCCCTCCCGCTTTCGACGGACCCAAAGCGACCCATGTTTGGGTGTTTGCTAATTCCGTCCGCTTCGTCTTCTCCATCTCATTCTCACCCCCCGTTCCGCTGAAGCGCGTCAGGCCGTATGAACACCCCTATCTCACCCTTAACTCCTTCTGGCTGTTACTTGGATAGTAATATCCGTTCAGAAGGATTACACCTCGCGTTCGTACTTTTTGAAATCACTAATTGTTTGACTAAAACGCCCAATTGAATCGAGGAAATTTGAGTGGTGCTCGTTCACCGGTTCCCGTTAGATAGTCTTAATTACCCTCTCAGAGCGGCTCGTCCCCCCCTAACCACCGCAAGCATCCTCATTATACTGCGGCTTCCGAGCCGTGCGCATCGTAGGCGAATTAACCCGTTTCCCCCCCGCCCACTTGACCTTGCTGTGTCGGCTGGTTTTCAAAGCCGAGTGTTCCCCTAAGAGGCGCTTAAGTCTCCCTCTTTTGCTCACCCCCCCCCGATCGCCCAGTTTTGGGAACCCAAGTGATAATTATCCCCCTGGGTGAGCAATGAACCCTTTTTCACCCCCTTCCCCAAGCTTGCCCTTACCCCCAGCCCCCCCCCTGTTTTCAATGCGAACTCTCTTGGTGGCTGAGAACGCTTTCGCCCTTTACTTCGCTCTTCCATTTTCCATTCGGCGCCGCTTCCTGGCATTTTCTCAACGAACAAAAGTGAAACAGAACTAACTTTCCAGGGTAGATTAAGCTTGTCCCCAATATGGTGTGTGCAACCACCTCCGCACCTATCTTCGGTGGCACCCTCTTCACAGATCTCCCGACCTCTGAACGACCCTAGGATTTTTTCACCTTTCTCCTGAGATTTATGCCGCGAGCAACCGCGAGTCGCCCCTAACAGCGCAATGATTTTAGATACAACGAAGTCTCTATACCCTTTTTTAGGGAGGACTTACGAACCCGCCTATTCGGAGTACATCAGCTGAGTTAGACTCCAGGTTCCGCAGTAATAGGAAGGAACGTAAAGTTTCTGCTTTCCAAAGGAGTTAGCCCGTAGAAAACTCGCCGGAGGAGATTTATCTCCGAAGTAGAAAGCGACCGGGAGTCTTCCCGCTCTCCCGCAACACTCTAAGGCCACAATTCTGCTTCCCCATCCACTCTGAAACTTTTAGTTCCGGGTGGCCGATTCCACGGGGGGAACGACAAGTGAAGGGTTATTTCCCATGACTTCCTTCATGTGGATGGTGGAGGGCTACCCGGTTACGAATGTGGGGGTGCTCGTTCTCTTACACCTGGAATACAGAGTCCTTTGAGACTTAGGTCCTCATCCTTCTTTTTTCCCTACGTTCAGTACGAGGACTTTTTTTAGTTTATCACCTTTCACGGATTTTCTCCAGCTCTCCTCGATACTCCCCCCGTGTAAAAAGACATTCCTGTCCACTGGGCATCTGCGCCTCCTCCCTTTTACGTTTTTCGGTCTTTCCGTCGATCGTGTTTCTCTGTTATGAGTGAACATACCAGCCTTTCACCATCCTGCATTCCTCATGCTTCATAACTTTCCTGAACCCCTTTCCTCCTTCCGTGCGCAACCTCCCCCAATCTCGGTCCGTACCAGTTCCACGAACAACTATCTCTTCTTTAGATTGGTTTGCAGGAGTCACTTCCAAAACCCCATGCTATGGTCCATCTCGGTTTTTTTTTTTGTGCACCCAACGGAATCAGTCTTTCCCATATGGTTGACCCGCAGCCATACTCCATCTTTACAGAGTTAATCTCCCCCAGCGAAAAGTAAGTTCTTTTTTGCCTTCCTTTTAGGTTTTTTCTCTTTTCGGCCGTCCCACTGGTGGGGCAGCTGCCCCCTTCACGAGGTGCCTCTTTTCCTGCTGATTTATCGCTGTACGTTGTCAGTCAATTTGTTTTTGTGGTCACCGGCGGTCCAGCCGACCACGCCCCCTTGTAACCCATCTTGACATTAAACTCCTGCCTTTTGTAGATTTTCGAGGATTTTTTCCCTTTTCGCCTTTCTTCGCTCTGAAGCGGCCCACAAAGCAACGCCATGTCCGTGCCTTATATTAGTTCCTAAGCCTATACCCCCCAGAGACTTTTTGCTTTCAACAGCTTCCCCCTTTCTCTTTTTCTCCCCTTGTTTTTGCGAGAATCCCTCGCTGTTGCCGCCCCGGTGCTAGCTCTTTGATTGATCAAACCACCGGGCTTCTCGTTGCATGGCTCTCACTTACTCGCTCGTTGCCGAGACCTGGAGAAGACCTTTGATTGCCACTGGTCATCACTTGTTTTCCGTGATAACTTCCTCCTTTTATGCGATTGTTTTTCCTTGGTCGGCGGTGCGCCCACCGTGACCCCGACCCCTTTTCCCTCCGCTTAAAGCTCTGATTCAGCTTTTTTGCCGCCCTTTCTTTGGCGGCAGATTTCCCCCACACAACCTTAGCAGCCACAGGAACTTACCCCTTTTTTAGTTTCGGAAATGGATCCCTCCCCCTTGATCCCTTAGTTTCGACCCCTGCAACACAACTTTCTTCAACTATTACCCCATTTCGCCGCGATTTCCTTTCTCCCTCTGCCGGTTGTTTTGACGGTAGTTTCGCCCCCAGCGGCTGACAGAGACGTATTCGGGACTTTACTGCAAGTTTCTCTTTCACTCACTGTTCAGGGTATTCTAATTTTATTCCGCCATCTGAATGCATCGGGGGACGCGTGTTATTTCCTTTTCCCTCCCCCCACATGGACGAGCTTTTTCCCCACCTGTGAAGGTAATTCCCATTTTTTTCTTGCAGCGTCAGATGCCTAGCCGTTGCTGTTCCCTTAGCTCGCGCGTAGAACGGGGTTTCCTGCCCCAGTTTTTCTTCAACCGACTGAACAAGGACGATAAATTGACGTCTGGGACAGAAAAATTTGTTCAGGCCTGTCGCCCCCACCTACTCTATAGTACATCCTTTCCCCTGACCTTCTACTTGCCCAGCAAAACATCCCCTCCCCAAACTTTTTTAATTACTTGCTGCGGGCAACACCAAGTCCCCACCCGTACTCATTCCCCCATATTCGTTTGTTATCACTTCCTCAGATGTTCTTCTTGTCAAACTCCGAGCTGGAACTTCCCCCGGATCTTTCCTCTTCTCCTAGGTTTCGGTTTTAATCTCCCCCTTTTTTAAGTCTTGACGTTCCTTACGGGTGCGTATTCTCCTTTTTTTTTTTTTGAGCCGCGTCGCTAGGATCGTTTAGACCAGTTTTCCCCTTGTCGTATCTTTCTTTTCTCTGCAATTTGTCTGCTATTAGTTTTCCCTCACCCTGTCTGGAGATCTCGACCACTGGTACCCCCCTTCTTTTTTTCGATTTCTGTTTTGATCCGCTGGTCCATAACTCAAGAGCCAGGGTTTTGTTCCCAAGGAAATTGGTCCCGCGAGACCTCACATGTGCTTTGATTTTCAGGTTGTTCTTTCTCCCTTGCTGATCTCCCTTGTCGCCCCCACTTTGAGCCGCTGCAGGTTCGCGTGAGACTGATTTCTCATCCAACAACGTTGCCATCCCCATAACCCCGTTTCAGGCTTGGCACGTTCTTAGAAGGGTATGATTGGTCTTTTTTTAGTCCTTCCCGGAAGTTTTTTTTTCCTACCCCTTTTTTCCCCCCCCCCGGCGGCCTTGTGGGAGCGGAGAGGCACTGAGTGCGCGGAAGGAGCCCCTTCTGGTCCCCCCTCTCTTTTTGCCCCCAGCTCTGTCCGGTTGTGAGAACCATGACACGCTTTAGAAGCCCCGCTCGTTGCAAGCCTAAGAGGATGCTTCAGTCTGTTTTTTTTTTAAACTTGAAGAGGGTTAGTCCTTTCTCACTTCCTTCCCCTTGTTTTTTAGCCTCCCCTTTCCCCCCTCGGCGACGAGAAGAGTTCATAGTCGTAAGGAAGATGTTCTAGCGTCTTCCCACTACTTCTCCAACACCAATTTTTTGGCTTTGTACCTTCGCATTATTACTCTTGGAATCCGGAATCGAAGAGAGGTCTTTCCCTTGGTTGATCTCCTTCCCTTTACTTTTTCCCCTTAATTCTTATGCGCTGCCCCCCCCTTTTTTCAGAATTTTTCTCTTGGATAGAAGAGTCTCGCCTTCTTGACCCTCCGACCCCCCTGAGGCTGGGTTTTCCATGCACAGTCTTTTCTTTGAGACTATCTTTGTAAAGGTTGTTGTTTTTTGTGTAGTATCCCCGTTTCTCTAATCTTCCTTCGTTATGGGTCTTACTTATTCCTTGTCTTTTCTGTTCTCCCAATGAATTGTTATCCTGAAATCTCCTTCCAACTTTATCCCTCCCCTTGTTTTTGCCCACCCTTTCCGGACCCCAGATGTCGTTTTTTCCCCTCTCTACAGGTTATCGCGCGACAATAACCCCCCGTTGCCCCAATTCACGCCGCAACTGACATTGTTTTGACCTTACTTCAGTCCGGTCTTGTCCTTGACCCCCTAGTTGGTGCACTCTCGGTTTTGGACTATACCCTTTTTTCTTTTTTCCGTGAGTCTTTCTCATGGGAGTAAGACTTTGGTGAGCCGCGTCGAATTCTACTGGCATCTTTACTCTTTTTTGTTTTTCCTTTCAATAGTTTTTCACCCCTTCCCCTCTTGTCGATGTTTTTTTTTGTCCGCCAGGGGCGACAAACCTCACACGACCCATCTTTTCCTCACCTTTGTTGTTTTGCTCTCGTTTCGGCCCGAGCTCCCCTTTTCAAACGAACCAAATACATCGCGGATCCCATTGTTACAAAACATGATGAGGAATTCCCCCTCCCCCCCCTTCTTCCAGAAACCTATGCCGCTGCTCTTCCAGTAGAGCCTCACAGGATCCCCTCCCCGCATCTCCTCATGTTTTACTCACAAAAACTTCCCCCCCTGAAGATGCTAAAGGTGTCTCCCCCCCTCTTCTTTTTAATTTGGGTCAAGTCCCCACAATGATACATTTTTGAATTGCCAACTTTTTAGTGCCTGGCGCTTCTCAAAACTGCTTTCCATGTCCCACCAAAGCCATATTTAGTATAGTTTGAGTTGGCCCCCCACCCCCTTTGGCCGATCCAGGGCTGACGTTTTCCCAGGCACTTTCCCCCGTTCTTCTCCCCACACGACAGGAGAGTTGCTTATCCTGGCTTCTTTTGACCCGAACCCCCAGGGCGTCCCTACCCCTCCCCCCCCCCATTCTACCCATGAACCCAAGAGCTTGACCCCAAGTGACCCATCATTTGTTCTTCCGTCTATAGGCCATCTTCACCCTCCTCCCACCCCGTCCTTCTTTCCCTTCTTTTGCTTTAAGATGCACCGATTTCCCCTAGCACCAATTGCGAGGCTGTCCCTCTCTTACTAACTATGATTCCCCAACAGTGCTTATTTTGCCCATAGTCAGTTCCTGCCCAGACTTGCCTATTTTTCTCCGCTTGCCTCATGTAGGCGCCTGCTCGGCCAGTGGGTCCCTTCGTCCCCTTCACACGGAGCTAACGTTATCCACAAGCGTCAACGTACACCTACCTTAACTTCAGCATCACACGGCGTAGCCCTCCTTCTGCGAAAGTTCCGTTATAGATCACTACGTCACGGATTCCTTGCGGAAAAAGGATTTGTTTTTTGCCTTTAGGGGACCGCTGGCGATTAGGTTTCCTTCGCGCTAATAGATCCCCCCCCGTGAACCGACCTGCCTTTGTCCACCCTTTGTATGCAAGCCGTCCTGTCGCCTCCCTTGCCAATCTCCCCATTCCCTCCTTGCCAATCTACAAAGACATGGCCCTGCTCTTTTTTGCGTTTTCTGGGAGCAAAGTCGAGCCTGCGACCCTCGTCCTCGTACAGTGCTCGTTTGCAACTTTTCCCCCTCAAAACCGTGAAAATCCACCTCCCCTCATGGGCTCTCTCCGCAGACCCCTTCTTTGGTTCCCTTTTTTTAAGAGTTCTCCTTCTCTTTGACCCCCCCCTCTGACCTCTCGCCCCTCTCGAAATAAGGATGGTTTTCCGCTCTGATGATTTTCCTTCCCGTTTGTTCGGAGCTCCCCTCCCGCGTCCATTGCCGTTTTCCCCCCCTCTCGAACGCCAGACCTGTCTTTCCTTCGCTTACTTACCTCCCTCCTCCTTTTTTCGATCCTTTTCTCCACTACTTTCTCACGCGACTTCGACAACATTTTTATATCCCAAAAACGAGGGCTTCTTCTCTAAAGCCCTCGACACGCCCTTATCTTTCTTTTTGCACCTTAATGAACCACCTTTTGACCCCCCAGTCTTTCCACATCATGATTCTTTGGGTTTTTCTTTTTTTTCCCGCCTTTTTTGCTTTTAAGTTTTTCCAACGGGTTTTTTGTGGATGCGTGTTGGACTAGCGACGCTCCTCTTCCACTGCTACTAGAATTGGTTTCTCCTTTTTTTTTTCCGAACTTCGTTCTCCATCCTTCCAAGTTCTATTGCTCGTCTTTTAGGGTACCCCACTGTCCCCCCTTTGCTTGTATCCAATCCCTTCTTCCTCCGACCCCTTTCCCAACATCATGCCACTTCCGGGCCTTCATCCGCTGCGCGAAATGTGTCCACGGTTTTTTTTCCCCCTGTCGTTGCATCGTGTAAGATGGCTTGATGTGCTTACCCAACACGCGCCCCGAATTCATGGCATGACTACTCATTGTTAATCCCTTTTGCTAACTCCAAAGCCCTCCTCCGTCCTTTCTAAACGGTGTGGAACTTTTGTACCCCCCCCGGCAACACACCTGCGATTGCCCTCAACTTGCGCTTTTTGTCAAACCCTTTCCTGACATTAGGCTTTCCTCATCTTGGGTTCTCCGATGAAAGTACTTTTTTTAACGTTTTCTCCCAGTACCCTGAAGATACCCCACACTTTCCTGCTGCCCCTGCCTTTTTTTTTGTATCGATCTGAAGACGTCCCAAAGTGCCTTTCTTACCTTGTTAAGATTGGACCACCTTGAAAATTTTTTCGGGTTGGTCCCCACCTTTGCGAACTCAACTCCCCCCTCTTCATATTTTTCGTCCCCCGGGGTATTGCAGTTTTCCGGCACGGATTCCCTTTTCCCCTGGAGAATGCGCCTAGCCGTGAGAAGTGCTCCCCCAACAACAGTCGCCCAGAAAGGGGCCTCATCTTCCTCCTTCCCTCCCTAACGGAAGACGCAGCCATTCTATCTGTAGTTTTTTTTCCTTTCCCCTCATCGTGTTTTTTGTCCGTCTCTCCCAGTTAATCGGTGAAACTTATTTCTCGCTTTTCTTTTCAGAATCCCCTCGGAATGTTTTGTTCAAGTTTTCTTAAATTCCTCACTCTAGGTTCGGGAAGTGCACAGGGAATCGGATGCACAAGGCTCCACCTGAACGAGGTATCCCGCTAACTTTTTTCCGCGTTTTTGGTTTCAGCAACGTGACCAAAAACCACGCCCCCACAAGTGCCTGGCCCGCCTTTGCCCATATGACGCATTTTTTGGGGGGCTCTCTTCTCAAAAACCCCTTCCGACTGCAGCATTTTAATTTCCTCTTTTTACCTTGTAGGACGCTTAACCTTTTCATTCCTTCATGAATGAAAACCAACTCTAGACCTTATTTCCCGTTTTCCCACCACCTTGCAGATTGATGGCCTCTCTCCTTTTTTTTTGCCCGGTTCTCCCAACTCCTTTTTTTCGATACCGTTATTTCCTTAACTCCGCAAGAGATTGGCTTGATTCCCAAAGTACTTCCAGGCTTTCCCTGAAGTGATTTGTCAGCTTTTTCACAAAGAGAACCCCTTCCACGATCCCTTAAGGCCCTAGAAGTGTAATGCCCCCCTTTTTTCGCAAGCGATGATTTATTCCATGTCCTTTTACCACGGAGCTTCTAGAGAGGATCAGCTTCTCCCTCCCCTTTTTGTAAGACCCCTACCACCCCCCCCCCTCCCCAAAAGACATACGAGTCTTATTTTTTTTTTCCCTAAGACGTTTCCGGTGCTTTCGCCCCCCCCCTTGAGACCTTCCCCACTAGTCTAAGATTTTCCCCCCGCACTCTTGCGAGCGGTCCCCCCCCTCATACCTAAATAACAACTGTGCCTTCCCGCCCTTTTTCCCACCCCCACTAATATTCATTTTTTTTTCCTCTTTTTCTTTTTCATAAGGGTTCCCTTTCCCTATGTTTTTCTTTTTTCCTGAAATTCCTGGCTTGGCGCCTTGGTTCTACCCTTAGCGAGTTGTTTCTTCTCTCAATTTCGCCCCATTGGAGCTTGATCTTTGTATCTCTTTCCATCAAAATTGGGATTAGGAGTACCCTCTAGGACTGTTCGAAAACCCTAGATTTTTTCTCGATCTGTAGTTCCGTCACTTCCCATTGTTTAGCCTGGTCTTATCTAATTCCTCCCCCCTCACCCTTTCCTAGGTTTCCCACGATCGTTCTTTACGATTTTCCTATAGGGATCCCTAGGTTTTCATCGAACGCCCCGCTCTAGAGGCTTGCTGCCCAATACCCATGGTTCAGCTTTCATCCCCCCATGTTTTTACGTTCCTAAATGCTGAGGTCTTGACCCCCTCCTCGCATCGGCATGGTTTGCGGGCGGTCCCCCCCTTTTTTTTCAACCCCCACTGCATTTTCTCCATTTTCCCAACTTTTGAGGTGTGGAAGGTTTCCTTTTTTTTGGTTTGCTGATTTTGTCCGGCAGTCCCTTTCCAGATTCTTGTCTTTTTACGCAGGCTGGTTTCGTCCCTTCGTTTGGTGGAGCTGCTTGGACGCGCTGAAGCGATGTGCAGGTCTCCCCTCGTTTTTTTTATTTTCAAATCCTCTTTAAGGTCCCCCCTGGTTGTGTGTTTCCCCTTTTTTTTTTTATCGTAGAAATCGGCTTCCCCCGCGCTAGGCGGCCGAGTACGTCTTTATAATTGCGTTGCTTTGAGACGTTTTTACTTTTTGAGGGGGAGTGACTGCTCGGCCCCTTCGTGCCTCGAATCCTTTTTAACAATGGCCGCCGGGGGCGCCATAGTCCCGCCGAGCAGTGCTGGCTGCTATTTTCGTCCCTTCCGTTCTTGTCAGTACAGCCGAGGGTGTTACTCCTTCGGACTTCGTCTTTAGTTCCTTTCCCCCGTCCAAAGCTCCGCTATGGCTCAGTTTTGTCTGAAGCTTTTTTTTTCCCCTTCTGTTCTCTCCCCTCTTACATGGCGGAGGTTTCTACAGGATTATCTACGAGCGCCCTAGAAGTTCGCAGCGCCCATGTCTTTCCACTTGGGGGCGCGCACCTCTTTCTTTTTGCGGTGGTTTTTGTGTTTCAATGTTTTCATTTCTTCTCCAGGACCGCGCACGGGTATCGTAAGCAGTTATTGTCCGGTATGGACGTACTTCCTTGTTTCTATTCCTGCCCTTAAGTTTCGCCCCTGATGCCATGTTGGCCACCTTCGATTACAAGATGTCTTTTAGTTTTCGACCTCGAAGGTTCTTCCTTCCCTTTTCCCGCATTCCCTTCCTACCCCTTTTCCACTTCCCCTCCCTGTTTTTCACTCCCTGGCTCCGAGGTTTGGTCGCTCGAAAGTTTTTGATTTCCTTCTTATAGCTGGGGCGTTTTGCGAGATCATTTCCGTCTCTTCTCGTCAGTCTTTCGTCCGGATCACCTGGCCGACCTCTTTTCCCTTCACTTTTTTGAGCACGGCGCTTGGATTGCCCTTCTGGGTGGCCAAAAGCCTTCAATAAAGATGGCTCGCCCCTCTCTTCCTTTGGTTTGTTTTGTTTGAGAGATATTGTGGATTTTTTCCCTCCCCGGTCACCTTTTGCCCCCAAAAATCCCTCGCCCCTTTGCGCCATTGAAAACCTGAGTTCGGCCAAAACCTTCCGTCTAATACAGGACGAAATTGAACATACACCTCAAATTCCTTTCCCATTCCCCCCAGTTTTCCTTCAATTCCAAGAGCGTTATAAGACAAACACCGTCTCCCCCTGATTTCGAACCCACCCTCGGTGCCCCCATTATCTGTCCGTTCTGTCCAGAAACCCAAATTCTTGCAGTTTCCCGCGTTTGAATGTGAAACTGTTCTTGGCGCCATGATTCCCCTGTGTTAGAGACCCCGAGCGCAAATAACCGTCCCCCTCTTTTCGGTGCCCCCCCCCAACCCCCACCCATTGCCGCTAGTTGAAGACCACTTACTGTAGGCAAGAACGCCTTGCGGCCCCATCCCCGGAATCCTTCTTAATGTTTTGATTCTAGCTGGACAAAGGTATGTCCTTCCCAGCCACCCCCTTGTCTCCCAGAGATTTCTCCAAGGTCGTTTTGGCCCCCTTAGACCCCCCCCCGTTTCGGCGCTTTCACCTCTCTTTCCCCCCCTCTAAAATCTTACACGGCCGCGCTCCTGGTCCCGGTCTTTAGGCAGCTTTTTAACCCGCGCTAACCATTCAGCCCACCTCGCGATCTTACCGGTCTAGTCCCAAGCCTGATGAATCTTACCCCCCGCTGTGCGTTACACCCAACACTCGTAATCCGAATCCCTCCTGAATTTCCCTGTATGAAGGCGCTGCCCTTGTGAAAGGAGTAGTCACTCCACCCCCCCCTACTTTTCTGCATAGACCCCTGCTCAAAGTAACCCACCGAGAGACTCATTATTTCCTTCTCTTCCACGAAAGATGAGAAAGATTGCTAATCAGTATTACACCGGAATCCATGGAACATGTTGACCCCAATCCCTAGGGTTCCCGATCAGCCGCTCTCTAGGCCGTCCCAACCCTCATTCCTCCCAGTTGCGCCACGGGGATCGCGTTCTCCTGGTCGCTCTGCCAAAAAATTCCCCGGCTTCCTTTTAAACTGCCCCATGCCCCAGTATTTTTTTGTCCCCCCCCCCATGTCGCCATGCCCTTTGGCTTTGCGCAAGAAGTCCGGTCCTCCGATGATCATGCCCGTGGCGTCCCCCTCGCGCCAGAGATGTCCGGTCTCAACCCCAGTCCCAACCGATGAAAACCTCCTTGCTTCTCCTCTCCCTTCCCCCATATCCTCCCCAAGCCCCCTGTATATTTTGGAGTCTTCCCGAGTCTTCCTTTGAGAGAAAAGAATTTCGATGTTGTCCGTTCCCCTCTCTATTTCCACGGTGTCTCTCCTTTCGGGGGGAGCCGACCAGGAGACCTTTGATCTCTTTCTTCCCCCTATCTCGATCCGTACGCGGTGAACTGGCTTTCTCCCACTCCCCTCCTCCGCTACCTCATTCACAATTTTTCCCTCTCCCGCCCCGGAAGCCTGCCACCCCCCGAGGCTCCCCCCCCCCCCCCCCTCTCCACCCCTGGTAGTCCCCCCCCCCCCCAGAAGAACCCCCTCTGCTAGTGTCTCCCTCTTTAGCCCCCGCGCCGAGGTTTCTTTTCCTCTCTCCCCGAACCCTCAGGAAACAGGCCAATACCTTCACCTCCAAGGAGGAACGGGGTTGCGCGTGTTTTTTTGGCCTTCCGTCAGTTGCCCCAACGGTTTTCCCTGTTTATGGGCGGAGGGGTTCCCGAGCCAGTAGACGCGCCCGTCACGAAAATGTTCTACTTCATTAGTCCTGGAGTTTGTTTTCCCTCACTGCTTAACGTCTTGCTTTTATACGTCCAGTATCTTATCTTTGTTACCCAAAGGTTGCATTTCTGTATCCAGCCTTCTCGATTATGAGACTAATGTCCCCCATCGATGCCCGGCCCCGCTTTTGGGCAATATCATCGCTTCGGACATGTGTCCCCCCCGTTTTTTCCCAAGTCTCAGGATCTTCTATTGCGTAAGTGTGCTGAAAGAAAAAATGCCCCCTCTCTTTCTCATCGTGGCGGAATTGACTCAGATACCCTCGCCGTCACCCAATACACGCCCCGTCCCGGAACAACCCGGATATATGTTTGTGGCGTACTGCTTACGGGTCCCACACGGCAGATGGGATAAGAGGGGTTTTACCCCCCCCCATTTTGGACCCTTCTTGATTCTTTTGTCATTTCATGCTTATGGCACGTAAGGCTTTTTCTACTCCCAGTCTTTCCCCTCGAAAACCAATCCCCTGTACTTTCCTGTTTGCTGTCGCCTAGGTGTTTTTTCGACCCCCTTTTCCTTAACGTTTCTGAATCTATCAATCCGCTGTCTTGTCTTCGGGGTTTTCGCCCCCTTGTTCCAGCCCGACCCCCAAACCATCTGCATAAACTTTCGTCATAATCGTTGTTGTAGCAGGGCCGTGCCCTTTTCCCTGGTCGAGGTCCTTTCCCGAAATAGTGGTTCCAAGCAACCGTGCCAACGAAGGGTAAGATATTTTCCATGCCTAGAAACCTAAGTATAGAGCCGCTCAACAGCGCCCTGTATCTCTCTCTACTCCTACCGGGGTGTTTGTGAGAGACTCCACTTCAAGTACCTCGCGTTTATTGAGGAATCTTCATATGCGGACCCTTGCGTTGCTTTTTGCCTTCTCCTTTCTTCCTCCGGCTAGGATGATCTGCGGACCTTTGGACCTTCCCGCCCCTCAAAGTTTACCCACCCTTTTTTATGATCTGTTTTTCTTATTTCCTCACACGGTTGACCAAACGACAACCTTTTTTCCGCGTCCCAGTACTTCCTATGGCAAGCGGTGTCAAGTTGGGCAGAGTTCCTTCCACCCCCGCCCCCGCCCGCATTTGCACTGATGGCTTCTGTTCGATTTCTTTGCTTCGCAAGATACCTACCAGGAACAAAACCTCTCTCCACAAGAATGCGTCTCCATTGGTTTCCCACCCCGCTCATATTTGATTGAGACGGGGTTTTTTGCGGTCAGCCGTCTGCCGAGACAGAGATCCGTTATTTTTCCGGGAACTTCTCAGTTTCTTTCTTCACTGGTGCCTGGCCCGGCTGAATGTTTATGGAGACCTTTCTTTTTTTGTTTCTTTTTACCTTTTTACCCCGTCCAATTCTCAGATTCGTTCCGGTCCCTCCCTTTTTTTTTGAAAAGTGGGAATCCACTGTTCATCCCGATGGCTCCCTGTATGATAGTTCCTTTCCTGTGGCTTTTCCCAGTTTTCGGTAGCTCAGTTTTTGTGAGTCGAGTGTTATAACCTCGTTCCACTTCCTATAGAAGTTTCGATTTTTCCAGGCAACAAGACGTTAAGTTTTGCCGCACCCCCCTTCTCCCTTCTGAATTAGCCCAGCTTTTTTCCCGACTTATTTTCTGTCCAACTTTGCCTCTACCCTACCAATCAATCCCCTTTTTTACTTATTAAGATTCTGGCCCCCAAACCCAGGCGCCTTATCCTTTTTTCTATTTTATCCTCCCCCCCCCCCCCCTTTTGGCGTTTTTTTTTTTTTCTTTGCGACAAGCCTCGAGGGCGAATTTGTCGGACCCCAAGATTTTAGGCGGGTTTTAGGATAGGTTCTACCTTTTTCCCCCCTTTGTCTCTTCGGACGCGTTTGGGAGAAAAATTTTTTTTTGAGCCGGTTCGCATTTTTTTCTCCAAGTTGCAGGTTCTCCCCTTTTTTCCGCGTACAGTTATCTAAGTCCGTGAAATGGATAGTTCGTTCTCCCTCTTTAAAGGGGTCTCCTCTCCTATCGTGCAAGGGGACATCCCAGTCTTCCGATCGGGATTCTTTTCCTCCGCCTCCTATATCCCCTTTTTTTTGGCTTTGTCAAAAAAGGAGGGGGTTTCGCTTCTTCCCATGTTTGTTAGTTTCCCTTTTTTTCCCTTTAAACGTAATTCGAGCTGATGTCTTCTCTCGAGTTATTGTTTGCCCTTCTTGCGCCCCATTTTCACACCCTGAAGTCTGCCCCTTTGAAATCCCCCCCAATTTTGTTTTTTTGGACCCTTCTTTCCTTTAGCCGTGGGGATGATTTGGAATTTTACGCTCCATTTCCTCACTGTTTTTTTTCCCCCTTCTTTTTAGTTCCGTTTTTTTGGTTTGGAGGGTCTAACAGAGATGAATCCCCTCGCGGTCGGTAGACCATTGGGCACAAGACTTATTTCCCATTTCATTGTCGTCAAGTTTTAATATCCTCACCATGTTTCGCTCCTTTCTTTTAGGGGAAATTTTCCCTGACTGGGTGGAGGAGGACTCGTTTTATTGTTTTTTCCCCTTGCTTGGTATGCTCTCGGTCTAGCTTTTTATGCCTCATTTTAATCACGGTTCCCACTGGTATTTTCGGCCTCCTCCCCTTAGCCGGATCAGGAAATCTTTGTGCTATTTTAACCGTTTCTTGTTCAACTTCAGAAACCGCGGTTGTTGATCCCCTCCTTCCCTTGTAGTTTTTAAATCCTGACCCTTTCCTTCCGCTTTGAGATTTCTTGTCTGTTCGAGTCGTTTAGAGGCCTGGATCCATTAACACTTGAGCGCGGTTAGCTTTTAGTTTGAGTTCTTCCCTTCCCGGAGAATCAGTAGGGACAGCAGCGCCCAAACTTTTTTTTTATGGTCCACTTGTCCCCCAACCCCCCCCTCCTTTCATTTCTGTGAGGGTGTGGCGGGGTCCTTCAGAGTCCTCAATGACCGAAGTAGGCATAGCCGCCCTCCGTATTGTCTTTTTGGACGTCCCTTATTTCTTCCTGCCAGTAATTTCGACTGATGATCCGGCAATGGTTTGGCAGACCTCGACGGAAACTATGTAGGTTATTTTCCCTCTCTCCTTCCCTTCTTTCCCACAGGTGTGTGATCCTTCGCTGCCCTAACCTTTCCATCCCGCTTCATATCCATCTTTTTTAGGGAATACAAAGATATTGTCTCCCCGTTGGTTCTCCCCCCCCCTTTCCAGTTTTGAGCTTGTATTTAACGCGTTCCGGACACCAATTTGAGGTCCTCTATATTTTTTAGCGACGCATCATTTCTTTCTCCACTCTCTTCTTTGGATTGTTCACTCCTGGTTCAAGGAAGGGCGATGATTTTCCTTTTTTTTCCTTGCCTTTCCCCCTCCCCCCAGCGTCCAAAAAAGACTCTCTCTCTTTCTCCCTTCGTTACCGAGATCTCTTCCGTCCCTGCCCAAACGAAATCATCCGCAGTAGTCCCATTTTTCCACCCTTCGTTGCGGACCCCCCCAAGCTAGTAAGATTTGGTCCTACTAAACTTTCTGACGCGGCCCCCCAGATCCTTCCCCCGTGATCTCTCTCCGCGAAACTTGAAAGCGTTTGTCCCCAACCTTTCCGTTTCTTGTGACCACAACACTCCTGCGCCAATGTTTGTGCCCCAGCAATTAGGATACCTGTTCCTGGTGAATGCTTGGTAGGATAAGGACACTGTCATTAAAACTTGGTCTCTACATCGATCGACCCTAACTCATTGTTCGTCTCTCTTGCTTCCCCAACCCAGTGTCCGATAAGTTAAGGCGAATCCTGGTTTCGTTCATACAGAATTAGTCCATCCGCCATCCAATCTGATTCCGTGTCTTCTACAGACGCTGATTATCCTTTTGCCGGGATGGCAGTACTCCCACCCCATTGGCCCTGAAATAAAATAAGCTGTTATATTTTGGCCCCCCTTTCCGAAAGTTGGGCTAAGTCCCCTAGATCTTTTGGCTATAACTCTACATACAACCCACCCCCCCTCGAGATCATTAAGCTTTGAGAAGGCAGATCCCATCGCCCAAACCTAAGACAACTATACCTAAGGATGTTTCATTACCATTTCATTCCCTCCCCTCCTCTTCAGTCACAAAATGTTTTTTTTTGAACCCCCTCTTAATGACCTCTATCCGCGACCAATGAATCGAGTCTCTGCGCTTACTAGGCTTTGACCGTCGCGAGTCTACTACCCCGTGGCCTCCTTTCTCAGAAACTCAGCACCCTTAACCTATCCCCTTTCTCCCCTCCCACATCATAAGGGGAGTACCCGAATCTCTCCATGCTCCTTTTTTCTCTCTTTCAAGGACGACACTGGATACCCCTTTCCTTCCCAAGGCTTTGTTGAACAACCGGTGCTCTTCCGCTTGCTTTTCCGCGTCTCGACTCCCCCGCCCTTCTACGCACCCACCCCTTCCGTTTTCCAGTCCCCTCCTCTCCCTGGCGCGTCGCTGCCAAACCTCTTTATTTGACACTACTTGCCATCCTGTCACATTCATGGTTTCTCTGTGCGACCCCCCCTTTCTTTTTTTTTTTGGGCTGGTTTTCTACTTCTTTCTCCCCTGAGGCTAGGTTGTCGACAGGCGATTTCCCGCTCCCTGGCCCCTTTTTTTTTTCACGAACCCAAGGACGCCCCCCCCCTCATGGGAGTTTTCCAGCTACCCCCCCCCCTTCGGGGTCATCTCAAAAGCATCCGACTGCTCTGCGTTCGCATTCCTTCCTCCCGAGAGCCCTCCGTTGTCGTAGATCGGTCACGTCTGCTCTCGCCCTTTTTTTCGGAGAGCTAGGAGTCGATCCCCATTGCATCCTTCTTGAACTCCCTCCTCACCCGCACCTCAGTTCCCCCCGGTTTCCTCCCGATGACCCTTCCTTTTCCCTTCTCGATTTTTCCCTAAAGACATAAATGAATCGCTGCTTCGTGTCCCCTTTTCTTAGCCACCTTCCTAAAACCTCTCTTTCTCGTATCGCTTATCCCCCCCTTTTGAGGCTTTCCGATTCTCTGAAACCCATCGATCCCCCACGTATTTTTCCAAAACGCAATAGAACCTGGATTTACCGTTTTTTTCCTCCGTTTGTTTGAAAGTAAAGCATTTAAGTCAACCACGGTTTTATGTTCTTTGTTCTGCATTTCGATCCAAGTACGCCCTTTGGTAACACGGGTACCGAATTTTCTTGCCTAGTTTGTGTTGTCCCTACCTTGCTTTCCCATGTCAAGTCCTGAGGATCGTTTGTTGTTCTTCCCTTTCTTACCGGTCCCCTCGTGTATCCTATCCTTCCCTCAGAGCATACCTTTCCAATCCCTGATTGCGATATCTTTTGCTCACGCTGCTTCCCGATTTCCACCGTTTTGCTTTTTCGTCTCGTTCGAGCAGTTCTTTTTTTCTGCCTCCCACGTCGGCACCCCGTGACCCCTCCCCTTTCGGAAAAACTTCTACCCCGGTCCCCGTCCCTGGATCGAGCCTTTTCTGAAAGTTTGAAATAATGTCCTTTTCCCGGCCTGGGCGCCGACATTCCCCCCCCCACACTTTCTTTGTCGCCATCCGACAGTTGGTTTTTTTTGACCCCAGTGTACTTCAGGATGAAGAGGTTGGGGGCCCTTTATGACCCGCTATTCCAGTTCTTTTCTGTAAGCCTTGGACAAGAACGCCTTACCGTCCTTTCTTTGTACGACGTAGGTTTTTCTCCGCTCTGCCTCTCCACCATCAGTTACTCTTAATTTTCTTTCTTAAGCCTGGCACTTTGTTGTTTGTTCACCGTTGCGCCCCTCCCCCCCGCAAATTTTCTTCAAAGCTAGTTATCCGATCACCCCCTCTGGAGCTCCTTTTTTCATTGAAACGTCTTTCACTGGTAGAAGAGATATCGCATAGTCGGTTTTGGAGTTCCAAGAACCACCTTTCCCCAGCCTTCCTCAGATTTGCTCCTCTCAAGATCGTCCTTAAGCTTAACAGCGCTGTAT
>Ga0179593_1556396_pt1 | contig 20955 bp, 32 predicted proteins | sample CZODoug2_1_08_16_FD_185931 | JGI IMG/M metagenome (GOLD analysis project Ga0179593, IMG submission 185931) | Vadose zone soil fungal communities from Angelo Coast Range Reserve, California, USA - CZODoug2_1_08_16fungal (PacBio error correction) | ecosystem: Environmental > Terrestrial > Soil >... | reverse complement strand
TTCTTTTTTTTTTTTTTTTTTTTGAATACATTTTTTTTCTTTTGGCTCATATCGGAAAGGAGTAGCTTGTCCGTTCGCATATGGGGAGCCAAATCGGATATTGGTTCTAGTTTTCCCCTTCCCCCCCTTGTTATGACGGCCCCCTCTCTCCCCTTCCTTTCTTACTAAAAGGGTCTTTTACTTGCAACCATTTTTTTTCTTTTCCTTTCCCGGACGTAACTTTCTCCTTGCGATATGTGTGAGTTCTGTTTCTTTAGGCATTTAGAACGCCCGCACCCCTCCCTTTCATTCAGACGTTTCCCTTTTTCCGTTTTAAGTCCTTCCATCGAATAGTTCCCAATTTTGTTTTTCTTTTTCCTTTTTTTTTTCTGGATGCGTTTCAACCACGCTCTCTTCGGGACTTTTTGTCTGATCTTGTTTTGCTTCCCCCCCTATAATTTTTTTTTTTTTCGTGCCCGATTCTGTTTGTGACGGGCTTTTTTGATGCCGCCGGTTGCACCTCCCCTTTTTTCTATTGCATTCCCTTGACCACGTTTGCCACTGGCCCCCCAATTTTTTCTTTTATTGTCCGAAAGTTTCTTGCCCTCCCTTTTTCCCCCCAAATAGATTCCTTTTTTTTTTTTTGAACGTTTCGTTTTCCTTCCCCCGGGCCGATCATCTGCATGCGGTAATGCTTCTTTCATCCCTCGAGCGCTTTCCTGAATTTTTGCCCTTCTTCTGCGCTCTGATTTAATTTCCCCTCCTCCCCCCGCAATCGCGTTCCTCAATTTTCGGGCGGGGGCTTTTTGAGTTGTGCGCCTCGTGGAACTATCTATGCCTATCCTTTGTTCCCTTTGGATTGTGATCACGTTTTTTTTCAGACGTTCCTTTCTCCTTTTTCTGTGGCTCACTCCGTACTCTTTTTCACCAGATTCAACGACGATTTGAAATTCTTCCCTTCCCTCCTTCCTTTGGTGCCTACGGTCCCCCCCCCCCCCTTTGTTTCATTTTTTTTTTTTCCCGAGTTTCCCTCATCCAGCCATGCTCCCGGTAATTGCACAACCTGCCATGCTCCGGTGCTTTTTTCTTCCTTTTGTTTTTTCCCCGATCCGATATTCTTTCAGGGTTTTTTCCCGAGTCTTTTAGGGCTTGGCATAACCCCCTTAGCAAGTCAACCTTGCAGGAGAACAGTTCTTTCCCCTCCCCTCTGGCCTTCCCTCCTGAGTTGAACACAAACCCCCCCCCGGGCTTTTTTTTCCCAAAACAAGGTCAGTCGCTCGTATTTGAGCGTAATCTCCCCTTGCGGGGGGAAAAGCCATAGTTTTCACCCCGCTTTATCCCCCCGTTTGGCGCGTTAAGAATTTTTTGAAGCCCCTTTTTTCTGGGTCATTTATTCCTCCTCTTTTTTGGTTGGCCTTGTCATCTTCTTGAGTTTTCGCTCTCCCCCTCTTCTTGGTTCCCGCGTTATCGTATATCGTAAGACCCCTTATCCCCCTCTTCTTTCTCCCGTTCGGGCATCGTCCGGGATTATGTTTTTTTTTTTACTTTTTGTCTCGAACCGGCGTCTAAACCGGGTATTAACTTTCCCCTTCCAGAATCCCCCCCTGGTCGCGCAGGTACTCCTCTTCTTCCGGCCCCCAGTGAGTCCAGACGGAATATTTAATTTGTGGGGGGTTCGTTTTCCTTTTGGACCTGCGGACCTGAACATTTTTCCGATAATCCCGCAAAAGCGTTTCTTCCTTTTTTGAAAGTTTCGGATAAGTTCCTAATTCCTTCATTCGTTCTTCGGAGCCTTTTAATTTCCTTCCCTGCCGTCACCTATGTCACCGGAAGCATTTCCAACCCGTCTCTTTTTCGTGTACGACATGTCTTTAAACGGGCTGACTGAACAGGCCGTTAGCGCACCCTCCTTTCGCGGTCAATGGCTCTTTTCGACTTCATGTAAATTCCCCGCCGCTTCTCCCTCCTGAATCGTGCTTTTAAGCCATACCCAGTTTTAATCTCTCCCAAATCATCGATCCACGGCCGTTAGGCATCTCGACCCCCTGTTTTTGCGGCCCCCTTTTTTTTCGCCAGGTTCGGGCATAGATCTTTCTTTTCCACCCCTCGAACCAGGACACGAAAAGCCTGTCTGGCTTCCCCCCCATAACTTCCTTCCCCCCCTCCGCTGTCCCTTGGAAATTGACGTTTTTTCGTAACTACTTTTTTCCTCTTTTTGGGCTCGTTGAAAAGCGAGCCGCTTTTTTTTGACAGAAGCTTCCACCAGGATCAAATAGTCTTTCTTCCCGGAAGCCCTCCCCCTAATTTCTGAAAGTTAGGCTCCCCTTTGAGGTCCCCCCAGTCTTCCACGCTAAAAATGCGAGCCCCCCCCTTTTTTTTTTTCTGAGCATGGCTCTTTTTTCCGTTGGCTCCTTCTTCCAAGCCTCAAAAACCTCTTCTCCATGAATTTCCCAAAGCGGTGTTTTTTTCTTCGCGCACCTGAAGTTCTCATTCTTTCCCCCCCCCTTCCCCCCCCCTCACACCCCCAGCCGTGATGTTTGCGTCCCCCTTGCTTTCCCTTCCTGGCGTCGGCATGACCTTCACCCCCCCCCCCCTTTTATTCTGTTACACCATGAAAACTGTCGTTTCAAGGAGTCGAGTCTTTCCAGCCTCTGCAACGCCGGTTTTCTCTGTTTTTGTTTTTGAAACTTTCGGTCCCAAATACTGCTTCGTCAGTAGCGATCCTACGGCCCTTCGTTTTTTTTCCCTGAATGCTTGTTCAACGGGTGTCCCTGGTCGGCGGGCAGGTCACGACGAGGCACCTCCAATTTCCCTTTCCTGTCTTGACCGCGCGCGTTACTCGATCCCTTTTTCGGAGTCATATCGTGTTTCCATCTTTTTTTTCTTTACTTACTTTTCCCTTGATGAAATTACATTTCGAGCCCCCCCCGTCCCCCACGGTTTTCACGGCAAGTCGTCCCTCTTTTTACGGACCTCCCCCCTCCGCGAATCGAATTTCCGATTTCACTCCACGAAACACTTGTCCCCACAGCCATTCCCGTAGGTTTTCTTTTTTCGCGGCCCTCAGTTTTGGGCGACCACTTTTCAAATTTTTCGTGATGCCGTGGCCATGCCCCGGAAATGTTCATCCCCCTCCAGTTTTCTTCTTTTGGCTCCTTCTCAGCACTGGGGTCCAGTGCATTGCCTTCTCCTAATTTTATCTAACGCTTTGTCACCCCCTTTTGGCCCCCCTTGAACCAAGCACCCTGGCAAGGCCTTTACATCCCCATTTATCCTGCGGACTTTTTTACCCCACCATTTTTCGGGGCCACCCCTTTTACCTCGCTTCTCTCTTCTGAACGCCCGTGCATAACCGCAATTTCCCCCCTTGTCGGCGGTTTCTCAACTCCATTTTTGATCTCCCCGAACTCCCAGTTTTTAACTCCTGCCAAACGTCCCCTCTTCTTTCTTTAGTTTCGACCCACGATTTTTTCTGGTTTTTCGTTGTATCCTTTGCAATTTTCTTTTTCCTGGTTCCTGCCCAGCGATTGCCTTTAAAGGTTACCGATTCCGTCTCAAACCGGGCCTGTTACTTTTGTTTTTGATATACCCTGGGGACCCCCGTCCCTCAGCCCCCCCCAGAAACCCCCCTTTTTTTCTTGGCTCCTCTTCCCTTTTTCTTGGGAAGTGAACATACGAGACTGATAAGGTCCCCCTTTAAGTCCTTAGCTTGGACCACCGCCCCTAGGGTTTGGGCACTTCCCTCCTTCTTTCGCCTCTCCGGAATACTTTCAGGTAGAGTTCTGGTAACCCCTGGCCTTTTTCATTGCGGGCGCCTGCGATGATGAGACTAGCGCGTTCCCTCCCCACACCCGTCTTACGAGAGGCTTTATTTTCAGTCCCCTTGGCCAACAACATTGCCTTTTTTGACCCCACACCCCCACACTTTTCCGAGGTCTTGTTCCATCTCCTCCTCCTCCCAGTGGAAGGGGCCTTGGGATAAGGAGTCTTGCACGTTTCTTCTACTACGGGTACGGAACCTCTTTTTTTTTTCTCTTTTTTCTTCTCCGTTGTTGTTGTTTGTCCGTTTTTCCGGTTAAAACTTTTTAAAGGTACCCCTTGTATTTTCCGGTCTGTTGACCCTTTCCCTGGGCTGAGTCCATTAGAGGTGAGATTTTTTTAGTCCTCCTTCTTGTTCCCATGACCTCCCGTGCTTGTCTGCGTGTACCATCCTGCCCGTGTTCCCCCCTGCCAGGTTTCTTGACCAAAATAATCGATTTTTCCGGTGTTTTTTTGTGCCCCCCTGCTCGAATCCCCCCATCGTCCGCTTCATCAGCAGGGACGCCCCCTAGTTTCCCGAATGGTTCCATGAACTAGTCCACCTTGCCCCGAATTATGCCATGTTCGGTCCACCCTGTCGGTTTCTTTTTTAAGGCTGGCCCGGGAGGCTTGGTTCTCAGCCGTCTCACTTCCCTCCCTTTGATGGTTCTCTGGTGTGTATTTTCCCTAATTTTATGCCTTTCCCTTCTGGGGGTCTTGATCCCCGACCAACCTGGCCCCTCATGACTCCACCCCCCAAGTTCTTCGGCCCCCCTTTTTTAAAGGGAGGACTGGCCCAGTGGTTCTGCTGAAGTCTTTTTTGGGCCCCTTCTCCGGATTCCTTCATAACAAACGAAATTAACTTTCTCCCTCCAGTTGTCGATCGGTTCTCCTGTCGAAAATCTTGTTTTTTTTCTTTTTTTTTTTTCTCCTTTACGGGGTCCTTGGTAGATCCAAAACTTGTCCCTCTTCCTATTCCTGTACGGAGTTTGCACAAAGTATCGTAGGTGTGGCCTTTCCTTTTCATGTCTGCCGCCCTTGTCCCAAAAAGTTTTTGAGCCGGGAGGTTCGCCCCCTCCCTTCACGCCTTCCTAGGCAGCCCCCTTTCTTCGGTACCCTGTTTCTTTCGCAGAATCTTCTTTTTTTTTCCCCCCCCTTCGTCACCCTCTCATTTCCAATTTCCTGGGAGCTCCTGATATCCCCGACTTCTCTCTTGTCCGGCGGAGGATCTTTTTCCGTTCACCTCCTCCGGGTTGCTAACGTTTCCGTTCTGGTTTTCACCCCTTGCCGTAAACTTTTTTCACCACTTCGTAATTTGGTCGCCATGTACTTTCATTTCCCTCTCCACGGTAACAAATGCGCTTTTTCCAATTTTCTTTTTGTTAGACCTTTCTGGTCGGCTGTCAGTTGAGGTCCGGCCCTCATTGCTCCAAAAAAAATTTTCTTTCATATCGTTCCCTCGGTTCCTGACTCTTTAGCGGTAGGAGACTTGTGCCGGTTTCCGGAAGGTTGGGCCCAAAACTCCCGATAGTCCCTACTTTGTCCCCTTCCACACTGCGCGCCGGGTGAGCTGATGTGGTCACCCCTCGTCGTTTGCCTTTTTTTTATCCTCCGTCCTGGATTCGTTTTTTCCACCCATTTTCCCAACCCCTTTTCAGTTTCAGGGGCCGTCTCCTCCTGCTCGGATTTTTGGACTTCCTTTCCAAAGCTTGCGGTAAACCCGCATCCCCAACAGCCCAACGCATGTTTTTCCCAGCTGTGTGAGCCTCTTCGCCTCTCGTCATGTTCACTTTGTCCCTAGTGTCCCTAGTTCCCATGTTTTGTTTGATGTGGTTCATGTCCTGACTCACAGATCCTGTCATCAAGTGGTTCTTTGAGCTTTTTCCCGCATGTTAGTTGGCTTTACCACTTTCTATTCATGCAAGGAAATTGTTGGACCTTCCACGTGGACCCCCCGTCACCTAAGTTTTCCCCGCTAGTGTTTGTGTCTTTACTAATTTCGTCACAAGCGAAAACCCATCACCGGTTCGATTTTTTATCGTTCCATGTCCCTTTACCTTTTCTCCCCTCTTTCCTCCTCCTTTTTTTTCAATTCTGGCGGCTTCGGTTTATTGGCCTTTTTTCACTTCTCTTCTCCCATATTCTATAGGTCATCTCTCTCCCCCTTCGCCGGCATTTTAGTCTTTTTTTTCCTATCCTCGTCATTCCCCTGGACAAGAGGCTGGTTTCCTCTCCTTTACAGGCTCTTCTCATTTTCTGTGTTTTTCCCCTTTTTTTTATTTATTTTACTTTTCTATGACCGCTCTTTGGGCCGGGCCCTGTTTCTCTCCTGGCGAGGCGTTCGATCGTCTTTCTCTTTTTTTTTGAGGTTTTTACACATCTTTTTCTTTTGCTTCCCACTTTCCTGCTTCTTCTGGAGGAATCTTCCTTTTTTGCACTCACTTTTTGCTGAGCGGCATCTCCGTTGGATCATGGGGTCCCCCTTTTCCTTAACTTTCTGTCCCTGCCCCCTCTTGTAACACGTTCGTCTGTACGGTTTTTTTTTACATGTCTTCCATTTTTTTCCCCTGCTGAGCGAATTCTCAGGAATTCCCCCAGAAAAGTCCCCTCCATTAATGCTGTCTTTGACCTTTCCGCAAAGGCTTCTGAGAACCACGCCTATTTTTCCTTGCCCTGGTTCTCTTTCTTGTTCGTCCGCATTTCGTTTGAAACCCTTTCCCTCCCTTTTTTTTTTGGTCCTTCGCGGAGCCGGTTCGAGCCTTGATACACTTGCGGCGGCTGGATTTTTTTTGAGGATTCCCTCGCCCTTGTGCGAAATCCAGTTTTTTCCCACCCCCCCTTTCCCCATCTTTCTTCCTCCCCATCCAGGAGCTTGGGGACCCACCGATCGAATACCCCGCGGTTTTTGTGACGCCCCCCCCTCGTTGACCGGGATCGTGCTTTTTTTTTGGGTTGAACTGTTTGCCATTAATCGATCTTTCTCTCCGACCTTCAATGTTCTTTTCAAAGGCGGCCCCCCCCGCATTCGGCAGCTCTTCCGCTTTCCCATTTGTCCCCCCAATCGGACATATTCCCCTCCCCCCCTTCAAACTTGAGCCCTATGCTTGGAGTCCCCCTTTTTTTTTGTTCCCACATCCTGCAGGGGGAAGGGCCTTTTTTCCCTTCTTTTCATTGTCAGGCGTCCCCCCTGGCGTGCTTGCATTGACAACTTTTTCACGCTCTGACACCCGCACGCGGGCCCTCTAGCCAAAAAAACGAACAGCCCGCTTTTTTCGGACACTTTCCAAAAAACCTCCTCTCCGTTCGTCCTGGAGCCCCCCCTTTTCGTTCAATTACCTGTTTTTGCATGGAGTCCTTTTCTGAGGCCCCCGTGGACCAGCATTTTGTTTTTCCCGAACTCAGCAGATTTTTCAGTGTTCCCAAGGCGCTTTCTTTTTACAGCGTCCGACCCCCCAGCTTTTTCTTGTCCCAGGCCTGGCCCCGTATTCTGACTTAGCAGCCCCCCGTATCCCGCAAATTGCCGTCAAAGAAGCTCTTTTCTTCTTCTTCTTGGAGTTCGGAGCATCGGCCCGACTTGTCGGTCCCCTCCTCATGCCGGTTTTTTTTCCCCCCCCCCGAATCTCTCCCACCTCTGAACTGGCGCGTTCGGATTCGCCCACGTAGATATGATCCGTCCCCCCTCCTTTACCCCCCCTTTTTTCCAGTTACTTCCAAAGAACACGAATTCCCCCCCCCAAGGTGTTGAGTGGGTTTTTTAACTGGGAGGCAGCCTCCAACTTTCGGCCGAAAGTCTCTTTCCTCTCCCTTTCCCCGGTGGCAAAAGTGTCAACGTTTTTGCTCGATTCCCTCAGAATTTTACCCCCCGGCCACCCCCGACTGCCCCGTTGGCACCGGCTGCAGGCTTTGCACCTCCCTCCCACCAATGATAGGGAATTTCACTCTGTGTGAACCAAAGTCATCCCCCCGGGTCTTGAGCTGGGGGAGCTTTCAAAGGGCCATCCCTCTCGTACAGTCAGTCCCGGTCTCCGCTGGGCACTTCCATGGAGAGTCCCTAACAAGGACCCTTAATTAGATATGCGGCGTCTATTTCCCTCCTGACACACCTTTCTTTTTTTTTGCGTGGCTCCAGAGCGCCGATTTTTCTTTCGGCCTCATGGCACCCCCCCAATATCAAGGTTATTTTTCCTCCCCACTTCCTCTGTGGCTGGTAGGACCTTCCTGGTTTGACCGATATCCGCTTCTCCCTCCGCGCGTCTTCGCTCGGGCTTGCAATCCCTGAGCAATACTAACCCTTCTTGCATGACTCTTTTTCTTCCGATCTCTTTTTCCTCTCGCGTTGTTTTCTTTTTGTCGTCTCTTTGTCTTCCTGTCGTGTCCTTTTGTCAGGATGCTCATATCCGAAAGCGTAGCAAGCCGCCTTTTTTTTTCATTGAGAATTGGTTCGGGAGTTCCTCATTATGATCCCCCTAGAAGAGTCGCTAATCCTTATATGTCCATTTTAAAAGTTAAGACCCCTTCCTCGATTCTTTTTTGTTGTTTCGCGGTAATATACGCGCCTCACCTCCCCCCCTTTATACCTGGTTTATTTTCCGTTCCCCATCGAATAGTAGAGACCCCCCAGCCTCATGGTTTACCTGTTCGCTACGTTCTTGATGGACCCCTTTGTATCCGCAGGTTGAGGCTGCCTGAATGGACTAGTGCCATCCCCCCCCTCTAATAAGTTGCTGCGGAGCCCACCGCCGATGCCGTTGCTGTCCGCCGGGAGCTTCATCTTTTTATAGAAGCTTTTGTTCCCCACACTCCATCGAGCCTCTACGTTGTTTCATTTTTACAGTTTTCAGTGCTTCGGCCCCCCTTTTCAACAAATCGAATTTCCCCACTGTTGTTTTTTTTTTCATCTGTCCGCAATTACTGCCTTTATCCTTCCCCCCCTAACGGCCCTGGAGGGATTCATTCTTCGATACGCGTTGTTTCCGTTGCCCCCCGCAGCCCTTTCCCCTTCATCTATTCTCGTCTCGATCTTTCCTGGTAATTGGCCTTTTGTCCCCCTCGACCCTCACACGCTTGTTTAGCGGCTGAGACCGTTTCTGACCTGAACCTATCCGTAGGCGTTCGTCCCGACCTTTTATATTCTGACTCCAACTTCTCCCCTGAAGGATATCGGGAATTTCGCCTTGGATAACCCCTGTTTCCGACACGTGATGCTTTGAGGGCCCCCCCTCTGTTACATCTCTCCCTTCCCCTTCTGATTTGATGAAATTTCGGTTCACTTGTGTCCAAAGAGTTCCCTCACCATGTCTTCCTCTTTTACTTTTAACACGCTTTAATCCTGCCAGGATAGTGTTTTTTTTGATTCGATTAATCTTTGTTCCTGAGTTGAACTCTTTCGGCGTGCCCTTTTCCTTTTTTTTTCTCTTGGTCCATAACAGGAGAACAGGAAATTTTTCCAAGGATTCCCCCTTTCTGAACTCGCTTTTCCTGCCGATTTTGAAAACCCACCCACCCTTCCTTCCCGGGCCCCCCACAAGGTCCCTGTCAGGCTTTTTTCTTATTCTACATTTGAAGATTCCCAGCGGAGGAGGTGTGGTTCCCCCCGCCATCTGTTTTTTTGGAGCTAGTGCCCCGGATTGTTTTTCCCCGGACCCTTTGAATTTTTCTGGTCTCTGCCGGAGATTTTTTGCTTTTCCCCCATCCGGGTCCCGTTTTTCGGGAGAGGGTCTCCCTATTTTACCGCCGCGGATTTATTTTGTCTTTTTTCATCTCCTGGATCATTTCGGCCTGCATCCGCCCCGATCTTTTTTCTTTTTTGTTATGATTTCGAACTTCCCGCTCACCCCTTATCCTTGACAAACCACCTGGCGCGCAGTCTGTTCTCTTTTTGGTCCCCGCCTTTCAGGCCAAGGTCTTCAGTTTTGGACGGTCTTAGGATTCGGTCCCCCCCAGATTTAAACGCCAGTTCCTTATCGAATATCCCTGAACCCCGGGCGTTCTTCCCCTGGCGGATAGATTCCCTGCTTTTTTTCTCCCCTTTTTTAGTTTCGTCCTGGACCTACATTGCGCTTCCTTTCCCCCTAATTTTACACCCCTCAGGTACCTTTCGTACTTGGTGTTACACACCAGACCGGACGCCTGGCCGTATTGCTTAACCCTTTGGCTTCGGCAATGGCTTTTCTCTCCCTCTTTCCCTGGGTAATTAGGCCCAGGTTTTTAAGTCTTTTCCCTTCCCCCCTTTAAGCGTCTCCGCAGTGGTTTTTTGATTTTTCTATAAACTGTTGTATCCTCACCCCAAGCCTCCAGTTCCTCCGATTAACCTCCCGGAACGTTCCTTTTTTCCCACAGCGGCGCCAGGGGGTTTTTCATGATCGTCTCCCCAGAGCCCCAGGTCAAACAAGAAAATTGACAGAAGTGGTGAATTTCTCCCCCATTCCGTCGTGTCTGTCATTTTTCCTCCTTAACTCCCTAGTTGCTTCATTTCGCGCAAGCTTTGCGAAAATTGCCTCTAGCGTTGATATGGACCCCTAGACTTTTGCCACCTTTTCAAGCCATATCGACGCACCCCTACCTTGAGATTAGTTTTTTTAACTTTTTAGGCTCCCCCTTCTGTAAACGTCCCCGTGCCTCAACCTTTAGATGTTTTCCCCCCTGTGCGACTTCCGAAAGCCACACCCCCCCCCGAGAACCCTAAACTGTTGCGTGTCTCCATTTTAAACTGGGGGAATCCCTCTGTTTCCCACTGTACTTCCCGTGGCCCGCAACCAGAAAAGGGCCGTTTTCCGCCAGTGTTTTTCCTGTTAGTTCGATTCCCAACATAATAACACCATTGCCTCCTCTCGTCCTGTCTTCCATCCTGTCGAAGCGTTCGAGCCCCTTTGCGGTCAGTTTCTCAACAACATGCAGGTTTGTACTTTTTGGCTTGTCCAACTGTTGACAACCTTTCCAATCCGATGAAGCGATCGACCTTTCTTCAGCCGCTTGACCTTTCTTCACGATAAACCCCCCACGATCGCGTTCTCTGGCCCCGTTTCTCTCCTATTTGCCTTTTGCAGTTTTGAAATCCGGCATGCCTGGGCTCCCTCTTGTCACGGACTCTTCCCTTTCCTTCTTCGTCCTATCGGGGACATATTTGGTAAAAAACTCCCTTCGCTGTCCCTACGGTTCTCAACTTCGTCAGGTGCGATCACGTTGGATTTGACTTTACATTTTCGGGCAATCCTACGTCCGAGAATTCTTCCCAGGGACAAATTTCCCTTCTCCTTTCCGTTCTTTCCGTGGATTGCTCTATCGTAATTTTTTGGGACAATAGTTACGGAATTTAGTTCCTCTTTTCTTTGCTTCCCCCCCACTGTTCATCAACCTGGGGAATTCGGTCGTTCCACTTTCTGCTGAGCTTCAGCTCCCATCTTGATAAGGTCCTGCGTCTGGATTCTACCGCGTTTTCTTCCGTGACATCGTGCTGACTTTTTTTTTCCCATATGCTCCCTCAAGTTACCTCACTCTTTTCTCGACTTCCTCCTCTCCGACCTGCCAACGTTCACTGCGTGGTCTTTCACGACGTTTACCCTCACCATTTTCCCCTCTTCGGCGGTCCCTTCGCCGCTTACCTTGTCTCTCCCGACCGAGAGTAAACTTGTCCCCCCCCCTTTCCCTCTCAGTTTCTCTTGCGCATACGTTCGTCTCTTCTTTTTTTCGTGTTTCATTTCCCCCATCGTAACTTTACTATTTCAGGCGTCGCTCTCCACTTATAAGATCCACCGTTAAAACTGTCAACCCTGGGCCCAAACCCCCTGATATTGGGCCGCCGTTTTGCGTGACCCCAGGCTGTGCTCCATGTGGAAGTGCTACCCCGAGTCAAGATTTGTCATGGAAAGTCGGTTTCCGGGCTTCTGTTACCTCGAGCGGGGGCAACCATTCCATTTTTTCCCCCCCTTCGGAAATTCGGTTCTTTCGCGTTGGGCCCCATTGTCGGGGGAAGAGGGAGAACCTCGGACCCTGCGTGTCGACGTGGTGCTCCCTCCCCCCTCCCTCGAGAGCATTTCATCGTGTTCTGGGGGGGTTATTCTCCCCAAAAAACATCCCCTTCGAATGTTTCCCCCCACCTCCCCCCCTACCACCCGCCTTTATTCTTTTTTCAAGTCCCTGGCTTTTGCAGTATGTATCGGCCATTTTTTCTTTTAATTCCCTTCGTCCTTTACTGTGTCGAGGGGCTACCGAAAAATCTTTATCTCTTTTTCTCCTCCGTTGTTTTTTTTTGTTAGCTTCTTCATAGCCCGGTATTACTCCACTGTATCTTTTTCTGCCCTTCTTCGACGTGAGATACTCCTTTCCTGGGTCTTGGGACATTCTGCTGCTTTTCGGATTTTTTCCAACCAGAAAAAATCTCTTTGCTTGGCTCAAATATCTTTCTGGCTCAGCCTCAGGTCTGCACTCAATTTTTTCTCGCTGTTACCTTACCCTTACGGGACCCTTGTCCACAGGCGCCCCATTTCAAGATCCTCCCTGCTTCATGGTAAAATGAACAGTCCCCTCCCCTCCCACGTCCGAAAATTGAGTGTCTTTGTTTTCCCAGGACATCGTCGTTTTTCCCCCATCCCGTCGTCCTGAACCGAATCGTTCTCGGTGTATTCAGTCCGAGCAGCGCTGGGTTTATTCTCTCCCAAAGTCTTGGACAAAGTTATATCCACCCCATTTTTTTCTTCCCCAAAAACCCGGCCCGGGTTGCTGAGCTTTGGCCCTTCCTTTTCTTTTCCGACGCTGGGCGCAATCTTTTTCCGGTTTACGATTGAATGGAATACACACCGAAAAACTCTCGGCCCCACGAGTAGTCTGTGTTTTTTCTCCCTTTTTCCTACCACCTCTGTTCCTTTGGCCGGATTTATTTTCCCCCTCTCTATTCGGGGGAGATAACACTCTTGTCGGAGTCCTTTTCAAATTGCACAGGATGTTGCAACATTTGCCTAGGTTTTTTCTGCCGTCGTTTTCATTCTCCTTTTCCAGTCACAGTTGGCTGTTTTTTCCCCCCTTCCTTCCCCTTCGGATCATATTGTTCTCAATTCTGCATGCCCGCATCTTTTTCGTGTCCCGACTACCTCTTTCCCTTTCGTGAGGCGATCATGATCCAGTCTTTGTTCGCTTCGAGGATCCCATGCGGAGGGCGAACCGTGCCCCCCGTTTTGGTTGATGACCCGTTTCCGGCTTCCCCTTCCTCCCTTCACCCGCCGTCACTCGTCAAACCGTACCCCTTTTCGTCCACCCTGGGACGCCATCCATCACGCAGAGTATTTTTTCAAAAGGCTGGTCCTGAAAAAGGTCCTGTTCCTTTGTCGAACCCCGGAAACTTTCTTTCGTTCGCGTCGGTTCTTCTGAAAAATGTAAGGCATCCCGGTGATCTCACCGTGGACCCGGGATCTTTTCTTTCTTAGTATCGTTTGACCCCTTTCCCCCCCCAATAATCCCGACTGACTTCCCTTAGCCCCCTGTCCCAGTACACCCTTGCGCTTTCAGTGGTTTTCACATGGCGGATTTCGTTGCTTTTCTCGTCCGGGCCCCCCAGCGACGAGTTTTTTTTTTTTGTGGTTTCCACGACTTTCTCCCCGCATTTTCTTTTCACTCGATCGATTTTCGCCCCCTTTTTCCCTTTTTGGCACTCTCCCTTGTCACCGCGCAAGCCAGTCAATTCAAACCACCTGCATGTTTTCGCGCTGGGACGCCAGGTCCCTCGCTCGACTTTCCTGAATGGCTTCCCCCTAGGGACGGAGATATTTTTCAGCATGGTGCTTCTTTCTGGCTACTCAGAAGGTGACGCTTTCCTTTGGTCCTTCGTCCTCTTGCTTTTTCCCCCTTTGTTCGTTGCGCCTGGCAGCTAGTACTTCTTTCTTTCTCAAGTTGGCGCTTCCAAGAACATTATACACACCAAGCCTTCTTTAAGTTGCTCGTTTGTCTTTTTTTTTTTCACTTGGTAGTCCAGCGTTCCCAGCAATCCAAACTTTTTTTATTCGCTTTCCGACTGGTGACGTAAAGTTTTTGCTTGACTTTCTTCCATTTGTGAACTCTTACTAGGATTTTCACCCTTTTCCTCTTTTCTACTCTTTTTTTTCCGTGTCCTTCAGCTGGTCGTCCCCCCCTTTTCTTCCTTGAGAAGGCTTTTTTTCCCTTAAGTCTTCTTTTAAATGTTCCTTTTTAGGAATTGGGAGCCCCATTCCCTGGACTATTCTTTCGTGTTTTCCAATGTCTTTTTCCATTCTCTTTCTTTTTAGCCACGTTGTTTACACGGGCCTTATTCTGCTTTGCGTTATCGATAGTAATTCGCCGATTGTTGTTTCTTGTTTTGATGTCCATATTTTATTTTCCAATCTTCCTTTCCTTCGGAGGTCCCTCCTCATGGGCCTCATTCCATTCGGGTCTCCCCTTTGCACTTTCGACCTCGCTGATGCCTTTGCCTTTTTTTTTTCCGTGACCCTTCTGTTCTTCAGCGTTCCTTTTCTGTGCGTCGGTTTCTTCTGTAAGGATACATGACCTGCCTTTCAAGTTTTTCCCCTTCCTCTCGACATTCTGTTCCTCATCATTCTCTGGAAAGGTAACGCAAAGGTCCCTGCTATGGATTTATTCCGCAACTTTTTCCAGTTCTCCCTTTTTCTCCGATTATCGGTTTTGGGAGGTCTCTTTTTTAGTTCCCGGTCTGCGTTTCCTCTCTCCCAACATACTCATGACTTCTGGGCCTGCGTTGACTTCAGGAAACTCTCAGGCTTTGCTTGGTGGATTTCTGTTAGAGGACCGTTTAGGACGGTTGCTCCATAGGCCCTCCTTTTCCTATTGCCGTCCGATATTTGGCTGTCCCCCTGTCCTTTCTAGGTTCAAGAGTTACCGATCTCTACAGCGTGTCCTCCTGGATCTGTGAAAAGTTAGGGACGCCCAGTCCTTATCCCAACATATTTACCCTTCCCCACATTTATATGCGATTCCCATCCAAGGGCTTGTTCCCCCCCCCCCCCACCACCCTCGGCCCCCTTCCTTTCGGGTATGCGCGGATTCCCCCGTGTTCTATATTTCCTCCCCCGCCATTTTTAGGAATCTTCGCACAACGCGCTTGGCCGGACATTGCCCCGTAGCTCCAGGTGTTTTCTTTTTGCATGAAGGCGATGTCGCTTTCGGCTATCCTTTTCGGCCTCTCCCCCCCACTGGACTTCTCATGGTCTTTTTTTCCAATCCACGACGTTACCCCGCCCCTCTTCCGTGTAAGATCGTCACCCCCCCCAAATATTTTTCTTTATCGTTCTCCAAATTCCCCCCCCCCGGTGCGTTTCTGGAGCAGATGGCCTTACCCTTTTTTTTCCCCCTCTTTGAGGCCCGTCTGGCGGAAACTTTCTATGGGACTACATCCTTTTTCCAGACCCATCAAGCAAGATCTTTTTGTGTCCTGCGGATCCAGGTTCCTCTTATCACGGTTGTCGAAAAACCCCCTTTCGTTCTGAGTTTTTGCCCCTGATACCTGCCTTCTGTGATGATTTGCGCCTGATCAAGCACCGAACCCTCCCGTCTTCGGAGTCTTTTTTTCTGCACCCTCCTACCAAATCATGACCCCCCGTTGGAACACGGCAATGAGAAACCCTTTCCCCTGGTGCACGCAAATCGTGGCCGGGCAATTTACCGTAGATCGAGCTGTAAGTCAAAAATTGAAATTTCGTTCTCACCGCGGCAGAGAGTTTTCCGCCCGTGTGGGCCTGTTGCAGATCTCTCTTCATGTTTTCCCTAAGTACTTCCTCACGACCCTCCCTCCCACAGGTGATTCTTGTGTTTTTCCTTGGAAGTGCCCCTGACACTTTTTCCCCTTTAAATTTTTCCCACTTCCCTTGTCTCCTGTGTCCCGGTGGCACCCTTCCAAGGGTGCTCTTCCCCTCGAAGTTGCTGGCGCTTCATTTTCCCCTTTGCAGCCCGCTTCCCCCGCCCCCTCAATCAGCAACTGTCTCCTAGTTCCTTTTTTTCCTCGGGTTTTGCAACAATGCAAGATCCGTCCTGAGCAGGCTTGTTTTTTTTTTTTTTCAACCTTTCCCCACCCTCTCCTTCAGTCCTCTTCGTAATCCTTGTTCCTTTCCCTGGATGGTCCTACCCTTGCACCCCCAGAATCTTGGCTTGGTCCTATGCAAGCCTGCCCCCCCCGGCGTTTTCCCACAAACGGAGCTCCCGCCATGTAGCACCCTCCCCCCCCAAAAATCCAAGTGGATTCCCCTTCCATGCATGGAAACTTCCCAATCCCCTCGATTTTATCCCAGGCGTGCTTCCCGGCTATTTCACTTCTTGGATTATAACGCCCAGGGCATAGGGACCTCCCTTGTTTTTTGTTGTTTTGAGCCTTTGCCTGTTCTCCTCCATCCCGATTTTCTGATGCTCATATCCTGGTTCCTGGAGATGGTAACGGATTTCTGGTTTTTCTATGTTTCGAGGGAGTTCCTTGGTGTTTTTTTTCTCGATATTTGAGGGGATCTGTATCATTCCATTTTCCTTTTTCCTCTTTCGCGGTTTGTGCTCGCCTTGTTCTTCTTTTCCTTCAACGCCGCATCAGCGGTTTCCCCTTGTTTCGTTTCCTCTACCAGACTCGCGATACAACTCTCCTGTGCTTACGCTCATGTTTTTTTTTGAAACCCCCCGTCTTCTATTTGTAGCGGGAGAACTTGTCCCCCCCTTTTTGACCGGAAATCATTTATGCTCCCCCTTCCCTTCGAGGTATGCCAGGGGCGGGCTGTTCCGGGGTTTGCGCCCTCCCCCCTTTTTCTGCTTATTAGTGGAAGCCCTTTCCTTTGACCGTGTCCCAGGATCGCCCCGGTCTTCCCTTTGTCAAACATAAGGCTGCCTCTTTTTCCCCTTTTCACCTGTGTTTGAAGGATTTCTTCTACTGGGGATCATATAAAGTCTTTTTTGATCATCGGGTCTCTCTCACGTTCTCCGCTTTTTCCCCCTCTCTTCTTCCTTTTTTAGATCGATCGTTTTGGACGTTCTCATAACAGTTCGGATAGGCGTTTTTGGACGGGCACGGCTCCTCGCCCGCACCCTACCTCCTTTTTTTTCGTTTGTCCTTGATGATCCACGTTTCTTTACTGATAGCAGGCCGGGCTAAATCAGTGGTCTTTTTTCGCCAGCTGCCCCGTCCTTTTTTCTCCCCCCAATATGATTGTTTTTTTTTTAGGGTACCATTCTGTTCTCCCCAGGCCCCATTATTTGGCCTTTGGTACACGTGTCTCAAGGGACGCAGTTCGTTGAGTCACCTCCCCCCCTCTTCCTCTGTTGTTCATCTTTACGCCGTGCCCCGAGTCGGATGGGCCTTTCCCAATACCAGGCCCTTCCGGCAGGAAACAGTTTATCCCCTCCTAACCCCTTCATGCATGATGTTTTAAAAAATGGTTCCGTCCCTTTTCTCCCTTCCGCCGTATTTCGAAGCACTCTTTTTTGCTCCTTTGCCCTAGTTTCCCTCTCGTCTCGCTGAGATGGCGTGTCTTCCTCCAGTCTTTTATAGTGTCTGCCGATGATGGCACCGGCCGTGGATTTTTTCTACCTATCCTTTTCGTCACGGGCCTGGCGGTATCCGCCTCTTTTCTGACAATATGGAGCATGGGCATCGCTGCCTTTTTTGGGAATGGTTGTGCTGATTTGAACTTTTTTTTAACCGGTATTTTCCTCCTCCCCCCGTTACACTTCCACCAGCCGCGCTCCCCCCCCTTCCTCTGGACTTTTTTTCCGCGGTTAGGAACCTCTAATACGGAAATTCTCCTTCCCCCCTCCCCTGACTGTTCCGACCCCGTCTCCTCCGACCCTTTTCCCCCCCCTGTCCCAAACAGGAGTGTTTCTCATGCCCCCTGTGCGGATTCTTCCTTAATCCCTCCCCCATCTGATCCTTGAAGTTCCTTCCCTGTCCCCCCTCCAATTACTCCTTCGGTTCACCCTTCCATCTTTCCCCCCACCCCCTCGTCAAGACGCTGGTTCCTTCTTATAACGCTATGAGACCCCAGAAAAGTCCTCCTTTTTTTTCCAAACAAGCGTGCGTCACCTGCGATGGCTTTCTCCTGTCCATTGATGCCCCAGGCAGTATTTTCCCCCCACGCAGTGCGGCCCCAATATTTCATCCAACACGGAACACCCCCCCCACCCTCGACCCGGCCTTTCGATTATATAACGCCGTCCGGCAGTCTGGACCCCCCCCCCCCCCCCCCCAAGGCATGCCTAGGCGCCAGGCGGTGCCTGATGTCACGAGTGCACCCAGGGGAAAACAGAACTTTAGCGAAAAATCACTTTCCCCCATTTCCCGCTGTCCAGGGTGACCGAGGAATCCCGTTGACGTTTTTCCCTTTTCTGCCCCCAGGGCGTGGGTCTACCCTCTTGCCTTTAGTCCTAAAGTGGAAGCGCAAGTTCCACATTCCTCAAGCCCCTGCAATCCAACCGCCTTTTCTCCCTTCGTAACTTGAGGCTTCCAGTCTAGGTCCCTTATCCAAAGTTTAGTGGATTGGCTTGAGGGGCTCCCCTTTCACGTCTTCCCAGCCCCTGCCCCACTTCCCTTGATTTTCTTGTTTTCTTTTGGTCCACGTTTTTTTGGAAGCCCCGATCCCCTTAACGCCAGCGCAAACGGACAGTCCCTTTGAATCCGCGCCCCACAGTGCTCTTCTGTTTTCTGACCCCCATTCATAACTACCATTTTGCCTTCTGTTGACGTGACCTCAATTCTCAATTACCACGCCCTAAGCGTTCGAATTGCTCCAGCATCCCAAACCCCCTTTTTCTTTTTTTTTTTGAATCTTTTTTGCTGCGGTGACAAGGATCCTTTTCCCCCCCCCTTTTTATTCGGGGCCTTTGGCCGCGAATGCGTCCTTAATTCTGTTAAACCACTCCTCTCTTCGCGCGCTTTCCCCAGTCGTTCAATACCGTTGTCCATGTCGTTTTCTGGTTACTGGACTCAGATCACATGTCCTAAGTACTATCGGGTCTTTCTTTCTGGACAACCTTTACTTTTTTTTTTTCCTGTTTTTTTTCTGACCATATACACTTGAACTGTGCCTTCCCCCCCTCGTTCTTTCCACTTTGACGTCTGATATTCCCCCCCCCATTTTTTGTTGGGGAAGCCGACGCGTTATCCGAGAGAATTCCCCCGGACTTTTTTTTTCCCCCTTTTAACTTTTTTGGGACCCACAGCCACACCCTTTTCCTTGTTTCTTTATGTCCCCTCCCCTCAATTCCGGTCGCTGGTAGAACCTGTTTTACCCCGCCTTTTGACTGTTTTGCTGCGTTTTTTTGCTTTGGCAGCCATGCCACTGTTCCCCCCCCACCCCTTCTCTGCCCCAGCTTTTCCCCCTGACTGAGTTTCTCGCGCCAGCTTCGTTGTCCTTCCTCTCTCGTGAATGGCACTATACACTCCCCTTTTCGTTGACACTCTTGACCCCCATGCAAAGTTGATGTTCCCGGTTACCTTTCCCCCTATGGATTTGTCTTCTCTTTACGGTCGGACCCTGCTGGCCTCGTTTCCTGTAAAGCGTCTTTTTTTCTGACCTCCCTACTACCGCAATTGCCCCCCCATGATGTGTTTTTGTATATAGTGTATCCGGCTGTGTACCCTGTGACCCCCCCCTTCTTTTCCCTCTTTCCAACCCAGATTTTCTTTCAGTTCTTACCCCCTTCCCCTTTATACGTTCTTTTCGTTGTTTCAGGGCACCCTAACTTTCCCTTGGCGTTCACAGCTCCTCTTATACACTGGACCGCTTCCCCCCTTTCAACTGCACCTGCCTGTTGGCACCCTTGTTCATCCCCCCATACCTGGCCGCCGTTCTTCACGACCCCCCCCCAACAGTCTGAAGCTTGTCCAGTGCAATACCGAGAACGATTTTTTTTTGAACTTCGGTTACGGCTTCTTGTCCCACCGCCTTCTGGGGCCCCCTCCCCCTGCCCTTTTCGCCGTGCGGAATTCTTTCCTTTTTTTTTCGTTCCCATGGCGGGAACTCGTCGCACGCACTTTGCTGTTGAGTTTGCGCTTTCTGCGGTCCGCCGCATCTTTTCATTCGGAAGAATTTATTTCAGACGGGCGCGGGGCTGGTTCCCCCCAATTTAACCCCATGCCCTGTGATGGAACCAGCGCCCCCTCACAAGCGGGGATGTTTTTTCCCCCCCTTTTTCTCTTTTCACGCGCGACGATTTCTTTCCGGATCTCGCCCTTCAACTTTATTGCTACACGGAAACCCCCCCACTTATCTTTTTTTTCTATCCCTCCGTTGTTGTAGATTCTCTTTTTTATCCCAAAGTATATTCTCACACGGCCCAGCTCCTGGGCGGGTTTTCAATCTTTTTTTTTTCGCGGGCCTGACGTGAAACCTGCCTTTCCGTTTTTGTGTATGGGATCGTGGTGACTTTTTCTTGCAATTTGTGGTACGTTTTTTTCACCCCCTATCGTCGCCCTGTAGTCTGAATAAATTCCCCGATTTTTGTGTGGAAACAGTGTCAGTGCGGCTTTTTTTATCATGCATGCCGTATCGGTGCGCCCTCCCGGCACCAATTTTTCCCATGACCCCGGCGACCTTGCTTTCCGGGATCCTTTTTTTTCTGAAAATCTTCCGGCCCCCTCCTGGCTTTTTTTTTTCAGAACAGAAGCCCGTCTGTTGACCCTTCTTCTTTCTCAGGTTGTTTTCACTTTCCATGTGAGAGTCTTCAGTCTTGGCCCCCCGCGCTTGCCATTTTCCATGATCCTGGTTTTTTCCCACACCAGGTCCCCTTTTTCCACGTTGGCCGGGCCCCACATCGAAATAGGCGAAAGTCCCTTTGCTACGATAAACTGAATCAAACCCCGTTTTACCTCCCCTTTGTTACGTAACTCTTCTGCTTTGGCGTTCTGACTCCCTTTTCTGTCCTTTTTGTTTTGCAGGATTCCCATAGTCATTTTTTCTGGTTTGGTACGGGTGGCTGCGATATACAAAACCCACCCTTGTACAGCGGCCTTATGACCCCTTTCTTTTTAAATTGCTAGCGGCGGATCCACTTTTTTGAAAGCATACAGGTCAACGTTGGGCCGCCTGTCTCCCTAACTACTCAACGGATCCCCACAGCACGTGTGTGTGGTGGTTTTTTGTGTGTGTCTTTTCCTCATTTTCCCCTCCTTCGTCTGTTTCCGCACGTTATGGGGTCTAATTCTGATGGTATTTTTGTCGCCGCCAC
>Ga0179593_1287660_pt1 | contig 20956 bp, 22 predicted proteins | sample CZODoug2_1_08_16_FD_185931 | JGI IMG/M metagenome (GOLD analysis project Ga0179593, IMG submission 185931) | Vadose zone soil fungal communities from Angelo Coast Range Reserve, California, USA - CZODoug2_1_08_16fungal (PacBio error correction) | ecosystem: Environmental > Terrestrial > Soil >... | reverse complement strand
TCTTGGTTAGCCTCTTCCGTGGCCCTTGAACTCCTCCTCCCCACCACCGCGGCGTATGCCCAATTGTGTTTTTTCGTTGGACCGACGTTAGTCGCTGCCCCCCCCAGCGCCGTCCTTCCACACTCTCTTTTACACATGTGTTATTCGTTTCCTTCTGTTTTCAACCTCTAAGTTATCCCTCTTCCGACCCATGCGATAGGTGTTGGGCGGCCCAATTCTTTAGTAGCAGTCTCCAGTCTTCACGCCGCGTACTCGGACTTTTTTCCACTTCTAGTCCATCGGCTTACTTCAGCCGAAGCCCCTCCGGATGGCTGGCGCTTTTACAGTTTTTCCCCCAAAACAGAGCTGACGCCCCCGCGCGGGTACTTCCCCCCTTTGTCATTTTTTTTTTTCTCTTTCTGCCCCCTATGTGTTCAATTTGAGCTCGGTTTTCTTTTCTCCCGGCACCCCCAGTTGCCCCAGCTTTTTAATGTTAGCCTGATCCTTGTCCATTCACCTTTATACTCTCCTCTGTCATTTAGCGCTCACTTGCCTCCTGATATTGCGGGCAGTCCCTTCCTTTGTCTTCCCGTTGCGCTTTGGTTCCTTGCCAAAATGAGCCTTTTGGCCCGTCCTTTTTTTAGGTTGACAAGATCCCTAAGTCTCGGACAGCCTGACAGACTGTCCTTGCTCCACTGAATTTTTCTCCAAACATCTTTTCCCGGCCAGTGCTGTAAGTTTTCCCTGAAGGTAGTTGTGTTTCATGTATACCTCCCCCCCTCCTCTTATTCACGCTGCCGTGTTTAGTTTCCTTTTCCTCCGGGGAGCATCGGCGCAGTTCTGGAGTTTTCTGTTTATCGTCATCCGATCACAGGCCGTCTTCCGCCCGTCGGCGAAGCTGCGTTTTTTCCTGAAGATTTCCGTATCGACTCGCTTTTCTTGAATGGTTTTTGCCCTTTTTTCCATCTTCGGTTCTTCTTTTTTCGGCCTTTGAAGTCCTTTTTTTTTGATTTGTTTTGCCTGTAGTAGGTGAATGACCCCTTTTCTCCCTGAAATTCTCTTCTTTCCCCTTGTGTTACATTCTTCCTTTTGGTGATGTTTCGCGGACCTGCGAATTCGTTTGTGTTTATCACCCGAATTTTTTTTTTGGCCCCGGCCCCTATCGGCGCAGACCTTTACCTTCGCAGAGCTTTACTCTTGTTTAACGAGAAGTCTCTCTGGCCCAGACAGTGCGCCGCATTTCTAGATTTATTTTTTCGTTTCTGCAGACTTTTCTCTAAGCTTCTCCATCGACTGCCTTTCTCTCTGAAATTTTCCGTGTACTTTTTCCCCCTTTTCCTTCTTTTTCTTCCGACTCGTCGAATCTCTTTGACCACCCCCGTTTGATGTTCCATATTTTCTTACTGGACCAGATCGTTATCGATCTAGATTTATTTATGCGGACCGCTCCTGCGCTTTCCTCTGAGTGATTCTGACCTCTTGAAGTCAGCCGTTTTGATTTCTTCTCGGCCGCGCCCTCTGAATTGCTGAAACGCATCGGACCCGATTGGTTTCCAATGGGCGGCTTCGCCTCTGTGACCGGCGTTGTCCGCTTTATTACTGAGGAGAGTCCCGATTTTTGTGCCTTTGGTCCGGCTCTCGTAGCCCCCCAATTCTGACGCCAGCTCAAAGATCTTTCTGGATTCGCCCCAGTTGTTGCCCTATATGATTCGACCTACCCCCCCTTGACGACTTTCTTCTGCATTCAAATCTACATCCCTTCGCTTGTTATCTTTTATTGTCGCTCTTGCAGTCCGCTATTTTTTTTGGGCGTTTCGATTCCTCTTTCTTTTCCCTCCTCTCCTTCTTTTTTTTCCTGTTGTTTCTTTTTTCTCTATGATACTCGTGCTGTTCTTTCCGCGCTAGAGCGTTCCTATAACCGTCAGAGTTCCGCCCTTGGCTGATTCTTTTTATTTCCCGATCGCCGCTGCCCAGGTTGCCCTCTTTCTACCTCCTCCAGGGATATGTTCGGTAACTTGCGCAATCAAGATTCGTTGACTGGGAGTCTTTCTTGTTTTTCTATACGAGCTTCACACTCCCCCGCCTCTCCCGGAGGCAAACCACCCCACTCTTCCTCACCTCTTCAACGCCGTTTTGGCGCGCACCAGAAGTCAACTTATTTCAGCTCATTCTCCGCTGGAGAGGACGATTCTCACCTATACTGTTTTGCCCCCCCCCCTCTTCGCTTCCCCCCCTTCAGACCGGCTCGCCAGCATCCCTCCTTTTAGACCTATCGGCCCATTCCCCTCTTCGTTCTGTCCCTTTTTTTCCTCCTGCAGGTTCCAAGATACTCCGCTCTTTTGCAATCATCTCCACCTTTTTTTTCCCACATTATGTCCCTTCCCACACGGTCTTAGTTCCTTCCGAGTTTTTATTTTGTCCCATTCCCCCCCTTTCCGAGCTATTCCGGGGGCCTGTCTTATGCGTAGTCTCCCTTTCTCTTCAAGTTTTCCCCTCCTCTCCGTGCCTTTCTTTTCCCTGCGCCAAGGCATTTCTGAAAATTCGTGGTTGTTCCCCTCCCCCCCTTCTTCTTTCCGCATCCCACGCCATCCCCCACTAAGTCTTTTCCTGTCAGATCATAATTTATTACTCGTCCTTCAACCGTTTCTGATCTTTTCGATATCAATCAACGCTCTTCTACAAGTACACATAGCCTTTCCTTCTACAATCCACTTTCGCACCCCCAACCCCAAAGCTGAGTCGATCTGGTCCGTCGTTTTCTCAACGCCTCCCTGCCGATTCCTTTTTCCTTCCTCCCTCACCTTACGTCGCCGTCTGGATCAAGCCCCCCTGGACCCACACTCCCAACTCCAGGCCGATTGGCGCCGATTCATACTCAATCCCAATGGTTGTCGAAGCGGTTTGCGGAACCTATTGTTTTATTTAAGCTTTGGTCCCCCTACTTTCTGACTTTAACCTCTCACCGTTATCCCTTCTTTTTTGCTCCCTTTTCTTTTGTCTCATGGGCTCTCTCTGCTGTCGAATTACTTTAGTCTTTTGCCCCATTCCATACCCCCGTCCCCGGTTCTCGTCGCTAGGGTGTCACAGAATGCCCCTATTTCCTCGGTTCTCCACTCATTTTCTTTGCACAACCTCTAATATCCGTATCCCCCTTTTCGATTCTGTTAAAGGCGGGGGTGCCTTACTTTCCTTGGCAATGCAGCAAGGTACCGTCTTTACATGGGCCCTTTCATTTGAGGATGCTGCCTGCGTAGGCCTCGCTTAACCTTTACGAGCCATCGTTTTTTTCTCGCAATCAAAACCCATGATATTTCATCTTCCCCGCGCAGGGCCCGCTTTTGTGATCCGGGAGATGCGTCGAACACAGCTTTTTTTTTTGAATGGTGTAGTCTGCTCTTTCGGCCACCCTATTTCCTCCCCCCCCTCCGTGGGGTGTGACAAGCCACCTCTTTTTTTGCCTGTTCCTTTGTCTTTGATTTCCAGTCTGTCCTACAAATGTTATTTTAGCCTTGGGCTCCCGGTATTTACCGTAGTTTGACTATTCAGGCGCCAAACGATCACGCTTTACTCCCTTTTCCCCATATGACCCGTTTTTTTCCCCGGGCTTCTCGTTCCAGCTTTTGCACCGGTGATCTCGGTCTCCAGAAGCTTCCCCAACTACCAGTCCTTTCCCACTTCCCTGGAGCCCTGCTCTCTTTTTGGGGTGAGTTGACCTGTTCCGCTATATTTACCCCCCTTTTTTTTCTCACCGTTTTTTTTTTGATCTATGTGCTGGTTTCAGGCCGCTTGAATTGGCATTCGCCCGCACAAACAAAAAGATCGTTGCTGGCTTTTGGTGATTGGTCCTTTCCTGGCGACCCCTTCTTTTTTTCTGATCTTTTCTCTCATCTTTCCTGGCCCCCCCCTCCAGCTTTCCCATGTGTCATTTAGTTATTTTTTGCTGTGTATTGGCAAACTAGCGGCGTCGCAGACTTGAAATTCCAGGTTTTTTTCTTCCGCCTGCCTTGGTCCCTCTCCCTCCCTCTTTGTGCCCCCTCCCCCCCTCCTCTTTTGGTTTTTTGACCACGCGTTTCAATGGTTTTTTTTAGTCCCAGGCCGTGACTCCTCATCGAAGACCTCGACGGCTTTCGCCTTTTGCGTCCAGGTTCCCCCCAAACCCCCCAATCTCTACTCCGCTCGTGTACTCCAGCTTCCTTTTTTTGATATTTGCCCCCCGTTTTGCAGTCATGCTGTAGAGGATCTCAGGCTCTCCCCGCCTCTTTACTGTTCATTTTCGCTTTCTTGGAATTTCTTTTGCTTGCTCCCTCCTTCCCCCGCTGGCATAGTTTCCGCGTGTCGAGCTGATACTTGGGGGTTCAGTTTGATTCGAGTCGCGAGTTTGTGTCTTTTTCCAACAGAGCTTTGTTCTCGCAATGTTTTTGGAGGGCACACATCCTGCACATCATGTTATTACCTACTGCCATGACTTTGTCCTTAATTTCCCTCACAGATGTGTCATGAGCCCCGTTCATTTTTTACCGGTCCTTTTTTTCCCTCCCCGGCTTCCCTCACTCCGTATGGAACCGCTTAGACCCATTGTCTGTAGTCCCATTATTTCCCCAATCGGGAAGGGTTTTCTTTTGGTCCCCTAAGTGATGATTGTTTCCGTCTGCTCGGCCGTGTCTCGCCCGTCTCTGGCCCTTGGGTTTTACCATGGGCTTGCCGCACTCTCGATGGATGAAGTTTTGTGGTTTCATTGATCGGTGATGCTGTTTCCTCCCCCCCCGTTGTGAGGCGTCTTTGCGTTCTTTCCTTCTTGCCGCTGCGATGGAACCTCCACCATTTTTCGGACTTGAGGTATCCCGGTGTTCCCCCCCCCCTTCCGGCGGCGGTGGCTGGCGGGTCGTAAGCGCGCGCGGTCGGCGTCCCCGAACTTCGCCGGGACGTTGGGCGGCCCGGCGGCCCAGACCGGGTCAGGCGCCCCCCCTACCCACACACACAACCCCAAAACCCCCCACCACACCAACAAAAACAAACCAAAATCCCTCCACCCCACCAATCCCAACCCCCCCCAAAAAAACACCCCCCACACACCCCACACAAACCCCCCCAAAAGAACCCAACAAAAAAACAAACCCACCCCTCCCCCCAACACCCCCCACCAACAAACAAAACCACCCCCACCCCCCAACACAAACAAACAACCCAAACCAAACCAACACCCCCCACACCGCGGTTTCTTCCCTTGTGAAAAGCTTATTTCTCCTCTATTCCCTTTCGTTCTCCTTTCGATTTCTGGCGTTATTCAGCCTTTCAGAAACTTGCCTTTCCCTCCTTCCCGCAAGAATTAGCTGGGGCAATGCCGGTGCCTTTTTTTTAGAACCTTGATGCACTTTCTCAAAAGTCCTCTATTCTTCTCTCGCTTTGACCCTTGGGGTGTTTTTTGTGCTCGTTTTGCCTTTCCGCCCGATTAATGCTTTTAGCAGATGCTGGACCAGAGAAGGTATGTCTGATTCGACGAATTCTCCCTCAGAGGCCCTCGATTTCTCTACGGCAAGCTCCTCTTCTCTTCTCCCTGAGCGATTGGAATGGCTTCCTTCCCTTGATACTGCGCTATCTTTTAGGATTCTTCTCTTGAGTCAGAGCGTCCCCGTTTTACTTTTTTTTGACTTGTTCCTTTCCTTCTAGACCCCAACAGATCGCCCAGCCCCCGTAAGATTCTCTATGGCCGGCAGCATTTTCTTTGCCTCCCAAATAGCCTGGAGATCTGCACTCCTCTTCAACATGAAGTCCCTCTCTGCAACCCACGTATCATCCCTCCTCTTCATATACGCTGTCGTTAGATTTTGACCTTTCCAGCGAGATCTGCTGGGAGTTTTTAACTTTAAGATCCTTCTCTCTCTTTTCCTCCTCCTTTTTTTTTTTTTTTTCGTGATCTAGGATGTCCCGCTCACTCCTCTCGCTGCACTATAAAATAACATTTTCTTAGCTGTCTAGATGATGCATCTCTCCTCTCCGTTGCTTTCCCGGCTTGCCTATCCCCAGGGATTATTTCTCCCCCAACGGTTTCGGCGCCTAAAGATTTCTCTGTTCGGACGTGGGTTAGTCGGCTTTTTTTGTTCTTCTTTTGAAAAACCCCCCCCCTACTCGCAGTCCCCCTTCCCATCCGTTATTGGGTCGGCTCTAGGCCTAAAGAGCCGGTCCCACGCTTTCTTGTCGAGGGACAACTCCAGCCAGCTATTTTTTCCGCTCGATCCCTTTCATCTCCTTCTCCGTCCCCCCCCGCGTACGAGCCTACCCCCGATCTTGTTGCGTGCAATTTTCTTCCTCACCTATCCTGCGCTCGTCCCGCCTTTCTCTTTCTCCCTTCTCGTCTCTGATACTCCATCTTGGTCATTCCCGTGTCGGGTTTCCCTGATGTCGGTGGTCCTCCCTTTTGACGCTCCCCTTCCTCACGCCAATTCACCCCTTGCAATTTTGAAATATTCCCCCCCTTTTCTCAACCCGTCGTCGTAGAGACCCTATTTCGTCATCCAAAACGCAACCCTTTCCATCGCATTCAATGGGAGATGCTTGTAATGCTTGCCCTTCTATTCCCCGAGGATGCCGCGCGCGGATTACTTTCACCTTGTCCCTTCGTCTACTTCCTCCCATCTCTCCCGAATTGTGCTGCCTTCCCCCTTTCAAACGAGAGAAGTCCTTCCTCCCTCCCCAAGCCCAGCCCCCCCCTCCCGTCCGACGAACCCTCCCTTCGTTCAATCGTTCCCTCCCCAAAGTGGCTCGATGGCGATAGCATCCCGCCCACGGCCGTCACACCGATGCCCAGAACCGTTCTCAATGAACCAAATCCGCAAAATTCTCCATCTCGGTATACTTCCCAGTTATTTCATCCCGGCACGCCTTCTACGTCCCCCCGCCCTTCCTCATTGGCCTTCTTTTGACTCGGTCATCAGCACCTCCCCAAACATCAACTCCCCCTTTCCGATGGTCGCCCTTTTTTCTGACCTGACTCCCCTAACAAGGAGTTTCCCTCTGTTTGATTAAGGTGAACATCGTTGCGTGACTTTTCATTTCCTTTGGCGAACACCTACCTTCTTAACCCCCACAGAGTCCGGGTTCCACATTTTTGGCGACTCTGTGTATGTCACCAATTTTCTTCTTTCTCTTTCGAATCGTGCTTGTTGTGACCATTTTTCTTTGTACTCCCACGAACGTTGATTCCTTTTTTGCCAGAAGCCCCCCCTCTGAGCTTTCCACTCGTGGCAGACCACGACTTGTTGCCCACGCAAATATCAGTCGACCCATTTTCTCTTATGAGTCTTTTTTTTCCCTCCCCGTGCCCCCCCCTTCCCCTCCTTCTCTGTACCTGACCATTCGGCACCCTCGTTTGTTTCGGTTCTGAATTGCGGTCCTCTACCCCCTTACGCAGCAATTTTGTTCAAGGCAGAGCCCCCCCTTGAATGTACTCTCCCTCCGCTGGTATCGCTTGGGTGGTGTTCCTTCCTTTTTACGCGCCATTCGAACATCCGTAGCACGGTTCTGTCGTCCTGATATTGAAGTTCCTCCCTATCCTTCCCGTCATGTGGGTTTGACCAACCGAACGCCCTGCCCCTGTAGTCATCTTTTTCCTCGATCCCTCCGGCCCCCCAAAAACTGTTTTTCCCTCCCCCCTTTTTTGGTCGTTTTCCCCCCAATAGGCACGTCCTTCGTTTTGCATAAGGCCTCAAGGGCCCAACGCTTGATACTTGATTTACGCAGGTGACCCCTTTCGGTTGACAGGGTCTTTTTCGTCCTTTCTTTCGTGATCTCGGTTCTCAGAGCGTACACCTCACCATCAGTTTGGCCCCCTCAGCTAGTCTTTTGGCTTTTTTGGAGTTCATGCCACGTTCGCGTCCCATGTCCATCCATCTTTATCTTTTCCATCAGTTTTTTTGATGTCTATAGTATGTGATGGTAATTCTTTCCCTTTTTGCATGAACGCGCCACCCCCAAAGACGGCTGGCGTTCTTCCCCCTTATGGTTATTGGCTCCTGCTTTGACCCAGTCTTACGCCTGCTGGCCCGCGCGAAACTGGCCCCCCCCTCGGGTTTTCCCTGCGTAGCGTGATCGTCTTCTTCTTCCTGATTGCCCGAGACGTTTCTTTCCCTCCCTTGTTTCCACCTTCCTTCAGTTTGCCCCCGCGCCGATTATAGGTTCGCGCCCGGCACGAGTTGCATTTTTTTAGGTTTCGGTTGTCAGACCCTTCTCGGAGTTAATTTTTTCTTTTCCCCTCCCTGATTCTCCAAGAAAATAGTCCGGATCGATTTTCGCTTTTCGGAGGCTTCCAACCCAACCCTCTCCTCCTCGCGCGTTCTTGCTTTTTTTTTTTCCCTTTTTTTCTTTTTTGACCTTGTTTCTTACCGGTGGCATTTCCGCCGCCGCTTTACCCGTCTTTTCCGTTTCATGTTAGACCCCTGCCCCTGCTGGCATTGCTGGATGGACGAAGCCCTCTACGCTTCAAATGTTCCGATTGTATACTTTTCGGTGTGGGCGAATTCTTTTTTTTTGCTCTTGCGATTTTCTTTAAGCGGACTAGCCTCCGTTCTTTAGGGACCAAGTGTCCCCCGGATTTTTCCCCTCCTCCTCCCCTTCCTTTCCCCTATGCGCCACAATATTTCCAGTCCAGTAGTGTACCCTTCCCCTTTTTTAGGTGTCTCCCCAAGGATTCCTCAACCGTATGTTCTCTTGACGAACCTTTTTCTTTTCTTAGTCATTTTTTTTTTCTGCCCTCGGGATTGGGAGTGGATTTCCGGTTCTTTGTTGAATTCTCGGAGACCATCCTCTTTCTTATCGCCCGAAGCGCGTGCTGTCTTCCCCATGAAAGCTGGCTTTCGGACGCTCTTGATTTTGTTTGCGCGTTTTTTCCCTTTCTTCTGGAGGCGGTTTTGACTCCTTTTGTGCCTTTTCTCCGTGATGTTGATGTGCTCACTTCCTCGTTCGATCGACCCGTCCCCCCCCCTTTGCCGGAAGTATTAAGATGATTTCTTTCTTTTTCTTCTGCTTTTTGGCTGGATTTTCTTGCGTCCCGAGCTATTTTGGGGCGTCGTCAAACCCCTCATTTCGACTGTCACTTTTTTCCCAAGTATGGCTCATCCCGTTTTTGTTTTTTTCCGCTTGTTTTTCCTCTTGTTAAGCGTCAGGTTTCTCTTTTTTTCTCGCCAGCGCCGGGATCTTTTCTTTGCGTTAGACTTCGGGACTGCTTTTCTTTTCCTCGATTCGCATCGACATATCTTCCCCATTGACGGTTAGTGCTTTGACCCTTTTCTTTTCGAATCTTGTGACCCGCGCGGATGTATGCTCTCTCTTTCATGCCCCTTGTCCTTCCTGGCTTGCATGGGTTCTTTCCTTACGCTGTGCGTAGTTTTTTTACCTTGCAAGCTTTGCAGTCTCTCGAGTCACTTTTTCCATTTCTCGCGGGCTGATCTCAAATTGTCCTTGTGACTCGGCCTTCTTTTCCGTCCTAGCAACGAATTTACCCTGCGTTGAAGCCTCTTTAGGCTCTTACTTTCCGATGGGGTCCCCATTGGGACGGCTTAGTAGAACCCCCCATTACCGAGCCCCTGGCACTCTGATTTTTATCTCATCCCGTGGGTTCCCACCCCCATGGATGTCTTTGCACCGAAATTGCCCACCTCCGCGCCTATTGCATCACGCTATCACGCCATCGGGATACATGCTTTTCTTTTTTGACGCCAGCGATTCTTTTGTTCTTGAGAGACTCAGATCCCTTTTTCCCCCATCCTCCGTTTTTTTTTTTGATCTATAACTCGGATCTGTCTCTTTCCGCGCTTTTCCGAACTCTCAAGCTTACTTCCCAAGTGTATTCCCTCCCGCCCTTGGTGATAGTTGATGAACACTTAGACGCTACGGTTGATCCTTTCGTTTTTTCCGTAAATTCAGGATAGTGCTTCCCCCCCCCCCACGGGTCGAATCAAGAAGCTTCTCGGCCCCTTGGTCGTATTCTGTTTTCTCCCGATCTCCCAATGTACCCCTCCTATGCGTTTATTTTCCCAGTCCCGTTCCGGCCCGTCATCTGCGCGTTGTCACGAAGAATCCCCCCATTTCCCCCCAATATCGCGCACTTTAAGATACTTGCGCTTTCCTCTCCCCATCGACCTTGACTGAACTTGTAGAAAAATACCTGCCCTCGTTTTTCCCTGCATCGGATAAGCTTCTTTAAATATTGTCCATTTCCCAATCTTCGGATGAGCTTCCATTCTACCCCTTTTTGTTCACCAATCCTCACGTATTAAGAATTGTCCCGCCATCACGTCCCCTGAAATCGTCTATTTCTCAGGTTCATTTTGATGGAGAGCAGGTTTTCTCGGTTGCCTTTCCCCCCAGACTGAGCTATCTTCGGCTATTGTCTTTCCTGCCCTTGACTAGAAAATCTCTTTTTTCCATTATGTCCTTCCTTGTCCTTTCCAGTCTTCTACCTTTGTTTGATCCGTTGTTGCCATTACAGTGTTTGACGAAAGCCCTGGCCCGTAGTTCCGAGCCCCCGATCACCGAAAGCCTATTTCCCCTCCTTTACAATCAAGTTTCTTTCCCTCTTTCAACTTTTTTTCCGCTCTCGCGGCTTTGACTCGATCCCCATCAACTTTCACGGCTCCCTACCCACGATGCCCTCTCACCGAAGACCCTTCCCCCCGCCTCAAACATTCCTTTTTTCGTTAGATCCCCTTCCCCCTTTATGTTCCGATGCCCTGCTTCTTCCTTGCTTGTGGGTCCTCCCCCGGTCCTGGTTCTTTTGCCTCGGACTTCAGCCCGACAAACACTCCCTCTCCTCTTTTAGCCGTATCTGACCTGCCGTCCCAAATGGGTCTCCTTTTCGGGCCTTTTTCAGTGAGAAGGAACTCCCTTGGAGCCCAACAAACCGACCTTGAATAACCTTTCTCCTGGGTTTAAATCTTTGTGCGACCTTTCCTTTACTCCGGGCACTTAGGTCTGCTTGTTCTTCGTGGGGAGTTCCCTTCCTGTCCTTCCAATTGGATTCGGTTCGTCTCTTTTCTTGGTAAAGACTGCCCCACCATTTCCCTCGTTTTTTTTTGTCCAAGACTGTCTGCACCCCCCTAAATATTCTCTCTCCATTGGTTTTTTGCGCTTATGCCTTTTTTTTTCTGCTCCTATTTCCCCCACTTTCCCCCCGGTTTCCTTCCCCATGAAAATGTTCAACTCGTTGTCCCATTGTTTAGAGCCGCTTAGGCTTCTTCCACCTTCCTCATCCATCGTTGACATTTTTTTTCCTTTTCGCCAACCCTCTTTCACTTTACGACCCTCTGGCGTTAGCTTGTTTTTTTCCGCGGCGAGTTGCTGTCTGAACAGTCCCCCGTCAGATGTGATTGTCTCACCTCATTGACTGTCGATTATTCTTGAAAGTGGGCTTTTTTGGCACCCCTACCCAGAAGCGTCTTCCTTGGATTGTCGCGTCTCCTTCATAGTCCCCCTGGATTCGCAGGTCTTCACTCTGATACACCTCTCGTTGCTTTCAGGGACGACTCCCCCCTTCTCCTTTAGAACCTCGATTTTTCGGGTGGAGAGTGACGTTTCCCTGTTTCTCCCTTTTGTCTAAGCAGTAAAAATTTAACTGGCCCCCCCTAGAGTTATTTTTTTTTTTTTTTGCGTTTAGTTCCTTGGTTCGAGGTTCCATAATACTTTTTTTTTCTTTCCCCCCCTCGTGTTGTTTTTTTCGTTCCTTCCCCGTTGTCTTTTATTCCCGCACAGTCCCCCCCCCCCCAAGACGAGGGCTGGGTTCCTTCTGGTGTTTTCCGCTGCTGGAGACATCGATCACGCGCTGTCCCCCCGCTCCGTTTTTTTTTGACAATCTAGGTTCCCTTTCAGGTTGATCGTTTGTTCTTGTCGTTTCCTGAGGCAACGATTTTCTTTACGATTGCCGACTGACTCCCCAGGTGGCGATGAAGGATTTCTGCCGCAGCGATGACTTTTTTTTTTGTCCCCCGCTTTTTCGTTTTGTTTTTTCCTACCCACGTCTGTTTAATCGGCGTCACCCGTATCCTTGACAGTCCTTTCGCCGGCTGGTCTTTTTTTTTTTCGAGGCTTCCCCCCCAACAGAGCGACCCCTCCTCTCGTTTTTCCCTTGTTCCCTTTCATTTTTTTCTCTTTTTCTCCCCCCATCTTTTTCCGCGAAGGTGTAGGATCCCCTACTAGGATTACCTTCCCACGATTTCCCTTTTCATGTTATTCCCGATCCTTGATTTATTCCAAGGGATTTCTCTCCGCCCTGGCATTTCCCTTGGTTGAGTTTATTATTCTTTTTCCCTCACCATCTTGTCTTTCCACTCGTCCCTAGTCGTGTGCATTCTTGCCAAACTCTCGGACTCTACTCTTCGTTTGTTTTTTTTCCCCCTGGACTAAACCACGGCTTCCTCCGATTTTGTTGCTTCCAAACCTGTCCCCCCCCTCTGTTTTAATTCCCCTAGTTTGAATCTGCCAAGGTAGGTGTTCTCCCAAGGCTTCCCACTCACGACTGTGCCCCAGCTTGACCCAATTTTTTTCTTTCTCGGTTTTCGGTAGGGCTAGGTCCGTGGTCTTTTTCTTTGCTTATCTATTTTCTCGGCCGCCCTTCATTATTAGTAAGTCGCGGCCGAAGCGCGTGCTTTTTGCCCCCTTTAAGTGGCTATTTCCGCCTTCTCTTTTTCTTTTTTATCTGATTCTGTGAGTGATTGCCAGTTTTAAGGTCCTTTTCTTTGATTGATCGCTCTCCTTCTTCGAGGGAATCGTCCCCTGTTTTCTTTTTTTGATGAATTCTTTTCTTTTTCCTTGTTTTTCCATTTCGTCTTCCGGTTCTGGCTTGGTTGCCCCGTCAGAGCGCCTAGGTTCTCACCCCGAAGACGTCCTGCCTATTTTTCTAAAACCTGAGAAAGCTCTCCCTCGCGGGGCTCTTTTTCTGACCTTGATTAAGGTTCTCTTCTTTTCATCCCTCCCAGCGAAGCCGGGACTCTAGTATTCTGGAGAGGCAGTCTTAGGCTCCCCCCTTCTTCTCCTGATCTTCTTTAAATCCTTTTTACCTATATGTTTTACGCCGGTCAGTGATTGAGGTTCACCCGCCTTTTCGTAAATCTTGCCTGATTATCCTTATGTCTCTCGCCGCCGACTTTTACCACCAGATCGTTTTCCTTTTATCGCCGCCTTTTACATTTTCGGTTATTGTCGGTTCGCGCTGACTTCTCCTGATCGATTGAGCCCTTAAAGCGCCGCGGAGATGACTCTTCCCGATGCTGAGCTGGCGTCGGATTCTTGCCTCCCCTCTCCAGATTACTTCTTGTCAAGTTTGTCATATATCCGCTCTATAGCTTTTCCATTTTTGTACTCTTTCTCCCCACCCTTTACGCAGCCCCAAGGGCACCCTTTATGATTTGATTCGCAAGCCGTTGGGTAAAAGCTGGATGATATGCCAGCCTTGATCACCTGGCGCTTTTGAATTTTCACCTGCATACTCCCCATACTCGGCCCCGCTAGAGTGTTTCTCTTAGTTGGCATTCTCTAGCGAGTGGATCGTCCCTCCCCCTTTTTTCTACTTCTTTCCCCTTTCCCCCCCTCTTTTTGTTGTCTTTCTCGCTAATCGGCTGTTATTCCCGCCCTCTCTCTTCCTTTCTAAGTCCCCCGACACGCGCTTTATCTCCTCGATTGGTGTTTTTATTTTCTTTGCATCTATCGACGTCTTTTGATTTCCCTTATTGGAGATAATCCCTTGGATTTTTGCCCCAACGGGCTGGCCCCCATAAGATTCGCGTGCGTTTGGTCGTTCCCTTTTTTCGGTCTCCCCCCCATCTCCCCCTTTTTTCCCCTCCTGAGGCGTTTGCATGCCTAAAGATCCTTCCACCCGCACGTCACTCCCCCCTTGCGCTTTTCCCTAAGACAGAGAGCCTCAATTTCTCATCGTTCTATCTCCCTGAGATTTGGCCCTCTTCCTCAACCGAGTTCTTCGTTTTGACCATTTTTCATCCTCTCCTGCTGAGTTTTTCTCCTTTTTCACCTCCTCTTCCATTCCATCTCTTGTCCTCCCCCTAGGCGGCCTTAGTCAGTTTTCCTCATCCGAGCGAAGGTTTCACCCTATCTCTAATCCTTACGGTCATCAATCTTCCCCGTTCCTTTTTCCCACATCTAGTCTATGAGCACCCAGGACGTGCCTATTGGGAAGCAGGCTTTTTTTTTTTACATAACGTCACTCGCTATCCCGTCTCTCCTGATTTTTTTTCATGCTTCGAGCAACCTTTTCTTTTTCCACGTCGCATCCCAGTCGTCTATTTTTCCCCGGGTCTTCTCCCTGTTTTTGTCTTACTCCAAGTCCCCTTTTCATTACGTTTGTACGTCCCCGCCACCCTCGCAGACTTCAGCCAAGCCAACTCACCGACGACTCCCCTCTATTTACCACCGAATCTGCACCCCCCTGTATCTTGGTACCCCCCGTGTTCTCTCCTCTTCTTTTCTTTGCCGGAGATTCCTCTCAATCCCGCGCCCCGAGCTCCCGTCACATTCTCATTGAATCATTAACCCCCTCGCAAACATTCATACAGCGCTTTCTTCTCCTTGGTCAATTTTCTCTTGCCCCTCCGGCGTTCGCTATTCCCTTTTGACGAGCTCTTGATCCTCCCTCCAAACCCCCAAGGCCACGCTTAATCGGGGCTATGACTGTTGACCTACCATTTCTTCCTTCAGCGCACGTCAAGTCCTCCCTTTTGATTTCGGTCTCAGTGGAGACACAACGACCGTTCAGACTTTTTAACGATTTCTTGTCCCTTTCCCCCATTTTCCTTTGTTTCCCCTTAGGTGGATCCGACATGCTGTCGGCTTTTCCCCCGTGAGGGAGGGGACATTCTTTTCTCCGAACGGTTATTATGGTTTTTTTTGTGCAAGTCCTCCCACCCACTTTTTCCTCCTGTCCTAAAAGAGGTCTGTGCCCACCTCCCCTCACTTCGCCCACTCTCCCCTATCCCCGTGGGATTGAATCCATTAAGTGTCCCCCCATGCCAGCAAGGCTGCTAACCTTGCTTTTACCCGTGGACGGGATTTCTTCCTCTTTTCTCTACCCTTTCCATGAGCAATCTTTTTGCCATCACTTCCCCCCAATGAAATTGCCGTTACACCAGATTTGGAGGAGCGTTTGTTGGGTGGAGCCCGTGCGGACGGACTAGTCCCTCTTCCTCCTTCTGTTTTCTCTCGCTTTATAAGATTTCATCTTACTGTGTTTTCGTTGACAACCTGCATACTCCCTTGTGCATAGGGCTTGTCTGCATTCGTCTCTTCCCATCTTCCCCAACTGTATTTGAGGTCGGCCTCCTTTTCTTCTCGTTTTTCCTCCTTCCCTTAAAGGGCCAAACTCTAACTCTGACGCAGGGGAACTAGCTTTTTATGATTCTGCGTTCAGGCGTGTGATCTATTTTTTTTGGTACCAAACCTTTCTCGACCTTTTTCTTTTTTGGTGTCTTCGTTTTTCTTACCCCCCCTTTTCAGTCCGGAATCCATTCCTCGCCACCTCTTTTTTCCGTGTTTGCAGCTCGTTTGTCCTCCCCCTTGAATTTCCGAACAGACCCAACACACGCCTCTTCTTGGGCGGGTGATTGCCACGTTTCTTAGGGAATGGTCTCCTATCACTCCTGCTGCCCTCTTCGACATGGACCCCATACTTTTCCTGCTCAGTTTTTCTCCTTTTCCCCCTTTTTCTCCTTAGGCAACGAGACTTGACCCTAATATTTTGCCGACCCTGCAATCAAGGTTTCCTCTTCATCTCGAGCAGGCCTAAACCGCAGATTACAACGCCGTCGTCGGTTCCTTCCCACGATCTCACTTTTTTGCCTTCAAGCTTCTCTCTCCAGCTTTATGGCCTGTTCTCTTTTTAGTCCGCCTGATTTCAACACAAAAAGAGGGAATCGAGCTTTCATTCAATCCTTCTTTTGCCCCCTTTATGATTCCTGTGTTCTTCTCTCCCCTACGCAGGTTTACCGCCCCAAGAGTTTTTCCCAGTTTCATGTTCTCAGCTCTTGGCTTGCATTGCAACGTTTCCTTTCTGGCCCTCACGCGCTCCCTGTGGCCTTCTCTTTTTGGGCAGTCATCTTTTCGCCCCTTTTAGTTCCTCGTCTTGTTTATTTGCCACCGATCCCCCCTGATCGAATCCTTTTCAAATCTGTCCCCCCCCACTCCGGTTTCCTCCCAGCAGGGACCTTTAATCCCTTTTCTCCCCCTGAATTTCCCCCCTGATGTGTCCTTCCCCTCAACCCCAACCAAACCACCCCCACCACACAACAAACAAACACCAACCCCACCCCACAAAAGCAGGTGTACCTTCTCATGTTAGACTTGCTTCCTCCTCCTTATGGCTTTCCCCCTCTATCAATTTGTAGGTAGTAGGTCTGATACCCTCGGGCGCGGCGTGGAGTTTGTCCCCCCCCCCCCCCCTTTTTTGAGGACGCCTCTGCTCACGTCTTCTTCGCCGCCGTCGGCTTTTTTTCTTGCTGGCGTTTCCCCATTCCTCTGCCGTACTTCTCTCTCCTGTGATGAATTTTTTTTTTTTGGTAATGATTCGGTGATGGTTTAAAGGTGCTACTGGTATCCTTGCGCCATGTGTCAGATAGAATATTTGAGGTTCATCTGAACATTCTCTCGCCTGAATGATTCGTATTCGGTTTTCCCATCTTCTCTTTCTTTATGGTTTTGGAACTATCGTTTCGGGTGCTTTTCGTCCACCCCTGGTCCATTTCAATTCTTGGTCTTTACTATCGTTCGCTCAATTCCCCGAGCCGCGGGCCTTCCTCCTTGTGCCCTAGCCTGTCCGAAGTGTCCTTTACGCAGAGCGTTGATAGTCGTTGCTTTTCTCCTACCCTTCGCGACTTTTTGCGTCTCTCCCTAGTCTTTTGCCTTCTTTTTGACCCTTTGTAGGAACTGGATCGTCGAATCTTTTACCCACCGCGCGGAATCTCCGCGATGCAATCTCTCTTCTCGATCGAGCTCCCTTCGAGGTCTGATTATTCGCCGAATTTTCCCGTCCCCCAGAGGATGATTTTGTTTTTTCGTAAGCGGCCCCCCAGCGCTGGAGCTGATTAAAACATATTCGCGATTTACTGGTTTTTCTGCCCCGAAGATGCTTTTTTGCCGTATGAGCGTCGCGCCTCCTGCCATCGCTTCCTTGTGACCTTATCTATGAAAAAAATGATACTCCCATCGTTGCCCCTTAATCTCGAGCTACCCCCTTTTCCGCCACATATACCTTGTGACTTGCGACCTGGATTCCATCCTCCTTCCCTCTCTTAATCACCGCTAAGCACCGCCGCTTGGTTAGCTTCTCCTGCTCGCGAGATCGGGACGACTTCATATCTATATTTTCCCTACTACTCCGTTTCGTTGTTTTGACTCTCCCGGATGTCTCTTCATCCCTCGTCGGCTCCCCATTCACCGAAAAGCTTTACTCCTTACTTTCTTAGCGTTCTTGCCCTGCTCCCCCTCCATCTGCCGGTGATCCTGTCCTATCAGGGATCTTATTTCCCCATATGCTTCACCCTAATATTCGCGTGCCGGTTCCAGTCCGTCTTTCCCCTCGGTGATTGATCCTTCCCCTCACCCCGTTCGGCTGCTTCCCCCCCCCAAGAGCGGTCAACGCCCTTCACTTGCTGCTTGCGAAGAAGACGCCCCCCCTTCACGCGAGTTAATCCCCTCGGCGCTGGACGCTGACTCAATAGATATGCTGCTTTGCAATCGAGGCCTAATCATGCCCGCGCGTTCTCTTTTATTTACAAGCTCGACGTCTACATCCCTCTTTTCCCCATTCCCCGTGGCGGATGGAGATCTCATCAGCGGGTCACAGATTCGTCCTCTTTTTTTCAAGCACTAACAGTACCCCCCAAATGTCAACATCTTGTCGATCGCCACCCCTCTCGCTGCAGCAGGGTTAGCTCGTCTTCTCCCCGCCCCCATATCCGGAGGAGCCTTTCTGTCTGTAATTGCTATAGCACCACTTTCTTTCCCCCATCTCTGCCGCACAGCAGAGGTTCCTCTTTCCCAAGTATTTTTGAGCGATTGTCCACCAACCACTCCTCCCCGTCTAACTGGTTTTTGATTCACGAAAACGATCGCTCTTTCCGAAACGCCAATCTCCTCGAGTTTGAACAAACGAATATCCTTTTCTCATTTCCCTTCCCCAAGTGTTTTCGTTCAAGCGACCGAGTTCTAGCGATAAATCAACCTCTAATTTCTCATGAACACAGATTCCATCCTCATGACCAAATCCCCCCACCTTCTCAGCGCCTGTAGTACGTCCATCCTTTTTTCCTTGCCTCCCCCCCCCGCCCCGATTTGTATGCTGGCGAACCTTTCCTGTTTCTCCTGATTCTTTCCTGATCCCCGACAATACTTTTTTTTTCTATTGGGCCTCTGCTGAGCAATCCCAAATGGGTTCTTTCTCCCCTGTGAGGCCCTATTCGTGGGTCCGCCTTTTTGCGAATCTTATGACCCAAGCGCCATTTTCCTCCACATCTTTGTGGAGCCATTCGTTGGAGCCCATTCTTCTATTTTTTTTTCGACATCCTTGTCTGTGACATAGTCCTTCACGACCCCTTCCTCTCCGATCGTTTTGCAACCTGCCACCCATTCCTTTAATCGTCACCCTCCGGGCTGCCCCACCCGCCCTCCTCAGCCATTTGATAGTCCCTCACAGCGTTTCTCCCTCGTGTCCAATGCTCCTTTCATCGTCCCTACATGCAACTGCAACTCTTTTTGGACGGAGATTTCTTTGCGTATCTGAACATCTCACCTCGGGGGCATCCCTCCCTCCCCAATTTCATTGACGATTCCCGTCGCAGGCTCCGGATGTTGGGTTTGGACTCCTTCTGAATTTACAGTCGTGCAACATCACGTAGGCCGGGGTGTCTTTAATCTTACTCCGTCCCCTCCTATCGTTTTGTTACACCGCCACCGCCGCTTTTTGACACTAGGGCTTGTCCGATGAAGTTTTCAGTTACTCACGCCTACCTGTCCTCTCTGGCGAATCGTGTTTTTGCCCGGCCTCCCTTTCCCCACACGATCTTTACGTCCCGGGTACGTGAGTTGGGCCAGGGCGGCGGTCCTCCCCCCCCGTAGTGAAGAAGGTCTTCCCTGCGCACATCAGTGGCCAGAAGGTTTCGTTTTGTTGTTTGATTTCTTTTTCCTTCCACGTAAGCGCTCTGAAGGCCCCCCCCACCTTCCCCCCCCCTCCACAGAATTGTTGTGTTTTTCCGGAGCTTTTTTTTTCTTCCGTCTGCCCTGTGTGCTGAACGCCCGCATCAACCCCAACAGGACGCTTTTTTTTTTCTGAGTTTCCCCTTCTTTTTTGATTTGCCTGCTGCTGGCGACCTAGCTCCAGCCTGTGCCCGCCGACATTTCAACATCTGGTTCCCTGTCTTCATCTTTATTCTTCTCGTGTTTTCCCAATTTCCGGTATCCCTCTTTTTCTCCCCCTGCGATCCCAGGTTGGCGATTCAGACTTCATCTCGCCTCTCCCAGAACGTTGTCAGTGAGTTTGTTTCCTTTTGTTCCTCCCAATTAGGCGGCATCCTAGATTTCGACTCCCCATTCGCCTTGTCTCCTTCTCGGGAGGATTTTCCCCAACCCCCACCGCGAGCCCTATTCTTGAATTTCATTTTTTTTTCATTTTTGCTTTTCTGCCCACTTCTGGCTGTCGTAAATTTTTCTCTCTTCACTCATTTCTCAAAGCTTGCCCCGTTTTTCCTTGTTTCATTGCACTTTTGCTTACGAAGCCCCTTTTCTCTCCTAACATGTGGCGAGCGTATTTCCTGTGGGGCAGCAACCTTTCCTTTTTTTTTCTGCCCCGCGTCCGCCTTTTTGGTAACTTGCCCCCGGAAGAATGGGGGATCCTTTCCCTCATCGTGATTCGACAGCAGCACTCATTTATGGACCCAAAGCCTGTTTTTTCAACACCTTTCTCTTTTGTTTCAAGTCGGTTCTCCCCCCCCCTGCGTCCCTCACTAACCGTATGTCACTTCACGATGACGACCATTGTCTGTCGTAATGTACACCCCCGTTACTTTCGGGAGGGTCGTCTTTTTCCTGATTTTGACTTCTTGAGCCCGGGCATTCGCCGCCTTGGGCGAAGCGCTTGCTGGTTTGACCATGCCTTTTGCGCCGATCTGTTATCCTGTTGCGTTTGGTATGATTTGGTTGTTGGGCATCTTTTCTTCCACGGAGCCGTGCGCGTTTTCTTGACGATCGCCTTATTCGATGGATCGCAACATCCCTGAGCGAGGAGCTGCTTTCTCCCCCCCCCCTTTTTCCCCGCCGGCTTTGTGGTCAATCTTTTTTCGGTCGCGGTCCCCCCCTCCTCCCCTACGGCATTGGCGGCACTATCGGATCAGACCTTGTGACATTCTCCTCCTCTTCGGGCCTATTGTGAACTAAAGTGCTTCCTTGAACCACGACTTTTTCTCACGCGTTTTTTCGTCTTGGCGTTTCGTTAAGACTTCGCGAACTTCGTCTCCCCGACGGGTTCTCCGTGACATAGCTGGCACTTCCGTTTCCGTGTTTGAGACCGCAATCTCGATCTTTTCAGTCGCTTCTTCTTCTCTCGCCGCCGCGGGGTGAATGACCAGATCGATTATCTATAGAGCTTTCTGCCTCTTGAAGAGCTATGGTTCCTGCGGCTCTTTTTACGTGCCCCGGCCTGGATCGATGAGGCCTTTGCACAAGCGCCGCGTAGATGATCTTCCCGATTCTGTTCTTGTGGGCGGTCCTTTTCCCCCCTGCCTGACTGTTCGTTTGCCTTGCGTCCTGCGCCGCCGCATCTTTTGACTTGGGGCCGTTCCCTGTCTAAAAAGGACGATCCCGACTTCCCCTTAATCTCTTTCGCAAGTGCAACCCCCTTTTCTATCTGCCCGAACTGATCCCAGCGCTGTATGAATTAACTATCTCCTTTTCATCTACCCGTTGAGATTTCTCGAGAGCGGGCTCATATCCT
>Ga0179593_1520715_pt1 | contig 20958 bp, 24 predicted proteins | sample CZODoug2_1_08_16_FD_185931 | JGI IMG/M metagenome (GOLD analysis project Ga0179593, IMG submission 185931) | Vadose zone soil fungal communities from Angelo Coast Range Reserve, California, USA - CZODoug2_1_08_16fungal (PacBio error correction) | ecosystem: Environmental > Terrestrial > Soil >... | reverse complement strand
ATCGCGAACGGCGATTCTTACGCCGTTTTTTCGACCTGCTCCTCGGAGCAGCCCATCGCAATCGATCGGAGGCTTGCCCCTTTTCTCTTCCTCTTCGACGTTCTTCCAACACATTCGCTCTGCAGAAGGAATCGGGCATTTTTCCTCTCGCCGATTTAGTCCTGCATCTCCGATGGCGAGAAATAATTTTCCGGCCTTCCCCCCCCCCTTCCTGCGCATGTGAAAATAGATTAGAGATATTTTTCAAGATTGAAGAGGCCGTACCAGTCTCCCCCCCTCCCTTCTTTTCCCCGTCAAGCACTGTCTGAATATGGAAATGGTCTGGAACTTCGTGGCTGTTACGGTCCGGTGAAATTGGGCCTTCTCTGTGCCCCATGAACTTTCGACCCCTGCCTAGTGACAAAGTCCTTCTTCCTTTTTTTTTCTCCGATGCCGCACCTGTCTTCTCTTTCTTTCAGATAAAGAATTCTTTTTCTTCCAAAAATCAACCTCCCTTTTTTGTATTTTTCGCAAGGCATCGGACTATTTCCCCTTTTTCCTGACTCCTTCCCTAGCCGTGTCTCCCCTCTTTTTTAGAGTGATAAGAAAAACCTCTCCTTGACAGTCTCCTCCCTACCTCACCCCTGTAAGAATACTTCTCTGCCGTCCCCTGTCTAACGAAGAACGCCGGGATGAGGAGACCCTTTTTCTTTTGGTTGATTGTCTCCTTCTTTTTATCCCGGTTAAAAGAAGTATCCTCCTCCTTCTTCTTTGCGAACGAATGATTTTGGGTCCCAGATCTTAATAATGGTTAGCGTACCCCTTCTCCTCATAAAGCTCCCCGGGAGGGTTCCCCCTCGACCTCTAATATACGAGCTCCTTTCTCTTCCCTTTTCCTCTGCCACACTTTCCACGCCTTTTGATAGGGATGCCTTTTCCTTTTATTTCCAGCTGATCGCCCTCTGCGCTAGGCCTTTTTTTCCCCCCCAAGCCTTTCCTTCCGTGCTTTCTGAAATAGCGCCCTTTCCTCACTGACGTCCCTTGGACCTCCCTGCTGGCCAAATCGAATGGTCCTCTTTTGTTGACGCTTGAAATCAGCTGACGCGGAAAATTCCTCTCCCTCCAAGAGTGCGCTCTTTTTCATGGAAAGACCCTCTCCCTTGTAGCTCTCCGAGTCCTTCATCCTGAATTACTCTTTCTTTTTTCTTTCTAGGTCTCTTCTTTCCCTCCGTAGATTTACTTCCCCCCCCACCTCATTCTCTGCCATTGGTTTTTCCCCTTTTCGTAGTTACCCGTGGTGTGGAAATCCTTCGCTCTTTCTCGCCCAGAAGGGATAGCTCCCCCCTCCTTCTTGGTGACTCCTCCTCTTTCCCAGTGTGGGCGTAATTCGTTGACGACCGACCTCCTCTCCGTCATTTTTTGAGAGATGCTTTTTCGCGCTCGGGGCCGGATTTTTTTTCCTTCCATGAAACTCGGTGCCCTGAGATTTATAGATGGATCCTCTCCCCACGAGTGCCCTTGGAAAATTCCTTAGGAAGTTTTGGTCCCCCCCCCCCGGTATTTTTTTTTTTTATCCTACGAGCAAAAGCTTCCGGTTGCAGACATTGAAGTTCTTTAGGAGGGGCCTCTTTGCTTCTGGATGAAGACCCTGGATCCTGCGGGAAGACCCCCTCCGCATCTTCGAAGGTCATCGGAATGGGAGCTCAGGCCCCCCTCGTTTCAGCCTATTTAATGAAGGATTTCTTTAGAAGTTATATCGATGGTAATACTCTCCGTTGTTCTTTTCGAGGACCCTTGAGATTTGAACTCCCATTCATCCCCTTTCTCATTGATATTCCTTCTTCCTGACGCAATGACCCCCGTCTTTATTTTTTTCTTTTGACTGAGGGATACGAGTACACTTTTCCCTCCCCTGATGAAGTCCCCTTTTTAGAATTCCTTTGAGGGCCTTCCCAGAACCTTTGGTGCCCCACGACCGAGGGAGCCCTAATAGACGATGCGGAAGACCTTAAACCCCCCCCCCATGGTCGCTAGATGTGATTTTCCGCCAGCAAGAGACCCTTCCATTCCGGCTCCTCTTGTCCTTGTTAAATTAGCAATTCCCCACCTTTCCTTCAAGAAGCAGAGACCTCGTTTGCGACCCACAGACATACTTTTCGCCGACGCACCCCTCAAGCACTTTCGGGCTTATGATTCTGTCCACCCTGTTTCCCGACCACAAAGAAGATTTAGGGCCTCCCCCCCCTTCTTAGACCCAAAAGACGACTCGGGCCCCCCTCGATCCCCGCAGTTATTTCACAGAAGATTTTCCCTGGTTGGGTCCCGGCCTCTGATCAACAAAGGAGCTTTCCTGGCTTTTACCCTAGGAGTCTTATTTTTCCCCCGCTGTGCAAGCCCTACTCTTAAACAGAAGATCCTTTCCCCTGGCTCCTTTTCGCGACTTTGTCGGAGGGATAAAAGGTCTACTTCGCCATTCCCTGATGCGAGTTGAGGGGAGGAGCCTTCCCTTTTTGCGACCTTCCTTTCCCCCTTCAGAATCTCGTACGACCAGGCGATTTCAGAAATGAAAACTCCTCCCCCTTTCCTTTCCCCCTTTCCAGGGATTAAAGGCGCTTTCCCCTCTACGTTTTTATTTAAGCTTAGAGTTTTTTCCCCTTGTGGTTTAGGGATTTTAGTCCCCCCCCTTCCCGCTCCAAGAACTTTTTTTCGCGGAGAGGATTCATTTCCCCCTCCAGCGCCTGATGCGCTTTCCGACCATTCCTGAACTGGCCACCGCTTCGGATTAGTCCTACTCTAGTAGTTACCTCCCTTTTTCCCGTTCTGTATCCATGAACAATTCTTTCCCGTTCATCGAGAAGCTTCTCCCTTTTCCTCTCATAAGGCTTTCCGTTTTTTTTTATTACGTGACTCTTTCCAGAGGTTTTTCAAACGCCGCAAGACTTCTCTTCTTTCTTCTTCGGGCTTTTTTCCCAGTTCCCTGCCCCAACTGATTTGAGATATGGCCGATGTGCTTCTTGGTCTTACGGGTTCTTTTCCTTTTTGAGCAACGAGAAAATTTAGCCCTGACGTGAAGGAACAGTTTGTAGGCCATTAACATCTCTCTAGGAGATCAACTTTTCCCTTTTTGCGGCACGTGACCTCTCATTAGGTCCCCCAAGTATCTTTTTCCCCATGCCCCAAGAGTCTTTTGGCGAAGCGACCTCTCCGAGCCAATGCTCCTTGTTGTGGAACTCAGCTTCCCCCTAACCCTTTCTGCTCGCGTTCAGGTAACGAATGGTCCTTTTCCCCGAACGGCTTCTTTTAACCCCTCCCATGGACAGATTCCTCGGTTCCTTTTTTGAAAATTAAAGGCAGTTGTTTTCTTCCACCTGCCTTCGGCAACGTTTGAAAGAGACTCCTTTCTTCCTCGATTTTTCCCCGCCCCCTCTGTTGTAGGAAAAAGCCGCCCCATTGCGCGCCTCTTTTTTCCCTTCCCCCTTGGTTGACCGTTGGACCGCTCTCGTTCCCCTCGGAGTCTTCCATGATCAGGTTTTTTTTTTCCGAATCTCAACCGTTGAACGGCGAGCTTCTCCTTCATACTCTGTGGGAATGCTAGGTCCTGTGTTCCCGCCTTAAGATGGTATCGCGTCCTCTATTTTCAGGAGTATCTTTCCCCTCCTTTTTTTTTGATCGGCTACGAGACCCCCCTCCGAGACCATTCCCTACGAACATTTTTTTCGACAATGTTTGATGAGCAGCCGCCCCCCCTCTTGCACGGCGGTTTTTTTGTCCCTTTCGGCATCTAGGAGAAGAACCCCTCCGGTAATGCCTCTTTTTTAGCGAGGCAGCCTACGATTTCACAAATTTTTTTCTGGGTTCTATACGACGAAGGCCCTTCCCCTCTTTTCAGGCGTTTCCCCCCCCCATGCGAATTAAATAGAGGATTTTCCTCTTTCCTACTCTTACCTCCTCCCTCCCTTTCTCAGCTTTTAAAGGAAATGAAGTTTTACCCCCCTCATCGCAAGCCCCTCTCATGGACCCTTTCTCCCCCATCTTACGTGAGTTGATATTTTCCCCATTTTCGAATCGCGTCTATATAATTCCTTCTGCCAATTGCCACGGTTTTGCCAAATGGAATCGGTCCTTTCATCGTCTCTTTTCGCATTTGGCTGGCCGTCCCTCGAGGGTTTCTTTCCCCCCCCCCCCAGAGTTCCCTTTGCTCTCCCATTTGGGACCTAGACTATTTACTGGCTCCTCCACAACGTTCGCGGCGTTCTCCTTTGCGTGATCCGAACCCCCCCCCGAAGCTCCCTTTTCTCCCCATTTCATCGCCTCCCCAATCGATGCCGCTTGCCCGCCTCTTAAGAAAGAAAAAGGCTTCGCATCTTCCCGGTTCTCTACTTACTTTGAGGCTTCATCCACCTCCTTTATTTCTTCCAATCCGGAGGAGATTGAGGAACAGTTCCCCTTCTCTGTGAAAATCCTTTCCCCCCCCATACTTCCTCCCCCCCGAGACTGCCCCTCAAATGGATTTCCTTCGTCCTTAGGAATATTTTCTTCTTCCCAGTTCATCTTCCCCCTGTTCTTCAAGAGCCCCTTCTTTTTTCCCCGATCGGGATTCTTTCCTTCGCGTCTTAGTTAGATGAGCTCGACGGGTCTTGCTCCCAGAAGGGATACCCCTTCTGTTCCCACCAGCTTAAGGAGGCTTGAAGAGTTTTTTTTCCCTTTCGAATTTTTTTTTCTTAACTCCCCCCCTTTTCCCGGCGTGACGCTGTAGTAGTCATTGAAACTTTCGCGTCGAGGTTTCCCTCTTTCCATAAAGAAGGCTATGGCAAGACAAAACTTCTTCCCGAAATTCCCTCTTCCTCAGACTTCCCCCTTCGGGCTGATTTGAGGATCGGTAAGAGGTTTGCCCTCTTTTCTTCATCAGCCATAAGTTCCCCAGCTGCCTCCATTGAAGTAGGAAGAGTCCTTTTCCATGTCGTCTTTTTTTCTCTATCAATGATAGAGGCCCTCCTTCTGAGACCCTCCAGGGTCCGAGTCAGTCCCCAGGGGGGAAGGCATGTGAAAGCCGTCCCTTCTTTTTATGTAGTTGCCCTTATTTATGTTCTGCGTATCGAGGAGGTCCCTTTCATTTTTAGACCTGAATCTGAACCCCTCTGCCGGTGGCCTAGATTCGACAATAGGAAGTTTTCTTTCATCAAGCTCCTTTCGTTTTCCGGGGACCGCAGGTAGATTTTTTCTACGAGAACACTTTTTCCCATGACCTTAATTCAGGAATTGATGATTTTTTCTTTCTGTCAGAAGGCTTTCTTTTCCCTGAATTTTTCCGAATAAGAATAATCCCTTTCATGGAGTCCTTAAGGCCGGATCCTCAAAGCGAAGCTCCTTCTGATTTCCCTCTTCCCTATTTTACCCATCCCTCTTTGTTGGTGTTGAGATCCTCCTTAGATTTTTTTTTTATCTTTAAAATCATTAATGAGGAGATCTCTTTAATAATTTTCTACCAGTCTCTTCCTCGGTGGGAGAGGAAATGCTTGATCAGCAGGAAATTCGAAGTCTCTTTTCAATATGAAAGAAGAATAACCTTTTCCCCTGCCCCTCCCATCCTGGTGATTCTCCCTGACCTACGGAGAACCACCCCATGGGACATCCTTGTCCTGAGTCCAGATCCTTAGATCGCCGCGAGCCACTTCCCCCTTCTGGTTCCCTTCCCCCTTTTCCCCCTGACTTTCCCCCATCGTAATCACGCGGACCCAGGACCTCTCTCCACGGCTTCCTATTCGCTTGGAAAAGACAACACCTGCCCCTTTTCTTACTTTTCCCCTCTTTTACCCACCCATCTTCTCTTTTCCCCTTTTACCGGCGAAAAGACGATCCTCTCCTTCCCCCCCCTTTTGAAAGTGACAAAAAGGAGCTTTCTCCGTCTCCCCCTCCTTTTAGGTGATGGATGATAGATAGACCCGCTGTAATTCCCTTTTTCCGGATTGATCCGTTTTGAGAATGTCTTTCTTTTCTTCTTGCATTGCTTTCCCTCTGATTTGGCGCACTTTCGGAGGACTTTCCTACCCCCCTCTTTTCCGCCTCCCAGGTCACCCAACCCTCCCCCCTTCCCCTCTTTTCCGTCCCCCTTCCCTTCGGCGATTTAGGGTCTTTCCTCTTGTTTATCCCAAGCGGATGGAGCGACTTCCAGGCGTTTTTTCTCCCGGCCCCAGGCGGTTTCCTCCAGGAGCCTCTTCCCCTAAAAGGAAGACAGATCAGACCCAGCTCTCTCCTTTCCCCCTTGGTGGAAGCCTTCCCCCCCTTCGAATCCCCCTTCTTTTATTAATGCGTCAGTCTCCCTTCTTCTGGCGCGTTCTTTTTCCCATGAGGCCCCCCTCTTGGACGAGAATCAATCCCTTTCTTCTGAACCCTCTTTAGTTCCTGCTTATGAAGTTGTTTCTTAGAGAGACCCATACTCTTAGGATAAAAAGAACCTCCTCCTATCAGATTTCGTTCTCTCTTTTTGCATTAGAACGGATTCCTCTCTTTTGATGGACGAGCATCTGTCTCCCGGTTATAAGGGGGGCCTTTTCCCGATGTTTCGTTCTTAAGTTAGAACAATCTCCTCCATCTCCGGTTGTTTGAAAGGCCCCTTTTCCCAATAGGATTCTGCGCCCCTTCCACCCCTTGCCCTCTTTTTTTTTGCACCCGAAGCCCTCTCCTTGATAGGGCCCCCGAGAATTTCTATTTCCGCGACAATTGCGCGGTTTGTCACTCATGGTCCCCCTCCCCTCACGTCATGAGATAGGCGCCCTTTTTTTCCCGTCTCCGCCACCCCTTTTCGTACCTTAACCCTCCAGACCCCTTTCCCCTTTGCGACCCCGGCTTTGCAGGTGTTTTCGAGCACCTGAGTCTCTCCTTTTTTCCTATGAGGACCCCCCACTCGATTTTTATTTTTTTCCTCGCATAGGAGGTTTTTTTTTTCCCAGACTCATTTGAGCTCACCTTCTTCGATGAAATTGGCTTTCCATGACCATCTTCATATCTACTTCCCGCCCTGCAGTATTCCTTTTCTAACGGAGAGATGTTAGGAGCATCCCGGAATTCTTCTTCGCACGAAGCCCCCTGGTCCCCTACTGGATGCCCTTCCCCCTCTTTTCCTTCCCCAAAGAAGGGTAGAGATTTTTTAACTCCCCCTTTTCCCGATATCCCTTTAATCCCCTGTGTTGTTGAGATATCCTACCTGATCTCTCGCCTTTTCCTTTTTTTCCGGCTGGTTTCGGACCTGCCACGGCGTTCCAGCCCCTCCCCGCATTTCGAGGCGTCTTTTTTATCCGAGTTCCCCGTCCGGTCTCAGGTCCGAACATTGTTCTTTTTTTTTCCGTTCTCCTGTATTTTTTATTTCCCCCCTTTAGAAGAGGTCACCCCAAGGGCCTTCTCGCCATTCGGCGTTTTCCCCCATGTTTCTCTTGCGGCATTATTCGCTTTCTCCCTCCCCCTTCCTTCTTTCTCAGCCCTTTCCGAAGCCTTTTTCCTTTTTCAAGCAAGCAATGTTATTACTTGAATTTTCTCAGTGGTGATACGGCCCATTCGCTGCCTTCTCCTCGGCTACTTAAGGGGTTAGGCTTCTCGGAGTGCCACCCCCCCCTGCACTGGATGACGTCGGCTTCTTCTTTTTCTCGGGGCTTTTCGATCCGCAGAGGGTTTATTCCATTCCATCATTGCACAGTGATGGGCCATGTTTCCTTTATAGGTCCTTGGGATGACGGAAGAAAAATTCCCACATTTCAGAGCCGGCCCGTTTACCGAGGTCCTCTTCCCCAAACTCCTAGAAAGGACATAGACCCCCCTCCCCCTCTAGCCCACCCAAGTCCCTCTCCACATAGATGTCCTGTCTCCGTCCCTCCCCCGAAAGATTCTCTTTAGAATCCTTGATCTAGTTGAACCCTGCGATCTAAGGTACCCCCCCCTACTCCTTATCTTATATGGAGAAAGCATCTGCTCGAAGGAGGTTTCCCTTCTTTGTCAGATTTTGTCCCTCGCTCCCAACTTTACTCACTGTCCCCCCTTTTTTTTTCCCATTAGGATATCCTCTCCTACGCCTTTCTCCTTCTGCCAACTGTCGTCTCTTGAATAAGAGTTCCTCTCGAGTTCCGCTTCCCCTCGATCATTGGATGAGATAGCCTTTTCCCCTAAAATCTTTGAATAAGTTGCTCGGAGAGGAAATCCCAATCCCCTTCGTCGTCCTTTTCAAGAGACTCCTCCCTAAATTTTTGAGTCTTATCGCTGACGGTTTGGTTCCTTTTTTTTTCTCGTAATTCTCGATGACTTCGCTTAAGTTGAAGAGCAGCCCTTTCTTTTTCAGCCTCGATTCTTTAATGGCAAGACCCCCTCCCCTTTTATCCCGAACCCTTTTCGAGCGGCTCCAGAATGAATCTACTCGTTCTTTTTTTTCGGCACGTTTCCCCCCTGATCGATCCTTTCCCTCCGGCTAGCCTCCGCCTTTTAAAAATTGCCTCTCCCTCTTCCTGGGGGACCACTTCTCTTTCCAGGCCTGACGTCCCCTCTTAGGTATGCTGTACAAGCCCCCTGATTCCACAGACTGGAGTGTGGTTTTCCTATTTCCGCGCATATTGTAGTGAGAGTCTTAATTTTTCTCTCTTCGGGGGAACCCCTTTTTGAATCTTCTTTCCAAGCGGATGCCCTGTGTCCCTTCCCGATTCAGACTATCACGTCCCTCTCGCCGAGATGGCCATTCCTGCCGTTGGGACCCGTGCCTCGTTCACCACGCGTCCTTTCCAGAACTCCCTTGGCCCTTTTTATTTGGCGTTTCTTCGGGTTTCGGGATGACGGTAGCGTGTAGGAGCTCCTTTTCGCCGAAATAAGATCCTCCCCTCCCCCTGTCATTTTTTTTTGGTACTTCCGTCTTATGCACAGCGACGCCTCATCCGCTCTGTACTCGAGTATTTTACTCCTTCACTTCCTTTTTTTTCTAGACTCCATATTGAAATTAATTCCATGGCATTTCCTTCTGGAGAGTTCTTCCCAGTACGGGGCAGTGAGGATTTCTTTAGTCTTTTTTTTCCTTTAAGACTGTCCGGTCCCGACCCTAACGAGGAAAGCTAGAACTTTTTCTCGGATTTCCCCTTATGAAATACCAGCTTGCTAGATTCTTTCTCGAACGCCTTTACACTTCCCCAAGCAAAAAGGAAGGTTCTTACGTGGCTCCTAGCTCTCCCCGAAGACTTCAATTCCTAACCCCCTTTTTTGGGTACGAACCAGGCCTGCTGGGTCAAGAAATTACCCCAACCTGTCACTGAAAAGAATACGCCTAATGAGCCGGTGCCTCTTTACCCATCGGGCCGGAGGTCTCGGTACGCAACAACTCTCCCCAAGGGTTTTGCTAGAAAGGCCTGGAGACCATACGATTTTCGACCCCTTTAGTTTTTCCCGACATTGAAAATTCTCCCCTTTTCCGATATTTCCATGGGCAAAACCGTTTTTAGAGTCCCCCCTTTCAACCCCCCGGCGCTTCTTGAGAAACCATTTTCTTTCTGTCCCTCGAGTGGAAAGACGATTGACCCCCCCCCGACCAAAGCGCTTTTTTTGGAAGGTCATTTTTGAAGATAGGCTTTCATGCTGAGTCTGTTCACTTTATTTGTGCCATGATCCTTTTTCGCTGTGTTGCTGGCGGAGCACGGCTTTTTTTTTCACCCCCCTCCACAAATTGAAAGACGTACTTTCCCCCAACCCCCTTTTGGAGATTTCCCCCCCAACATCTTTCGGCTTTTTCTTGCGTATGCAATTCCGCCTCCCCCCCGCATAACTTTTCGATTTCAGCGGTGTCTCTCCCATGACCGGCGTGGATTTTCTCCAAGGCTTCTCCTCAGCAAGGAGCCTTCGCGAGGCTTTTTCGTGCCCCAAGCATAACAGATAGCACCTCCCTCGCTCCTTTTTTCCCCTTTTATGAACCGACTTTCATTATTTGCCCTTAGTTTACTCCCCCTTTCGGAGAATTCAGTATAGAACCTTCTAGCCCTCCAAGTTTCCTCGAGTGGGTTTGAAAGAGTCCTTTGATTTTTCTTTCGATCAACTTCGGTGATGAAGTGACTAACCTCTTAGATCCAATTAAGATAACTCCCCTTATAATTGTATTTATTCGAGCGGTTCCCAAGGCGGAAGATCTTTCTAGTTAGGCCTGGAGTAGAGTATTAAGGGGAGAGCTCTGGGTTTGAGTCCCCCCCTAACATTATATCCCGGACCCCTTTCCCGGGGGGTCCCTTTGTATCAAGGCAAACCTCCTTGGAGCTTTTCCCCTCCCTTGGGGTGTGGTACTCCCACCATCCCTTTCCGGTATCGGTGCTCCGCGAAGTCTCCTCTCGATTTGCCCCTTTCTGGGGGTGTTGCCCCGAGAAATGGTTTCCCCTTCCTTGAGATCTCTTGCGATCTTTCCCTGAAGGGCCTTCACACCTTTTTTCCATGAAAAGCATTTCTCCGACATTGCGCTCGACCAGAAAAGGAAGGCTTTCCCTTTTTCTACAGGTTTTTCCCCTTGAGTGAATCGAAGAGATCGCGAACTTTTTCCCGATTCCCATGACGAATTCCTTTCTTTACCCCCCCCTTTGAAAATATGCGAGCCCTTTTTAGATGAAATTTTTTTCTCCTCGGTTCCCCGCCCCCTCTAGTCGGAAGGACCCGTCCTTTGCGAACTCGACCTCAGCGGCTTCCCCTTCTGCAAGTCTTCCTGCTTCCCCTTCTGCGTTCCCAGTTTAGCAACCCTCCTTTCCTCTGAAGATTTGGTCTTCCTTCTTATAAGGCTTTATATATTTTAATACTCTTTGTTTTGAGATTTTTTCTCTCCCTCCACGCGCCTTAAAATCCGCCTTTGTTCCTCCACGCGGTTCTGGAGAAGAAATGAGAAAGAGTGGCTAGTCTTTTTTTTCCGATCCAGATTCTTCCTTCCCCTTTACGTTCCCTGCCTCCGAACATCTCGCCGGATCCCTTTTTGGGCTTTTTTTCCTATTCTTTTCGTTCAAGGGATATCGCCTCCTTTTTTTCCCTTTTCCTTTTCCCTACACTCCTATGAGAATGTGAACCTCGCTTAGTGAGACGTTCCTTTCCGAGGTGCTTTCTCCCTTTTTGAAGCATTTCCCCCCCGGGTCGAGATTCCCCTTCCCTTCCTTTTTTTCGTTCACCCCTTCCCTGGAGTACATGGAAATGGCGTTCCCCCCGACCAGACTTTTAACGGCACCATCGGTGCCCTGTCTGGCGAACTTGAAAGGTTTAGGACATTTTCAGTGCCCCTTCCCCGGATATTCGAGCCCCTTTCTTCAGAAAACGCTTCTTTGGAAAGATAACCTTGTTTCAAACCCTTTTCCCCCAAGGGCTAAGGGTATTGGAGAGAACATTCCCTTCCTTCCTGCGAAGCGTCCTTCCCTCCGGTGCCGCGGGCAGGCCCCCCGCATGGTTTTCTCCAACAACCACCTAAGCTCATCCCCTTGACCGCGACCTCGCCGATATAAAATAGTTTCTCCCCCCGCGCCCGCCTTCTCTTCCCATGCCTTCACAGTCGTGATTTGGATAATCCTTTTTTCACGTCATAACTCCTTTTTATATACCTCTTCTCTTGCGCCTTTCTCCCCCCTCTTTGGGCCAAAGATAGGTCTCATGGTTCTCCTTCCGAGCCGCCCTTCTGAGAACTATTTCTCCCCCATACTATAACGCTTCCCTCCTGCCCCCCCTTCGACACCGAAGAATAATTTTTCTCTGGCCTTCGTTCTCTATCTCTATGGATGAGATAGCAGGGGACCCCCTCCCTCCCGGCCATAAGGGGAGTCCCTGTCAATCCTTCTCTCTTACTGAAGGATTCTTCACTCGGCGACCCCTCCGGTCTGTATGCGAAATAGAATGGCGTATTTTTTCAGCTGTTCCTTGGTCATGGTTATCCAGTAGAGTCCATGCCCGCCTTCCTCTTTGAACTACGAAGGACCGGCCACTCCCTTAGCTGACGACTGCTTCAGAAGCCCCTAGTTCGTCCTAGCGTCCCTTTACCCTATACTCAGAACTAAGGCATGGTCCCTTTCTCTCCAGTTTTTTTCACCCTTCGTAGGAAAGAGCCCGTTTTTTTTTTTTCTCCGACCGGATTTTAGCGGAAGTTTCGAGGAAGAGACTTTTCGACCTCATGAACAAAGGGAGGAAGTTTTTTTTTTTTCTTTTCCCCTCCAAGATAATGTCGTTGAGGTCTTTCTTGTAGAGTTTCGTTTTGCAGCCTTTGTTCTAATTGAGAATTGCCCTTCGACATTTTTTCTTTTTATATGGCTTTGGCCCGCCCCAGCTGTCCCTCGGTGTCTCCTTTTTTTTTTTTTTTTTCTTTTTTTTTCTTTTGAGTCGAGGCCTTCTTAGTCGGGGGACATTGAAGCAGCAGGCTTCCTTGCATATTGATTTTTCCTTCCTATTTTCTTGTCCCCCGAGAAAATGAAGGTTCTCCGCATAACCCCCCCCCTGAGACGGTCATCTGGTAAGAAGGGCCTCCCTCCCGAATCATGTTATTAAGAAGACCTCCCCTTTCCCTTTCTTATCTTCCTCCGTTGTGTGTTTATCTCTTAATTAGAGAGACTTTCCCCCATTCATTCCTTCTTTTCCGCACAGTTAAGAAATTCCCTACTTGTTTTTCCTCTCTCCTGTTTTTTTTTTTTTTTTTTCTTTGATGGAGGTTAAATTTTCAGGGATAAGACGTGGCCTTGCGTCAGCCGGTCCCCCCCCTTCAGCCGTACAATAACCGGAGGATTAACTTTTTCCCTCCCCCGAGTGGTTCAATCCCGGACCATCAACACGGAGTCACCCCCTTTTCATGGGCCCCCTTTTTTTTGACGCCGGCCCTTCTTTATCTCCTCGATCCCTCCCTCTTCTGGCGTAATTCGACAATTACCTCACCCATGCCGGCTCCTCGCTATCATCCCTCGACAAGACAAAAAAAACTCCTTTTTCCCTCTTCCCCTTCCCGACCCCAAAAGAAGAACTTTTTCTACTCTTCTGTTTCCCTCCGGCCCCCGCGATAATATGTTCTTTTTTTTCCCCCCCCCCTCCGATCTTTTTTCCTGTTTCCGCGGAATAAGGCATTTCCCCCCCCCCCCCCCCCTTCCTTAGAGTCCTTCTTTAGGATGATCTCCTCCCTCCCATGAAGATTCCTCTTCCGTATGACCTGATGCTTCATCTCGGAGGCTTTTTTCCTTTTTCTTGCCCCTTTTACTTTTTATGAAGATGTCTTTCCCGATGGGCCTTTTTTTCCTTTCCCCGCGACCCAGATTTAAAACCTTTTTTTTTTCAAAAATATTCCCCCCCCCTTCTCATGACTTCCCATCCCCCCTCGGAGATTGTCTTTTCAGGTCAGCCCTTCTTTTTCCCTTTCGATTTTCTTGGCGTGGAAGCTGGTTTCGTCAAGGACTTTCCATTGCGACGCTCCCCGCATCACGCTGCTTTCCCCCTCTCGCCCCTCTTTCCTTTCGACCCGGTGGAAGATCTTCCTCGAAGTTTCATGCTCCCCCTTTACCAAGATGAGGGCGCCGCGTTTCTCTTTTTTTTACCCCCTGAGCCCCTCTGAAGTGCTGCCAATCTCTTAGGAGATAAAGTAGTTTTTTCTTTAATAGCCCTCTCTTTTCCCGTTGACGCTCACGACTTCTCCTCCCATTTCCGTGAGATTTTTTCCTTCCCCGAAGTTTCCAGAGATTGAGATAGTACGGTCGAGTTTTTTTTCCCGGTCCCCCCTGTGAGATTAGAGGTGTTTCGGATCCTGCGCACAAATCTTCTCTCCTCGATGTTTCACTTTGTATGCCTCTGTCCCCCGTGTAATGGCCTCTCACACCCCTTTCTGGTGATTTTGCACGAAAAACTCTCCCTTTTCTGACCTCTTTACTCTAGACCGCGACGATGCCAGCCAGCTTCCTGCTTTGTTCCCTTCCTCTCTGCCGAAACCGTTTCATTGTTTTTTCTCTCTACCTTTTGTTCCCCCTCTTTTTACCGCCCCCTGTCTTGTCGTCCTTGAACCTTTCGATTCACGGAACCTTCTGTTGAAACCCTTTCTCGCTTAGTTTCCCGCCGGCAACGTCTTGAGGACAGCTTCCTCTCTCGCAAGTAATCGATTTTACTGGAGTTTTGTGCCCCGCCAAATATTGCAGAGACCTTTTCTTCCCTCGCCCTTGGTGTTCCATCTCTCTTCCACTGCAGTCAGGCATTCTCGATTTTTCTTGAGCCATAATCCTTTTCCCCCAGGCGAGCGGTCTCCCGAGACGTTGCGATAGGGTCCCCGCTTTTCTTTAACACCAGCCCCTGAGTTAGAAGATGGGCTCTCATTTCTCAGTCCGTACTTCTTCCCCCTTGTTTTTTTTTTCTAGAGATACGATGATATCGCTTTTTCTCCATTCTATACCCCCCTGCTTTGAGCCCCATCTAACGCGGCTCGGCGGAGGGCTTTGTTTTCCGGGCAAGTTTCCTTCTCTCCTCAGACGGATCCTGTGACTTTCTAGGGAGATGGAGAGCTTTCCCCCACGCGGTCAACCTCAGTTTTTCCCACCATATTTTCCGGCTTCTTTCTTCTCAACGAGGACGTGCGCGATATATTCGCTTTCCCTTCTTTTTTCTACCTTTCCTTTTGCGCTATAAGACATGCACGTTTTCCCCCCCCTCCCTCCAATGTAGGAACGGTAACCTGTTCATGGGAAACACTCTTTTTTTTATGCCCCCATTCCTTTTTTTTTCGCTTTTATATCATAAACGGTTGCGTCCTTTCTGTTTTCCCTGCGCAATTGGCTCTTTCCATCGTCGCTTCGTCGTTTTGTTGCACCCTTCGGCCAACATCACCCAGAAGGGCCTCCTTGAGGATTCCCTTCCCCCCTCGCCTCCTGGAGGAAATTTTTTTCCTCCCCCTCCTCTCCGGAGATGGTGATACTCCCCGCCCCCCTCCAGGACTCTGAAGCCATAGACTGCCCACTTCAGGTCGACTCCTGAGAAAGACAAGGCTGTGCCTTTTTCGAGGCTTTTTCCTATTCACGTCATAACCTCTTTCCTAATACTGAGGATCTTAGCAGTTTCCCTCTTTCTTGTTTCAGACGGACGCTCATTTTTTTTTCACCCCTTTGAGGACCTCCTTTCTTGACTATCCGAGCTTCTCCTTGGAAAGTTAATTTTATGTCCTTGCCCGAGTGCCTCCCTCCCGTTTTTTATTGGCTGACGTGAAGAGTTCTCTTTCCCTTTTATGACCCTTCTTCCTTTGACGAACCCCCCGATAAACGCTCCTTGCGCTGCCCCCCTTTCTTTCCTTCTTTAGTCTACTTGAAGAGTACCCCCCCTTTTCCGGCTGACTTAGGCAATTCGCTCGGTATTGGTTCTTTCATTTTTCCTTTTCGTCCCGGGGCCAAATTGAAGCGCCGTTTCCGAAATTCCTTCCAGATGATCAGGCCCTAAAATTAGAACTTCCTTCTATGCCTTCCCTTCGATGCATTAATAGGCGCTTCTCGCGTCGGGCCCCTCCCCTTTTCGATCTCATAAAAGAACATCCCGTTTCTGAAGCTCTCTTTTTTTCCCCCCCCTGGCCGTAGGAAGAGAAAGTGTTTTTTTCTTTCGCGACTTTCTTTTCGGCCGTAGGTTTCCTTTTTTCTAGAGGAAGAGATTTTTCCTCAGTCATTTTTCCGACCTGGCTCATGGGTTGGAGTGGCCTTTACGCGAAATGCTCCCTTCTTTTTGTGCGCGAGTTCATGGTTAGAGTTTCGCTCTTTGGCCGGCAATGGTTGGAGACCTTTTCCTTTCAAGACCCCCCCCCCCCTCCCCCCGGTGGCTGCCATTTATAGATGGTTTTTCCGCGAGCCTCTCCATTTCTTGTCGTCCATGAGGAACGCGGTCGAGGAATGCTTCGCCCCCCACACTTTCTTCAATTGAAGCCGCCGGCCTTCCGGCGGGCATATTGCGGCAGCTTTTTCCCTCCGTGTTCGCTCTCTCCGCATAAGAGCAACGCGAAGGTATTTCCTTTTTGGGAAGGCTAGAAGCTAAAGCGACCCCTTGAGTTTTTTTCCTGGTTAAGATGGAGAGAGGTTAAGTCAATCTTTTGTTAGATTCCCTTCCAGAGCTTGAAATCATTCCCTTCTTTGCCTTGCCAGGACGACACCTTTTTTCGTTTTTCTTTTTTCCTCGACATGCAGGTGCTCAAAGGAAAAGAGTCATCTTTTTTCCACTATGCCCCTTGACCAATGGATGAACCCGACATCCTTTCCTTTGGTTCGCAGGCATTTCTACAGAGGTAATAAACGGCTCCTTGCATCTCCTTCTCAGGAGGCAGACCTTTCCTAGGTTCCTGAGCTCCCCGGAATAGGCTGCTTCAATTACCCCCCCTGCCTCCCCACCTACTAGAAAAGAGACTTCTCAGGGATATCCATCGGAGGGCCCCTCCCACCAAATTTTGGCCTAGCTCGACACAATCCGTTGGACTATCCCTGCCCCTCCCCCCAGCGCCCCTCTTAACTGGAAACCAATTTTTTCCTTACCCTTCCTTTGAAAACCCCTTTTGCGAGGGAGACTTTTATTTTTCACGATAGCCTGCAAGCACGATCCGCAACGAGCCGAGTCATTTTTTTGCTGAAGCCCCCTTCCCCTTGGAGGGCCCCAGGGTATTTCCATGATCCTAATGATGGAGGCGAGGTTTCCCCCCTTTTCCCGCCCTCCTATATTCAAAAATGAAGACTCTTCTTTCCCAAATTCTGATTGCCGCACATAGAAGAATTAGGCACACTCCCTTCCTTTTCTCTACCTTAGCTATCGAGGAAGATCTTTCGTTATGCCAAGGTCTTTTTTCTTCTTTTAGTCAACAGGCTGAGAGAAGAAAGGCTCTTCTTTATCTCACTCTTTCCTCTCGATTGACCGGTTGGGATCGACCATTTTTTTTCGATGAACTGGCGCTCGGATAGTCCTACTCTTTGCCTTTTAGGAGGAGCGTTAGCGCCGCTCGAACCCTTCTTCCGTGGCCGCCTCCTTCTATACCTTTTCGCAAGCTCCTCAGCTTTTCCGTCAGTTTTCCATCTTCTTCAAGATTAGCTCAACAGACGTGCTCCCCTTTGTCACCTTTTCCGCGCGGCGGGCCTTCGACTTTTGCAGCGATTTGAGATTCTTCTTTAGTCCTTTTTTCCTTTTTCAGGGTGTTTGGATACGCGCAACAACCTTCTGTCAAGTCGCCCCGTGTCTCCAGTTGACCCTCGTGTAATTGGCTGGCCCATTCTGTTTTTTTTCCCCCTTTCACCCGCTTCGGCTTTTTCAGCCCTCCTCTTGCGACGCGACGATGTGCCGACTTTTCTTTCTGTTTCCCCCTTTCTCTTTTCAATTTTCCGAAAAACAGTCTTTTCTTCCCGATTACATTCCCCTTATAAACGCCTCTTGAACCTCCCCATTTCAAGATTCAGATTTTTCTTTGCACCGGAAACCCCTTCCTTTTGATCGCGCACCTTTCCGTCTTTTTTCCGGCACTTCTTTGCTGCGATCTCTCTTTCTGAAGTGTGGCCCGCGGAAAATATGATTCTATGATGACATTTTTTCCCCTCCTTCCCTAAATCGCCTCGCGCCCAACGATGACGTCGGCATTATTTTTTCCGTTCGAACCTTCCCCCTTTTTGACTTTTCCACGCCCCAAGAGCCGAGTGATCTCTCCCCCCCGGCACATTCGTCGAACACAAGCCGGCTTTATGAGTATCGAAGTTTCCTCCTTTTTCGTATCTCTTCCCCCCTCCCCTCCCCCTGTTGTTTGTTTCCTGATCTTCTCCCGAGACATCTCTACGATGGTGTTCGACCTGCAAACAGCTTTCCTCTTCACGCGTCTCTCTTCCTTTTCCGTTTTTTTTCGCATTCTGAGCCGAACATACGCCCTTTTCTTCCCTCGGGCGTCTTTCTTCTTCCGTCAACGCGGCAAAGGCATATCGCCTCCTCTTTTCGGTCTTCCCCTCCCTTCATGTTTCCCAAAAATCGAGGACGTGAGCTCTTTCCCCCTCAATCCTTTCTCACGGCAAGGTGCGCTTCATCCCCCCCTGAAGTTCCGTTCCTTTTCCCTTTTCGGTTTTGGTCCCTTGCTGTTCCTGGAAGGACAAGCCTTTTTTCTTTTCTTCGTTTCCCTTTCCTCGGCGCCTATCTCATGCTGTTTCGCCATTCTTCCACCTTTTTTTTCCCCTCGGCTTTCTAGATTAGAAATTCTCGCTTTTTGATCCCGAAGGCGTTTTTTTCGGAACCCCCTTACTTTCCCCCTCTTGCTTTCCCCAATGAACTCGAATATTTCTTTTACTGGAATCCTCTTTGACAGACGCCGTCTTCCGATGTGCTTTTCCAACCCCCCCCTCCCCCGCCCTTTTCCCCCACCGCTACCTCATAGCCGACTATCTTCTCATGTATCCTTCCTTTTCCCCCGAAGAAGAACCCAATGGTGAGGAGAATTCTTTCTTTTGCCTTTTTCCGTTTTTTTCCACACCTACTTAGATCTAATAAGAGGAGCCTGCTTTCGCAGGATCCCCTCTCATGAGTCGAGACTGCCCCCCACGCGCCGAATAACCTTGCTTCCTTAATCTTTTTTTCATCCAAATGTTAGAAAAGAGCATAAGCGTGCTCTTCTTTCTTGCCTCGCGAGTCGCATGGCCGCTCGCGGGCCACTTTTTTCCCGCCTTTTCATCAGGAATGCCGCGGAAAGCTCTCCTTACCTCAGGAGTCTAAGCCCTCAATGAGAAGAAGGACTTCCTTGGCCCCCTCCCTTCCTTGGTGAATAGTAGTAATGGTTTGACCACTCCTTCCTGAGGGTCCTCGACGACGAAAGCTCCGCAAGAAGGACGATTCAAGCCCCCTTTTCATTATCCAATGAAGAAGTATCTATCCCCATCATGAATCCCTTCCTCCCTTGGGTAAGAGGTTTCCAGATCGATTAACCCTAATTCTCTCAGAGATTGGTTCTCCTTTAGGAAGCCCCCCTTGGCAAGTTCGCAAGACGTTTCTGCATTTTGGTCGCGATCGGATTTTCCGTGCGAGGCCGCCCCTGGCGGGTTTTTCTGCCTAGAACTAAGAGCCAGAGCATTTTCGAGCTGCATTAGGGACTGTGCATTGCGAATTGATTGGTGTTCTTTGCGATCTCGGCATTTTGCGTCATCACGAGATGTGTCGCCGTTCTTCGCCTTTCTCGGAACCCATTTCTTTTATTGAAAGCCGACGCCTTGATGAGGGGGTCTCCATTCTTGTGCCGACAGTTTTCTCCTGTAAGCCCCGCCATAAGCGTCCTTTCATGGCGTCCTTTTCCTCGCGGCCGAATGAAGACCTTTCGGTAATCTCCCTCCCTCCCCTCAAGTGTTGTTTCTTAAATCCCTTCTCTTCTTGACCTTCTTAAATCATTAATTAATGCGCTTTTCCCTTCATTTTTGAAAGTAGCGCTGATGGCGCTTTCAGTTTCCCTTTAGAGTAAGAAGGATTCCTATTGAAAGCCTCTTGCAGGGATCATGTCTGAAAAACCCCCGTGACCCAATAACCTACACAAAAGTTGCACCCCTATGGGTACCCTCGTAGGAGAGCCCGGTCTATACTCCGCGCGTCTCCCCCACCTGATCAGCTTCCCCAATTCCTCCCCCCTTTGTCATTTATAAGCGACCCTTCTCCCCTTCATTCTTTCTAATTTCGCTGGTCGGCCCCCAATTGGCCGGTTGGAAGGCCTTCGGAGGTCCTACCCGCAGAGCGCATCTTCCGGCGAAACCAGAAAGTCGTTCGACCTGGCCACCAAGGGTAGTTGCCTTTCCCCCAGGCGAGGAGAGGAGACCCTCCGGATTTTTAGGGATGCGATCGTCCTCGATTTCTTTGCCCCCTGCGAAGAGGAAGGAATGCTTTCTTCGCTCGGTCGGATTCCCTGCCCAATGATCATCGGCCTGTTTCATCTTCGAGACCGGTCCCATGGGCAGAGAAGCCCCCCCCACCAGGAACTCACCCTTCCACCGTACCAACCCTCACACCCCTGAGATTGCCCGCCCAGCAACGCAAGCCTTAGGACTCGTGTTAGAGGCTTCCCCCCCTTCCCCTAGTCGATACTTTTGTTTATTTCAAGAGGAAGAGCCCTTATTGCCTTTCGTCCCCTCCTTTTTCAGGCGACGCGCGGAGGATCTCCCAAGCCACGCCTTCCCCCCTATCGCACCACCAGCGCTTCTTTTCGGTCCGAAAACCCCCCCCGGTGGCACGACTGTTCCCTTCTCCCTAGTTTAGCCCCCTAATGAGTCCCCCCAGAGCATTTCCTTTCTGTTCTGTTATTATCTTCCCCCCCATGAGGAAAGACTATGGGGGCCTTAGACGCTGCTTGGCGCAAGCTACTCTCTTCCGGTTCTCTTCATCTTCCCCCTAGCTACACAACGAATATCAACGACTTTTCCCCCCCCGGTTTCCCTCTCTTGAGGGAGGAATTAGACATGGGAAACGTCTCCGTTCCGGTTCTATTCGAGGTTTTTTCCACTTTTCCCCCGTCGCTTTTCTTTTTTGTATGACCGTAGGAAATAGGCGCTTTTTCTTCCCCCCCACCGGTGTGATGTCGGGAAAGAAACCTTTTCTCGGTTGGCCCCCCGAGAAGCGGGGAAGACTCCGTTTCGCCGAGCAAATTGCTCCCTCCTCCCCCCCCTTTGTTTCATACTGTACGCAGCGACTTCAACGAATGTTTCCGAAAAGAACGCTGGAGAATATTTACCTCTCCGAACTGACACCCCTGCATGCGTGATCGCGTTTTCCCCGGCAAGTTCCCGAAAGATAGAGTCCTTTTTCCCCCCTCTTTTCACCTTGGAAAACTCCCCTTTTCCCATGAGGCTAGTCACTTTGACCTTTCTCCGGAATAGCTCCTCCTGAAGGATTAAGGATCTTTTTTCGGAGCATAACCCCGAACGGACCTCCTCTTGTCCGCCGCTAGCCGCGTGCCTCTCTGGAGTATAAGGCACCCCTTTCCCCTTCCCCCTCCGGCGCCCGAAGATGGTCTTGGATATCAGG
>Ga0179593_1668989_pt1 | contig 20959 bp, 19 predicted proteins | sample CZODoug2_1_08_16_FD_185931 | JGI IMG/M metagenome (GOLD analysis project Ga0179593, IMG submission 185931) | Vadose zone soil fungal communities from Angelo Coast Range Reserve, California, USA - CZODoug2_1_08_16fungal (PacBio error correction) | ecosystem: Environmental > Terrestrial > Soil >... | reverse complement strand
TACTCTTTGTCCCAGTCCCCCCCCCCCTGGGCTTCTTCTGTTCTCGGAGCATGAGAACAGCGAATCCGCTGACCTTCGCTCAGGACCGACAGAGAACGCTTTTCCGGGGCTACCCCTCACAGCCCCCCTTCCCCCTATCCGTGTCCTTTTTGAACGCAGATTCACTCTGTTTCCGGCCATCCTTTGCTCAATTGTGAAAACACCCGGCTGTTCTCCAGATAAAGGCCGCTAGGCGGCCTGAGAGATCTGACCGAGCGGTTGCCCCTTTTTCCTCTTACCTCCTAGTAGAATTTGGGCCTCAGTGGTACTCCCCCTTTTCCTGGCGGTGTCCCTCACCAAGCCCCTTAGGATGAAGCTTCCTCCGCATCGAATCATCCTCCGCCCTTAAACGGTCCCGTCTTTTTTTCGGGACTTTCGGAGAGCCCCCTTCGTGACACATCTCCCTCCCCCTGTCCATCTCTCCCAAACTACTCGACCAGGCGCTCCCCTTCGGTCCCCCTTCCCCCGTAAACCAGAGTCCTTTCCTTTTTCCCCCCGGATCAGGATCCCCCGGCGTAAAAGTTCTTCTGAGCGGATAGCCTTGTCCGAGTCCCTTCCCCCCTTTGACTGCCACCAGGCTCGCAAAGCCTGGAAGTCCTAGGCGTGAAAGAGCTCTCCCCCTTCTAGCTATGACTCCGTCCCTTTTTTTCTCTTGTAGAATTTTGAATTCCCTTCAGGAAATCCCTTTCCGTGCACATTCCACTCGCTTCCTTCGCGCCACAGATCCTAGGGGTCATCGCAGAAGGTTCGGAATCACCCCCCCTTTATGCCCCTTTAAGGTAGTTTTGTGACATTCCCTCCACCTTTCCCCTTCTTTATTAGTCCCATGCGGGTTTCTCAATGCACGCAGTAAGGGTTACCCAGAGCAGGAGACTTCACGACCGAAGGTCCTATAGATAAGGAGGGCCATTCTTCCTCCTTCACTGTTGGGTCTTTTTCCCACTCGGTTTTTCCAAGCTTTTTAAAGATTCTTCCCCATACCAACCCCCGTGCGAGGCCGCTTCGAGCTAGACATCGGCGTAGTTCCCGTGATCGTCTCTGCGTCTTGGATTCTCCTTTTATATGGGCTTCCCCCCTTCTCATTTGTCAGTGGGACTCGGTGGCCAAGCCCGATTGCGTCAAGGAGCTTCCATCTGAGAAGGGGGATGCTTACCGCCTTCATGATCCGCTCCTTTCTTCGCCCCCTCTGATTCCAAGCGCGATATGGCGTCTTAGGCACGGGGTTTCAGGCGACTGGACCCCTGACAAATGGAGACCGTTCGTTTTCTTTTGACCCTTTTTCTTGCCTGGTTTCTGTTCCGGAGATGGGTGCGGATTTTTCCCTTCGGTAGGTGGGCCCCTAAATGGTGCCTGTTCTTTCCCCATAATATTTCTGACGCTTTTCAGTATCCCCCCTTCGCCGTTCCGGCAGCTCGACCGATGGATTACTGGTTTTGACCCGCTAGATCTCATGAGAGCAAACCCTCGTCTTTTTTCACAATATATCTTTGTTTTTGTTGAGTCCTTCCCCAAGCGTTCTTTCTTCCATGCGGTTCATCCGTCCATCCAGGAATCAATCGGTCTCGCTGGTGCACGGAGAGGAGAACCATGAAGGACAATGTTCGGGCATTCCTTTCTTCCCCCCCAAATTCCCTTACTCACCCTTTTTAATTTAAGTCTAATATACAGGCGTCAGTAGAATGATAAGAAAACACAAGTCCCTGGATGGACCCCCTGTACAGTCGTGCGCTGGCAAAAGGGATTCCCCAGGAAATCATCCTCCAGGTTCCGCTCTTCCGCCCGGGTCTTCGCTCGTGGTAATTCTTTACGAGGTCAGCCGACCATCCCCGGAAACGCAATAATTCATTTGTTTCAGAGCCCCCTTCTTGGGCCTGATATGCGAACTCCCTTGAACGTCCCCCCTCCCCCCTCGTGCTCCCGCCCACCGCGGGCGTCAGCGATGAAACTAACACACTTTGTCTTACTTTGCTTTATTTTTCTCGATCTTGATAGAAGACCTCCCTTTTCCTCGATTTTTCCCCTTCAAGAGTTTCTGGAAGATCCCTTTTTGGCCCCGTTCTTTTCCCAGGAGTTCAGGAAGTACCCAATATCCCCCCTGCAGGCTAGACGAGGAAATTTTTCCCTCAGCTGATCAGAGAGGGACCCTCTTGTTCTCTCTTGTTCTTTTCCTCTTTCTCGGTTCTGAACCGCCCTGCGGGAACATGGTCGTTCCCCCCCCCTCCGTTCAGGTGATGGCCTGCCCTGACCGACCCTGCAGGACCGTCTGAGCCGCCTTCCCCTTTTTTTTATAGACCTTTTCTTCTCGCGTGTCACTCGGCGGGGCTGCGTGAGGGCTGTGCATTTTGCGGTGGACCTCCCTTCCCTTCCCCTCACAGAAGACTTTTCTTCTTTTGTCTTCGAACCTTTCTTTCTTCCTCTTTCCTCCTGGGGTCCCTTTTGTAAAGCGAGGACAAGCCCTTCTCTCCCCCCTGATGGTGGGCTCCCCTCCTTCTCGATTTTCCGCCTTTTTTTCCTTCCCTGGGGATCTTTCTTACTTTACCAGCCTTCGATGGTTGGCGAATGATAGATTTTCACATGGGAGCTGTTCCCTCTTTTGCCATTGATGTTTCTTTTAGAGGTTCCTCCCTTCCCCCCCTTCAGTTTTACCATGGACGGATGGCGACTTCGGGTCCTCGGTCGTGCCAATGCTCAGAGCTTTCTCCCCCCCCACGGGGCTCCCCCTTTCTCCTTCCCTTTTATGTCTCTGTTAGGAGCTTTCCTGCATTCCCCTCTGTTGCTTTCGTGTCCCCGCCCGCCGCCGCCCGTCCTTTGGTGGCAGGACTTCTCGTTGCCCGTGCTCTCCCCCCATTCCTGATGAGGGGTCTTCCCACCTCAAACGTCCTTCTGAAAGGTTTTTATCGCAACGGGTGGTTTGTTCCACTTGTACTCTGTAGCTGATCAGCTTTTGAACGACTACTTCTGGAGTTCTTCTTTCCGTCCCCAGTATTCTACGGATTTCCTTCCTGAATGCCCCGGTGAGGTGGTAGACTTACAGCGTTAGATGGAGGTTCTGGTTCCTTTTGTAAGCGGATCGATCATTCCTTCCAGTCCCGCCCCGAGGTAAACGTTTGGTGATTGTACTTTTATTAGCGATTTTCCCTCCTTAGTAGACGACATATATATAATAATCACATACTGTTTTTTTCTCTTTCGCGCTTTTCCCGCAATACACTCCCCCCCCTCCCTTGTCCTCTTTTCCTACGGTTTGAAGCGAATCCGTACTCCCGCTGTTCAGGTGAAAGACAGAGCACCCCCCCTGGGATACCAACTCAACTCCTTTTCCTTCACCAGTGATCCGACTGGGCCTGAACTCTCCCCTGTGAAGTATTCTTTTTACTTATCTCTTCCTACAACCCCCCCGTCTTTTTATAAACCCCCTTGATCCAGGGCCGCCTTCTTGTCCTTGGAGGTGGTTTTCCTCTTTGCAGTTCCCCTTTCCCAAGAAATCCTTCGCTTTTCCAGTCCCTCCCACCATTGGAGTGCGTTCGGTGTCACATCCCAAAACGAATCGAGTGCTTTCCCTCCCTTCAGCTCAATCCAGCTCCTCCTCTCCCTTTAAAGACCCCGTAGAAGTCCTACGGATCTTTCCAACCCCGCTAACCAGAAGTCGCCATAAAGCGGTTTTCACCTTTTTTCCCCACAGTTCTGCCCTCTCTGACCATTTTGTCAAATAACACTTTCCCCCTCCGGAATGGACTCCCTTCCCTTCAACCCTCTTTCCCAGGCAGATCCAAGGTTCTGAGGAGAGCAGAATACACCTCTTCTTTTCGGCAACCTTCACAGCGGTTCCCGATCCCCCTGCCGATCTGGCGTGACTTCATCTCAATCTCCACGACCAGTTCTCTGGCGCCGAGACCACTCGAACCCAAATGAATGATCTGTTTGTATGTCTTATCAGGCCCTCTGGCAGACCTTTCTATATTTCTTTTTCTCCGGGGGATATCGAAAGGGAGGCTCACAGAGGCAAAGCAAGGGAGTCGCTTTTTCCAACAGGGCCCCTCCCCTACCCTCTGGAATATGCTGTCCAGATGTATTCTCCATACCCCCTATCCTCCGCCAATTTAAAAAGCACGCAGGTCGATACGAGAGTATGTCCCCGGAGGAAGGTTTTTTTTGTGATAGTTTTTGAATTTTTTTTCCCAAAAGCTTCTTCCCCCCCAGGGTCCTCTCTTCATCCCCACTTTCCTCTTTCTGCTATCGGACTCACGGAGTTCGCTCTAGGCTTTTTTCCCCATCTACCCCTTTTTTTTTTTTTTTGCTGTGTTCCTCCTTGTATCCCTTTTGTTACCTTTTCTTTTCCCGAACCATTGCGAGCGGAAGACTCGTTGAACAGACGAGAAAGGTCCTGAGATCCCCTCAGGTGCTTCCCGTAACATTTCTAGTTTTTCAGGTTAGAGGTCGGCGGACGTCCACTTTTTTTTTCCCTGGTTGGCTCCCCTTTCCTCTTTCCAGGTTTTCCTTTGACCTCCTTGTTATATGTCAAGGGCTTAATGCCATGGACAGGTCCTCCGTCAGAGATTTCCTTTTCCATTCCCTGAACCTGGGTTTTTCGGTCCCCCCGCCTGGCTTATACGGGTTCCGAGTACCATACTGAAGGGTGGCTACGAAGTCTCAGACCAACATCTTTTTTTTCTTTGACCCTTCGCATCCCGAGGGATTAATGTGAGCCGGATGACAAGATCTCCCCCTCCAGACTTTTTCCCCCCTTCCCTCCTCCGTTGTTTGTTGAGATCTTTTTGTGTCCTATGATTATGCGAGCAGGAGACGAGATGTGTTCCCCTCCCAACGGATACCGAATCCATTCTCCTCTGCGAGACTCCCCCGACCTTTCCTGTAATTCGGCAGTCCCGGACTTAGCAAACCACCTTCTTTTTTTCCGAGCCTACGGCACCCCCTTCCCCTATCCTCTAGTCAGAACCCTCCTTGACCCTTTCGCAATCCGTGAAGGCGGGGACTTTCATTCTCATGTTACTTTGTCTCGTACCCCCCCGGAAAAGACAAGGGCTCCGAACTGCCGAAAGTTTTTTCAAATAAGGACCCCTCTTTTACGACTCGTCCATTAATAACCTTTTTTCTGATTCTCTGTCTTTTGCCGTCCCAACAGGAGAAATTCTCCTTTTTAAGAACCTGCTCGGCTGGTTTCCCCGCCAAAGCCTTTTCCCAACTCTCAAGTAGGATTCCATAATAGACTCCCCCGATTCGCCCTCCTTCCCGATTTTTCTCCCGTGCTTTCAGCTGTCTTTCTTGCCTCCCCTAGGCTTAACGCTTGGATTGTGTTTCCTTATTTTTTACAGTGCGTTCCTTCCTTTTTTAGTTTCCGTAGAGAGAGGGACATTCTTTGGTTAAGGTCCCTTTTTTTTCGGGTTAACTTCCTTCTTTTTTTGCCTCAAAATTCGTTCTTTCGCTTCTCCTTGGTCTTTTTCCCTTGACGTCGGTGCCTACGACAAAGTGCCGGGGCCTCTTTGGAGCCGCCCGTGCTGAGATAGTCCTTTGAGTAGATAGATCTGGGCGCGTCCCTGCGAATGCTTCCGGGGACCCCTCTACTTCCTTCATTTTTCTTCGCGGTATTGCGAAAGAGACCAGTAGGCAGGAGCAGGAGGAAGGGTATAATATTTCCCAGTTTTGCTACGGACCTTCGGATTTTTTTTCCCTCTTAGTGCCCCTCTAGTGATTTTCTGATATACGATACTGATCTTCTTGTCACGGTTTCCCCCTCAGGTTGAGAGCCTTTCCCCGTTGAGATTTTTCGCTGGATTTCTTGCAACTTTTCCCCCCACTTTTTTAGTCTAAGAGAACTGGGGGCCACGTCGATCGGATGGAGGAATATGGGTCCTCCGTTCTGGCACTGATCGCGTTCCCCCTCCTTTAAGCCTTCGGTTCTTTCTTGCTCTTTTTTTCCTACCCCTCCCTGCGGAGGGTGGGTGTTTGACACCGAAAGAAGACCTTCCCCTTTTGCTGACTGGATCGCCCCTTCCCCTGGTGCTTAGGGTCTCCTCTTGTGAAGCCCTCTCAGGCGCTGCTAGCACCTCCTTTTCCCTCAAATTTTTTTGACCTACTTGTTGGGGTTATTCCCCGGTGGTTTGTCCACGTATCTCACGATATGCTTAACTTTTTCCTTCTTTTTTAGTTCCCCAGAACCTGGCAGAGGACACGGATTTTTCCTGTGCATGGCGCGGGTCTTTCCCCTTTTTCCGGTCCTTTTTTTCAGCGGATTTCCCCTCTCTTTTTTTTTACACTCTCCTCTGTCGTGTGTTATGGGATGGAATTCAGGTTTGTATGCGGGCGACGTTCTTTTTCCTTCCTTCATCCTAAGTTTTTTTTTCTTTCGCTTTTCTTTCTGAAGAACGCTCCCGGTCAAAGCCACCTCTCTTTTTCGTAGTGGTTACTCGTCTTCTCTAATTTTCCCTTTCCCCCCCGTTCGTGCCAGACGAAACGCTGTCCCCTCTACCCATCCCAGAATTTTCCCCCTCATTCGTTCCCTTTCCTTTCCTGAACCCTGAAGTGATTTTTTCAGCTCCCTCTTTCTTTGGCTTTTCAACAACGGCCGATACTTTCGGGGCGGCGTGTAGGGGGAGGAGCATCTCCCCTTGAGGGGGGAAGCGTCTCCTTCTTCCGCCTTCTTTGCCCTTCCCCTCTCTTAGGGGTCTTTTCCGACCAACACCAGATCGCCTTTGAGGTGAACTCCCGCCTCTCAAGCCTCACCTCCTAACGCCACGACTTTTTCCCCCTTCTCCCTTAGCTTTGACGCCTCTTCCTCCTGATCCCCCCAGCCTCACTTGCAGATGCCCCGCCTGGTCAAAGCGTGCCGCCCATTCTGACTCCCCCATTTGACTGAAATCATTCGTCCCCTCTGTGACTTTCCTCCCCTATCCCTCTTACCCAATACGGAGTAAACGGCCTATCCACCACGCGTATGCTCCTCTTTTTTACCACTGCAGTACGTGCCTACAAAGTCCCCCAGGAATCTTCTTTAATTCATATTTTTTTTTTTACTCTTTAATCTTTGAAGATCCGACGTTTATCTTAGCTAGACCTCTCACCCCCAATGATGCTTGTTATTCCTTCCTTCTTGCCCCCAAGAAGGGCCCCTCACTGCAGTCTTCCGCCTCTCGGATATTCTCTCACCTTTTTCTCTCCTCTCTCCCGGGTGACAGGCACGGGAGGTCGTAGGGCAAAAGGACCATTTAACCACCCGGTGGACCCCCCTGTTTTTGCAAGCCTCTTTTTTCAGCCCTCTCCCCCCAGTATCCTTCGACTCAAAGCAAAGCAGTTCCCTGCTCGATCCCATCTTCCCCCCCCTCCTAGGCGGACTTCCTTTTTTGTGGTGATACTTAGCCCTTTTTCATATTTTCCTTCCAGCCCCCGACAGTTCCCCCTTGCAAACCAATCACGATGCCAGACGGGACACGACACGTCTTTTATGCAGGATAGCCCTCTTCTTTAGCCTTGTCGCACAGTGTTTTCCTCGCTGGACTCCCGCCCCTTAGATTCTTCACTAGTTTGGCCGACGAGATAGGCGCATCTTTATAGTGAAAGTGGTATCCTCCTCAGGGGCGGTTTTCACCAGGCTTTGCTGATTTCGTTCCTTTTTATTACCCTTATCCCGACTTGCATGGAGCCGGGGCTGGTAGGATGGAGGCCCCCCTTTTAACAGACTTTCTGGTCTTTTAATTTTTTTGCCCTGCAGCCCCCTTTCTCCCTCCCTTTCGACCTGAGGTACATCCGGATGGCTTTTCGGGAGACCTTCTCTGATCGCCGGGTGCAGTCCTACCGTTTTTTGCCCTTTCTGTGTCCGACGGAGTACTGCACCAGGTAGTTGCCTTTCTGGCTCGCCTAGGTCTTTCCTTCGCAGATTGATTCTTTTTTCCAGCTTCCTTTCTCCCCCGAAGCAACATCTCTATCTAATAAGTTTTTGTTGTTGAGAGAGATTTTTTCCCTTCGAAGGTTTTTTCTTGATATAGATTCCCGCTCCAGGTCCCTTCAGACCCTTTTCTTCCCGGGTCTGAGCCAGAAAGCAAAAGTTTTTTCCCCTCCCTCCCCCAGACTTTCGCCAACCCCCGTTTCCAGGATGGGTAACGTTCTTCCGGTATGTACGTTTTCCCCCCCCCTCTTCTCTACGGCGTCTGCACACTATTTCCCCACCCTTCCCCCCGTCCGTAGTGCCCCGGTCAAGGTGCATGATACAAAGGCCCCCCCCCCATTTCCCACAAGTGTCCCTGTCTGCCCTTTTCCCTTCCTACCCCTCGCGATCAATAAGGGACGATTTCGCCCTTCCCTCGAAGGCGGCAGGTACTTTTTTTTTTCATCAGTTTTCTTCGTCGCCCGCGGTTCCCCCCACTTCTTTTCCCCTCCTCATATCGTCTTCCCCCCCAGCTTCCGCACCTTCTCACATCGGGGTTCTCGGGAATTTCCCCCTTCTAAATTTCCCTCGAGTCTTCGACATCATATCGATCCTGGAGGCTTTCGACCTTCGATGAAGTGTCCCCCCCGCGGCTTTATGGGGTGTTTTTCCCCTGTCTTTTGAAGAGGACAGAGGGGCAGGCTGCGAGTTGCGTAAGTCCCCCTTTCCACACTCGAGGACCCTGGGTCCTCTCTCCGGTCCCTTCTCCGGTTTCGGGGCTCTGGGTTGAGGTTAACCCGCACTGCGGGCTGAAGACCAGACAGTTTTTTTTTTCCCCCCCCCTACTTTTGTGACCTATCCTTGCCAGCGGTTTTTGCCTCCTCCCCCTCCTTTCCTCTTTGTTCTCCGCCCTCTGAGGATTGAGTGAGATAGATATGGGAGCGGAAATAGAGGGGAGACTTGCTTTGCTTGAATGCGATGGTCCTACCCTATGGCTTCTCCTTTTTTCTGCCAAGTATACGGGATAGTCACCTGATCTCGGGTGAAAGCACCCCCTCTTCCGTCCCTCTTGGTCCGGATGTTGTAGGAATCTTTTAGTGCAGGATATTCCTTTATTTGATACTTGAAGGTTGTTTTCAGCTTCCGAGTCTATGATAGGGTAGAATGTCTTTCTTTGTGGCCTCCACCTTTTTTCCTCTCCCGGCGACCCCCGGGGCCACGCTTGATATGGGAATTAGGATGGCCTTCTGGGTCCTTTACTTCCCCGGTTTCTGCGTCCCCTTCCGCGACTTTTCCCCCCTTTCCTTCCCTTTCATTCCTTATTGAGGGAGCGGGGAGTTCTTCTTCAAGGCGATAAGGGTGTGTTCTTTTTTTTCCCCCCCCCCAGCCACGAAGACGCCCCCTTTTGTCTGGAATGTTTCGCGGCCCTTTTTCCCATGTTCTCCCCTTTTTGACTCCTTTCAGCGGAACCGCGAAGGCGCTGGTCACCTACACGGCGCCAGCAGCGTCCTTTCTTTTTCTTTTTTTTTAGAAAAAGCGGTTTTTTTTTCCCTTCGAGATTCCTGATCAGCCCCCCTTGTGACTTTCACTTTGAGGACATTTAAGGTTTACGGCTTGGTGAGGTGGGTATAATCCCTTTTTTGTCATGGTCCTTTTGAGGCTCCCCCTCCCGCTTTCCTCCCCGACTCCCTTTAGTGTTTTGTAGGATTGGCTTTTTTCCGAGCGAGGCATCGACGTTATTCTCGTTTGCATAATAAGTTGTTTTTCTGTGGCTGTTCTTATCTCTCAATGAAAAGCTGAACGTGGCCACTTCTGCTTAGTATTTTCCCCTCCTTCTTTTTAGACTCCTCCTTCTACATTCCAGTTTGTTCAGGACGCTCTCAACGCCTTCCACCAGGGGCTAAAACACAACCTTTTCCGTTCAACAGGACTCCCCTTTTCCCTATCCCGACTGTCCCCCCAGACGTTGGGCTTTTTTCAGTTTTCCCCTCTTTCTTACCTTGTCAACACCGGCTTTTTCTCCCCTTGCCGATCCGGTAAGATTGATGTTTCCTTTCTTTGTGGCGATCAGTCGCCTTTTTTTTCCTTGGTCCAGATCCTTCCAGAACTTTTTTACACTTTCCTCCCCCGTCGTTTTTAGATCTGGGAGGTGTAAAGAAGCACCCCCCAAGATCGACTTGAGGTATTCCCCCCCCTTTTTACTACAGATCCCCCTCCACCGCCCCAGTCTCCCCTTTATTTTCTCTCATCTCCTCAGTGCCGAAGGCGGACTGAAGTCGCCATCACGATTGGGTCAAGTTGGACCCCCTTTTTTCCAACGCGCCCCTCACCTTTCCGTACCCCCCCCTCCGGTTCCCCGGACGCTAAACACAGTACCCCCCCGGACAGGAAGATCCTTGTATGTCCGCGCTCCCGAATCACTTTTTCTGGCCTCCGACTTCCCCCCCCCTTCCCCGCTTCCTTCTCTTCCTTTGAGTAAACACCTGCTCCTTCATTACGATCGAGGTTCTCTGGCGCGAGACACCCCCCTTCTACCCTTTGAGGCCCCCCTCCCGTGTTTTCGTTTTTCCTCCCCTCTCCCCTGCTTATTTGCGCCAAGATCTCCAACAGCACCGGGGTATCTCCCCCTTGGATCACCAACGTTCTTTGCCGCTCCCTGGTCCTGGAGTTCCAGAACCTCTTGTCCTCCTTCCCTCCTTTCCCTAAAATCCTGTCACAGCCCTTTCTAAGACCGCAGTCAGTGGTTTCAACCCAGAGCCCTTCCTTCTAGCCTCTTCCTTCCCCCCCCCATGACCTCCCTTACGTCCCCGCGCAGGCAATTGTCCCCGCCGGAAAGTGGGGAGTGGACGTCGAACACAAATACGTCCCCCTTTTCAATCCCCCCCAGCGGTCTCCCTTTCTATTCCCCCTTCCCCCCCCCCACTTTATTAGAAGTAGAGGACCGAAATCGGAGTCTCCAGGCCTAGAGTAGCTTCTTTCTCTCCTCGTGAGTCCTTATTTTCCCCCTCTTATGACAGGTGGAGAGGAGGCAGGGGGCAAAGCCAGAGATTTCTTCCCCTTCGAGACTCGAAATGCCTTTTCCCCTCCTTTTTCTATGTATTCTTTCCTACTATTCGAGGTACTACCCCTGATTGTCAAGTCGAGATTGCGGCAGCCTGCCTGTGATGGTCGCGCCTTCTTTTAGTTTTTTGATCTATGGACATTTTGAAGAATCCCTCGAATGGGAGCTTTCCTCCGTAATTTTTTTGATTCTTTTTTCAGGCTTAGAGGATCTTTTTTTTCCAGGGGGCCGTCTCTAGCGGCAATCTTTGTTCCCCCCCCCTCCGGCCTTTTTTGTTGCGACCTTTCCTCGCCCCTTCCATTTTTCTTTTGTTCTTCTTTCAAAAGCGCCAGACCGCTGGATTGAGCCCCGACTGCTGCCGACCCTTTCTTTCCCTCCTATTTTCTCCGCATACGTTGTTGTGTTGTTTTCTTTGAGATGGTGCACGCGTAGCTTCCTTTTCTGATAGAGCGGTTTGAATCCACTTTTTTACCCCTCTGACCCCTTATTTTTTTTTAGTTAGCTGAGCGCATACGCCTTGTCCTCAAAAACTTTCCCTTGATTTCCCTCTTCACCCTCCCCTCTACTTCCCTTCCTTTTCCTCCCCCAGTGATGGACAAGTCCCGTGATGACCTTTTTCCAACCCCCCCCTATTTCCCCCGTTAACAATCCTCCAGTCGTTCGTCCGCTACATCCCCGTTGACCTCCCTTTTCCGCTTCCGCTTTTCCCCCCTTTCTCCCTCCTCATCTTGGACTTTCTGCCCGCATCATACAGGTGGAAGAGAAACTCCCCCGGGAAGGCCTCTCCCTTTTGCACCACGCTAACAGTTTTTTCCCACCCCCTCCTTCCGTACAGCTTGTTTCCAAACATCCCCCACCACTGAACATTTTTCTTTTTCGGGACTTTCCCCGAGACCTTTTTTTCCCCAGTCCCTTCGCTAGGCAGGCCAAAGTTCGGGCTGGGGGGCTGTCCTCTCTTTCCTCGTCTTCCGTCCTTACCTAGTTCGACGTCACTCTCCCCCAGTGGACGGACGCCGAGGTCCTTTTTATGATCTTCCCCTGCTGTCCTTTCCCTTCTTTTTCCCCGGTACTGCCGGGTGAAGACCCGCGTATTGAAGATTGTTTTGCCCCCCTCTCTTCCCATGGTCTCGTTCAGTTTTTTTTTCTTCCAGACGCTCCCTCTTCCTAACTTTCTTCCTAGGCCTGCGACAAGTGATTGAGATTAGTTTGCGCGGCCCCATAGAGCGAGGCTTTTTCTTTCCGTTCTTTTAATGCAATTTTTTTTGAGGTCTCCCTTTCACCCCCCTTCTCGACTACTCGGATATCCAGATCTGTCGTACTTCTCCTGTTTTTTAACGATTTGAGACGTCTCGGCTTGGCGACCTTCCTTTTGGGGGTTCGTTTAGTTTGCTGTTCTTTTCTATTTTCCCTTGCTCTTTACTAGCGTTTCATGATAGTTGAGTCCGGAAACCGGGCTCACCCTTTGAATGCCCCTCTTGTAGAGCTTTCCTTCTTCGGACCGCTTTCTGGTCCTTTTTCTGTGAATAGGGGTACGACGGTCTTGCTTCCTCTCTGTGCTGCGTCAAATACTGGGTAGACGGAGACTTTTCCCTTTTTTCTTTTTATGCGTATGAGCGGGAGCCGAGGGTTTTTTTTTTCCTCCTGCCGTTCCCTGGCTTTAGTCTCGAACACCGCGATTTGCTTCGGGGTGACAATGCGAGCCATTTTTTTTTTGACGCACGCTGCCCCCTCTTCCTCTTAGTGGCTCTTTCCTCACGCAACTTTTTTGGGTTTTCTCCCCCTCCTTTGGTGAGTTTTTTCCGAGAGGTCAAGTTTCCTCTTCTTCCTCCTGAACTCTTCGTTTGGGCCCCCCTCTCCTATTCCCTTTGCCGGCAATGGCTTCTTGTAGCCAATGTAGACCCTTTTGACCCTCGGTCTCTTTGGTCCCCCTTTCCCTCCCCTTCCCTTAGTTTTTTCTTTATGCTTGGATTTACGGTTACAGAGCGAGGCCCCTTCTTCGGATCATCTATCATATTTTACTCATAAGTTGTTTTTTTCTTTTTCCGAGTGATTCGGGACCCCCCCATCCCCCCCCCCCCCCTTCTCTTTGACATCTTCTTCCCGCGCAGTCCTTGAACATCCCGATTACCGCCAGCGAAAGCTGTCCCCTTTTACCACCTAAACGACATTCCTTTTCCCCCTTTCAGTGTCTCACAAGCTCCTTTTGTTCGTTTTTTTTTTTTCCTTTTTCCCCTTCCCGTGCTTTCCCTTTCTGACAAACCACCCGGCTTTTTCTTTGCCACGGCGACCCCCCCCCCCCCCCCCCCCCCCCACCCAATCCCTTTTTTTAGTTTTTCCTCCAGATTCCGAGATTGACGAGTCCCCTCCCCTAACCGCCTCGAGCATGGTATCCCCCCCCTACGCACGGGTTCCTCGCCCCTTAACTTCGTGCCGGGGTTTCTTTTCTCCCCCACCCCCTTCCAGCGGATGAAGAATCCCGCTCCCCTACCATAGAATCGTCATAACGCCCTCCCCTTCAAAAGTCTCGTCGCCCCTTCTTTACGCACCTTTTTCCGCTTTTCAGTCGCCCTTCCTCAGGTTTCCCTCTTTCACCCATTTCCCTGAACCGTCTCCCCCAGGCGCAACACCCGATGACGGCAAGGCAGTCCCACCATCCCGGTGAAGTCGCCACCAATTCCATCCCCCCCCTTCTTTTCTCATGATCCCCTTCGCTCCGTCGAACAAGCGGCATCAAAAAGTCCTCGGTTCCCAGAAGAGGATTCTCTGATACCTTGAAGATTCCTTCTTTTCTCTTCTTTCGTACTACATGACTGCTTGTCTTTCCGGCAACGAGGGTTCGTCGTGACCTCCCTCCCTCTCCTCCTCATTAAGAGACCTTAACTGTTCTCTCAGCACTTTCCTTCCCCCCCTTTTTAGGAAAGGCACGGGCGGATCCGGCAAACTTGTTTTTGCACACGATTTCCACATGCTTAACTCCTCGTCTCCTTTTTTTCCCACAGGCTCGGAAGACCAGTCCCCCTAAGGGAAAAGATCCCTCGAGGACCCCCTCTGTCATTTTGATAGTGGTCTTCCCAACTTTCTCCCCCTCGGTAACCGTTCAGCCGAGGACAGATTCCAGCAACCCCAAATACTTTTTTTTTCTCCTCCTGGCAAATCCTCTTTTAGAGTTTCCGCTTCTATGATGTCTCATCTTTTTTCAAATTTTTTTGTTTCCATAGATTACGGCAACGGTTTTCCCTCTTCTGAAGCCCCTTTCCAGACTTCCGCCCCCTAGTTCATACTTCCGCAGGGTCCGTTTCTCGTCCACCATGGATCTGCGTTTTTTAAAGGTCCTCTCCTCTTTGTCCTGGATATGGCACTTTTGGCGTCCCTTTTGCGTAGGTGCGGTTGAAGACGGTACACATTCTTTCCTTTCAGTTCTTTTGACCCTTTTCCCCGTACCTTACCCTGTTAAATGTGCCCCCGACGGTGATTCTTGGAGGCCTTTTTTTCCCCTCAGTCTTATCGGTCTTTACCTTTCACCCCCCCTTGGGGTGGTGTACACCTTGATGCCCCCCCTCCCTGCCCCTTTCCTTTCTTTTTGCTAGACGCCCAGGACGTCGAGATGGATTCTGTAGCAGGACCCCTCCCTCTTTTATACTCCTCGCGTTTTTCCTTTGTTGCTTTTTATGGCCACGAGGTTCTGCGAGCAGAGTCGAGCGTGTCAATCCGGCTACAGCCGGTCTAGACTTTTGACTACCCAAAGAGAGAGTACTCTTGCGCTCGACGGCTTCCTCCCCCACACACGTCACGTCTTTCCTGCTACCTTTTAGGTCTTTTCGACTTCTCCCTCTCACACCCCCCCTGATGTTTTCAAGGTAAGACAGTCGATTACTTCACTCTCTCCCCCGGTCTTTCCTTCCCCCCGAAATTTCTGAACATCCCCTTTTTCCGCTTTACCCCTACAGAAGCCAGATAGACTTGCCATCCCTGGAAAGAGGTCTCTTCCCCCCCAGAGTTTTCCACCGTGTACTCTCTTTCGAGCTACCCAGGAGAGAAGTGACCTCCTATCGGCTGCGAGCCCTTTCCTTCAAGACTTTATCTCTTTTTCCCCACCCCCTTCCCTTTGCACCATTTCGGAGACATCCATTGCGATACTGGCGCCTCTTCGTGTCCGTAGAAGTTCCCCCTCTTTGTGGGTGCCTCTCCTTGTGACCGTCCCCCGCGTGTTTTCCCTTGTCCGGTCGTTTCGACGTCCAATCTCCCACGTGACGGGCAGCACGGGACATTTTTTTTTTGTTTGATCGAAGCGGGCCCTTTGGTTTTTCACACTTTCTCCGGCCCCCCTCTTTGTAAAGTTTTGCCCAGCCATGAGAATTGGCCTTTTTTTTTTCCTGGGAAACTTTTTTTGCCTTTTCTCCCCTTTCCTCCTTTTTTTTCTCCCCCCTTCCTTTTTATACACTTGGTGAGATAATAGGTTGAAATAGAGCGTCTGCGTTTGAGGGCTGTCCTCTTTCCCGTTTTTCCCTACCTCCCCTATCTCTCGTGGTCCCTACGCCAGAGAAACGTAGGTTTTTCCCCTTTGCTGAGAGTTTCTTCTCCTGATTTTTTAAGAGCCTATTTCTTGTGTTTTCCTGATGTTCGAGTGACGCTTTGATATGATATACGATTACGGGGATTTTTTTTGTCTACGTATCGCAGTTTCTTTTCCTCTTTTCCCATGGCAAGTGAAAGGTGATGGGCCTGGTCGAGCGGTTAAGCGAACTGTCCTCTTGCTCCCCTGTCTTTCCCGTCATCGTACTCTCGCTCGCTTCTTTCCTCGTTACAGTGAACCTTTTTTTGGAGTTTATGACGGATCTTATGGAGGAGAGGGAGTATTCATCTCCCTTTTTTTCTTCCTTGTGTGGGTTCTTTTTTACCTCCCTGCCCCCGAGCTTGGATCTTTTTTCGGAGGTTTTTTCCCCCCAATGCCTCCTCTTTTGAATGTGCCGAGCAAAAGCTTCATTTATGATCGAAAACTACACTTTGCACTCGGCATGGACTTCCCTTTTTTTTTTTTTGAAAACCCTTTAGAGTCCCTTTGAAGATGTTTTCCCTCCTCCTACCTTCTTCTTTGTGTAGCGTTCAGGGACAAGTTTTCTTGAGGACAACGGATTTTTTTGCTTCGATGCACCCCCCCCGTTTCCTTTACCCCCTTTTTCCCGATCTTTCCCTTCCCCAGTTTCCAGTTAACGAGAGACCAGGAGTGGTGCGTTCTTTTTCCCCTTTCCGGTTTAAGAGAGATCGGCGACGTTTTCTTCCGAGATCATCTATACCTTTTTTTTTGTGAGAGATTTTCCGCCTAGCTTTCCCTTTCTTCATACAACCTCCCCTTTCTTTGGCCTTCCTCCTCTGTTAAGTACCGCGAATAGAGAAAAATCCAGCCTTAAGTTTTTCCCGCAGCGAACGATGGCACCAGTTGCCTCCCGCACAATTTTTTTCCCCTCGTGTCACTCCCTTTCAACGAGCCCCCCCCCCTTTTTCGTTTGTGATAAGCTAGAGTCCTCCCTTTTTTCCTTGGTCACAAACCACCGGCTTCTAAACCTTCCTCTCCCCTCCCTTTCGGGCGCTGACGCCTTTTCAGAGGCCCTTCCTTTTTGTCACGTCCTCCTTCTCCCGGGGAGACAGTCAGCACCATTGCGGCGGCTGGCGTTGTCACGCTTCCCCCCCCCCCTCTCTTGTCTAGAACCTTCATCTAATCCCCTCCCCGAACCCGGTCCCAACATCGACCGTTCGCCCCCTTAGCGAGACGCAGAAGAGCGATGTGACGACTTTTTTTACAAAGCTATGCCCAGTTTTCCCCACTTTTCTCTTCCACTCTTCTCCCCAGGCTCCATCACCGTGCTGCCAGGCCGCACCAGCGCAACTTCCCTTTTTTTTTCTCCCGGATCTTGTACGGTCTTCCCCTTTCCGGTCTTTTTTCTGCCCAGAATCAAATGTTTCGGCCACTCGAAAAAGCGTTACACCCTTCCCCCTTTTTCCAGCCCACTATTACTTTCCTTTTTCTCTGATATCGGAGTTCTCGTTGCGAGAACCAGGCGTTTGTCTCCCGTATGATGTTTCCCCCTTCAACAGCGGCGTTGCCTCCCCCCTCATTCGCCGCTTCTTCCCGCTCCCCCCCCGATAGCTCACGCAAGGTTTATCAGAAAGGCGGTCCTTTCCCCGGACACGTCTTCTTCTTTCCCAATGTGGCCAGCTTTCCCCCCCCTTTGGAGTTCCCCCCGTCCCCCGAAGCGGGTCTTGAATTGCTCCGGGTTAAAAAGAGACGTGATTTTTTGAACGCACTTTTCCTTCTCAGCTGTCCTCCTTTTGAGCTTTTCTCCCTCCCCTTTTCTCCCAGCCCAAGTTTAAAAGAGGTACGTGGCAAGATCTTCCAATCCCCACCGCCGATTTCTCTACCCTGTCTTTGAAGTAGATGATGTCGCATCCCTTTTTAGAAAATGTGATTTGTTTTCACTAGATTACCCCACCCTCGGTGCCCTCCAGGTGGCTCCCTCAAGTCGTCTCTTTTTTTCTCCCCCCCCGCGGTGCTTTTAGTAAACATGCTATTGCGGGTTCCGGCCGCTCTCCGGAGAAACCCTTTTTCTGGCCCTTCCGTCTCCTTCCCGTTTTCGTTAAGAAGACCCTGGAGGATGGTCGGGACGTGTAGCATGCCCTGAACGGTGAGTCTTCGCGGACCTTCTTTTCGGATCTTTTTTTAGCTTTTTTCCCTAAAAACGGGTTTTTCGCTATGGCCCCGACGGGTGGTTTTCCCCTCCTTTTCGAGGAGTTGAGTTGCAAAATGTAGTTAGGTTATGGCTAGCCTGCACATTGAAGTCTCTCCCCCTTTCTAAGGCGCCCGCTCGCCCACCCTCTTCACAACTATTTATCATACTCCGTTGTTGTTTTTGCTATCCTGGATGGACTACGGTTCTTTCCTTTAGCCTTCCAGGCCATTCTCGCCTTTCTTTTTAGCCCCACAACCAAACGAAATTTTCAGTACTCGTCTTTTCTTTCATCGAAGCCCCCCTGAAAGGATGGCTGGGTTACCATTTCTCCACCCTTTCTTTCTTTCTAAGGAGACCGTCACGACCCAGCAAAAATCTTTGTAAAGTAACTGACCCCCCTTCTTCTCCCCCTCTCTTTCCCACCGTCCCCTTTGACCTCCTTTAGTTTCTAGAGAAGACCAGCAAAGGTTGCCCCTTTACCTGCCCGCCAAGAAGCGCGGGTGACGATCCTTTCCTCGCCGGTGCCGATCTTCCCCTTTTGAATTTTCGACCGAAAGGAGGATGTGAATGATATTTCACCAGAGTTCCCACTCTTTGCGCGTGAACCCACCCCAAACTTTTCTTTATGTGAAGAGTTAGGGACCCCTCGACCCGCGATAATGGAGATCTGTTATTTTCCCTTTCCTCCCCTTGTCAGTTGGTTCTTACTCCCTCTTTCTATTGAATGCGTGGGCGGTATGGTCCCGGATTTTCGGAAGTCTCCGTGACTTCCCTTCCGCAAGCCCCCTGATCTCTTTTCCCTGGTAAGGTAGGAAGGCTTTTCTTTTTAACCCGGGGAGCGTGCTTTACAAGAGGTCTTTCCCTTTCTGACCAGACTGAGTTCGGAAATCCTGGCCCTTTCCTCCGCATTTCTTCGTTGGAGTGAGTCTGCTCTCTGAACAAGTGCGTGATCTTCTGGGCTTCTTTCCCAGAGTTCGATTCTTGGCCTTGCTTTTTCCCCTCTCCCCCTAGAGATGGGAGTCGAAGGGGCTATTTTTTTCGCCAGGCAACGTAGCGATCGTCGTCGTTATTACTAGCGTTCATCCCTTGTTCTTTTTCTCCGCTTTTCGGTGCCGCTCGGCACCCTCTTATGCATCAGCTCATCTCTGGCGGTTACCCGACGGTTGTTCTGATCGTTCTTTCTGATTTTTGACTTTCTTTCATTGTGGGCGCAATGGTAGATTCTCCAGCGGAACTGGGGGGCCAAGATTGACGTGTGCATAGGATGGCGCTCTGCACTGCTCGCCTTCCTGACTTCCCTTGGACGAGCTGGAGTCTTTGTTCCCTCTTTCATAAGAATCGTTCTTTTTTTTCTCCTCAATCCCGGAAAGGAAAATGGTGGCTTTGTCTCGTCAAACAGAGAGGTTTGTTCGTGACCTCCTTTTCTCTTTTTCAAGACGTCCCTCCCAGAGATTCCTCCTCACCCCCCCTGCTTTTTTCCCGTATCTGGTTAGAAAAAGCCGGTTTTTCCCGTCGGAGTAGGAACGGATACGTCCCTTAACGACGTTCCTTTTCTGGTGTGATCCACTGCCGTCTTGACACTGATTTCCCGTCCTTCTTTGGTTTAGACCACTGGGACAGGCTTTTTTTTCCTTACATTTCTGTTAAGAGTTTTCGGGCCCTCCTCAGGTCCTTTATGGTTTTCCCCTTCCCGCGATTTCTTCGTCTTATATCCTTTTCTCATAATCAGTTGTGTGTTCTTTTGAGATTGATCGCGAAGAAAGTCGCCTTTTCTCCGCCCCTGAAAGGCACACCTTCACGCCCTGGTTTTTCCCTTGGCGTTTTTCTGGAACTCGCCCTTAATCAGCCTCAGGTGATACCACCTCAACGACCACCGCTAAACAGGACTTTTTGCCGACTGGGTCCACCCCCTCCAGACCTCTCAGCTAAGCAGTCCTTTCAAAACCCCCGGCAACCGCCGAACGTTCAGCTTGAGGGAGGAATTTCGGTGCTATCATAGACTGAGAGGTCTTTCATCTGATTAAACCCTTTTTTTTTTACCCGACGCCCTTCGCAGAACCCATTTTCCTTTCCCCCCTTCTTGGATTTTTTCCCGCCGAAAAAACTCTTTGCGTATTGACCCGAAACCAGCTCCTCATCGCCCCCTCCGAACGTTTTTCTTCCCCTTCCTTTAGCATCGCCCCCGCTTACAAGAATTGCCCATCCCTTGAAAAGAGGTCCAGAGTGGAAACTTTCTTAAGATAGACCCCCGGGCCGACCTCCCCCCTCCTTGACAGTCCTTTCAGGCGCTCCCCCTTCTTCCCTTTTTAGCCCACTTGTATGAGAGGATAGAATAACTCCCCACGAGATGGCCTCGTAAACCTGCTTAAGGATTCGTCCACTTTTCCAAGAGATCCTCCCTCCCTGAAGATCCGACGGTTCTTCTTTTTCTTTTAGCCGGATAAATTAAATGATGATCCCTTTCTTTCAATTATACGCAACCGAAAGGGTTTTCATCCCACCTTTCTTTTTTTCTATTCCCACCCTCCCGTTTCTCTTTCTCTCGCTTGCCCCCAACGGGGCCCGGAACGGGAGGAGATTTCAACCGGCACTTAACGAGGTCTTTTTCAAATGTTTTTCTCCCTTTCCCTCAGTACCTTCCTCGTAAATTAACCCCTACTCAATTGTAACCGACAGCAGGGCCCTCTCTATCAGCGAGGTTCTTTCCGGGCTGGCTTTTTTCAGTTTTTTCCGTACGTCTTTCCAATACCTCCCCCCTCCTCGTATGCAGAGGAAAGATCCCTCCCCCCACATCCTCTTAAGGGTCCCCCTGGTGTTCTCAGTTCCTCTCTTTTTTTACCTCTTCTCCTTTTTGTTATAGTATGACGACAAGAGTTTGTCCTCCTGTAAGCAATCGGTGGCACCGCCGTATATCTTCGTCAACGGATTCTTTATGAATTTTACTTCGTTCACTCCTTTAAGGCCTCTTCCTCCTCTTTGTTGGCCAGAAGACTTGCTCCAGGTCTTCTATGTTCGCACCCCTTTGCTTTCTTTCTGGTGAGCATGCCCCGGTCGCGTCATCGACTGGGGCTCACTGGTCCACTTTGATTTTTTTTCTCGACGTCTTCTTTCTTTCTTCAACTGGTTCCTTCAGCTCCCCCTTTTGGCAAGCAGCTATGCGACCGAAGTACTTCCCCCCATTTTTCGTTTCGTTTTTCGCAGGTTTTCCCGAGTCCTTTTTTTCGGACCCGCTCTCTGCTGAACAGCGTAGTCAAA
>Ga0179593_1439110_pt1 | contig 20960 bp, 29 predicted proteins | sample CZODoug2_1_08_16_FD_185931 | JGI IMG/M metagenome (GOLD analysis project Ga0179593, IMG submission 185931) | Vadose zone soil fungal communities from Angelo Coast Range Reserve, California, USA - CZODoug2_1_08_16fungal (PacBio error correction) | ecosystem: Environmental > Terrestrial > Soil >... | reverse complement strand
TTCGGCCTCTTTTTTCTCAACACGGGTTTTTCCAGTACTATTTCGGCAGTTGCACAGCCTTCTTACGCCACCGGGGAACAGTTGGTTTTGGCTCTTTGTTGGTCGGTACCAAGTTTTTTGGCGGGCACTCTTCTTTTTGCCATTGTCCAATGGGAACAGGTAGATTTTTTTTACATTTCTTTCATTGGATTGTAGGTTGACGCGGCCAATGCCGGGTTTTCCCCACAAAACAAAACCCCATTTTTCCTTCCCTTTTTTCAACCGTGCCCCGGCGTTGGTCCTCCTGGTTTGCCCCCATTTTTAATCTTTTTAGGATTTATCGTTTGGGCCCTTTTGGCCAGTTGTTTCTGGGTTTTGTCCCCCAAAAACGGGGTCGTGGGCGACTTCGTTTTCTCTCCTCGCCTTGATTCAGGCTTTTTGATTTTCCATGATTTTTTTTTTTTTTTGGGGAAAAATCCGTTTCAGGTTTCCGAAACCGTAAACCTAATTTTTTCTTCCCTAACACTTTTTCCCTTTTTTGCTTCCCTTGGGGTGGTGTTTTTTTGGTAGGTTCCCGGTTAACGATTTCATTTCCCCCAATTTTTTTTTTCACCACCCCCCGTTCTTGCTTTTTTTTTTTCGTTTTAACCGTTTATTCGTTGGTGCTCTTTCATTTTCCACCGCAACGGGAATTTTTTCCACCAAAGCAGTGCTTGGTCCTCAGTCCCTTTGTTTGTTTCACCAGCCTTTATTCCTTCACTGTTTTTTTTGGACCCCTTCTTCCTTGGTTAACAAGTTTTTTTACCCCCACCCTGCGTTTACTTAAACTTGTGCTCCGTCTCTCCCTCTTTTCGGGCCGACTTAAATGGGACACACGGAACGCCCTGGTCCCCCCCCCCGCTGGGTCCAGGGGTTTGGACCGTGGACTACTTGGTCTTTCCCTTTTGGGTGTCCCCCCCCCTTATTGGGCGAGGGTCTTTGCACCCTGTTGGGGGTGGTTTCTTTTTTTTTTTGTGATTCCCCTGGGGTTTCGTATTTTCCCCTGGGGTTCCAGTCCTTCCCAAAAAAGGGCTAGGCTTTTTTTTTTTTCCGTTTTCTTTTTTAGGGTTTGGGGTTGCGTGCTTTCCCCAGTCCCACCCCCCCCCTGTTTCGGGCAATTTTTTTTTCTAGGTTTGTCGGTTTTTTTCTTGGGGGGGTTCTTTGTAGTTCCCCAAAGTCGCTTGGCCGGTTCCCCCTGGTTCCCCGTTGGCCGGGGGTCCCGTTAAACAGTTTTCCATTGGAGCGGATTTGGCCCCCTGAGGACTTTCTCTTTCCCTTGCCCGTTTCCCACAACCCCAGGGTCCCTTTGGGCTGCTGGAGTGGACAGATTAAGGGCGGGTTTTCCCCTCCCCCCCCCCCCCCCGTCCCCAGTGGGTTTTTTTTTTCCACATGGAAACAAACTTGCGCTTTTTTCGGGTTTTTTTTACGGATGGGGACGAATTTACTTCTTTGCCTCCGGGTTTTCCAAAACACAAACCCCCCCCCTCTTGTTTTTCTTTAGGTGACGGACCCGAAGAAAGAAAAAACAATTTTTTAACACTTTTCCAACAAAAACACCTCACCTTCACAAAAAATTTTGTGTGTTCTCTTATCCCCCCCCTCGCTGTTTTTTTTTTTAGGTTTTTTTTCCACGCTGTTTTCCTTCCTGGCTTTGCTCGTCAGTGATGGAGGTTCCTTTTTCCATTTGTTCTTTTGGATCCTTTCGGCTAACCTCCCCAACCCCCCTTTTTTTCCCTTTTGTTTTGTTCTTTTTTTTCCCTTTTCCCCTGGTTCCCACGTTTGTTTGGATGCCTGGTCCTCGCTTACCCATTTGCGCGCAGTTTTTTTCTTGCCCCAAATTGTTTTCCCCCCCCATCAAAGCAAGGTTGTGCGCGGTTACTGATCCTTTCCTTGAAATCCCCCCCTTCGAAAAATACCAGGTTGAAGTCCCCCCCACCAACACCAGCGGGGTCCCTTTGTTACCTTTTCCGTTGTCCCCCACCCCTGTCCCCAACCCCCTTTTTTTTTCCACCTGTTGGTGGGGGCTTTTGGGTTGAGGACTTTAAGTTGTTTAGGGTTTTTTTCCACTTAGTTTGGATTTAACCAACCCCAACCCCCCCGAACCCCCCAAAACCTTTTTCCAGGGGTGTTTTCCTTCTAGGCCTTGACCGTGTTGTTTGTACTATTTTCGGGGTTTTTTTTTCCCCCCTTCTTGTAACCTTTGTTTGTTTCCCTTTGGTGGTTATCTTTTTTTTTTCTTTTATTAGGACCCCCCCCCCCCCCTTCCTTTTCACCAGGGACCTTTTCTGTCTGGTTTCACACCATGTTGTTACTTAGATCACCCGGGGTGTTGTTTTTGTGGTTTTCAAAAAATTTTTGAGCTTTTTTTTTTTTTTTTTTCCCCCCCTGTTGACCGTGATTTTAACAACTAAGGCCCCTTTTCAGGGCTTCCGGTCGTCCCGGCTGGGTCCTCGCATTGGTGTCTCCGACCTTTTGGCCAAGCGACCCTCCAAAACCAAAAGGGCTCGTGTTCTCCCTTCTGGGTGACCACCCCGTTTGTTTGTTGTAAAAATGCACCCCCCACTGGTTTTTTTCACCCATTTCCCCCTTAAGACTTTTCCACGGCCCTCCCCTTAAACCGCACTTTCCAGTTTTGGGGGACATTTTAGCCCTTGGCTGGACTGTTTTTGTGAGTGTTTTCTTTTCCCACCCTGTCTCGTGACACCCACCGCCGGGGACCGGTTCACTTTTACAACCACGGGGCCACCCTGAACAAAACCATCCTGTCCCCGGCCTTGATTTTAACCACCCACCCCCCAAATTTTTTTTCCCACTGCCATTCTTTAGAGCCCGCTTCGGCTTGCGGCTTCTCAATCGCCGTCCCGAGCCACAGTCTTTTTCAATTCTTTTCCGCGGTTTTCTTTTATTTTTCTCGGGAAGGCTTGCTGGATCACCCCTTTTAACCCCAGCCTACTCATTGCCCTTTTTCCGCCCTTTAAATTTGGTGGGGATCCCAACCTTGTCCCGTTTCCAGACCCTGGTCTTAGGATCCCACAGGTTTTTTTTTTTCTTGACGTCGCTTGCGAGTTTCAAGTCGGATGCCGGAATTTCAGTTTTTTTTTTTTGCTTTCTTTTGCCCCGATTCCCTTTTTACCTTTTCCAAGATATTTACAACTTGTCCTCCGACCTTTCTTTCCGCCCCAACAACCTTCCCCTTTATATTTCGGCAAAAAAAGGCTCAGGTTTCCCTTCTCTTTTTCCCCCCCCAACGGGAGGGGCTTCGTGTGCTTTCCTTTGATGTCGCCCCCAAAAGTTACAACCCCCACAAAAAACTACAACGATCTATTAACAGTTTTGGTTTTCAGTCCACAATTTTTTTTTTCCCTGTCAAGATGATTTGTCAGAGGCGTAACTTGTTTGTCTTGCCGCTGTTTTTTCACCTTACGGGTTTCAAGTTTGCGGGTTCCCTCTTCCCCCCCCCTTTCCAGGCCGTTCTTTTGCCCGTTTGTATCGAACACACACCTTTCCCCCTGAAAACTATTTGTTAGTTTTCCTTCCAGGTTTCAAGTGTGCCCCAACGCACCCCAGGGTTTTACTCTCTGGTTCCAAAGTTATTTTTAAAGAAAACACTTACAACCCTTAGTTTCTTCCTTTCTTTTTGGTAATTTCCCCTATCTTTTGTTTGTGTGTTGAGCTGAGGGACCTACCCCCTTTAAAACCACCGGTTGGGGGGTTGTTCAAAGTTTTAGTTTTCCTTTGGCTACCCGTTGCTCCTAGCCGTTTGGTTGGCAAAGGTTCCTTTTTGAAGGACAATCCCCCAAGGGAGGTTTTTAGGGGATTACTCTTTTCTTCTTGGACCGTTCCCCTGCAGATCGTCTTTCAACGTTTGTTTCGTCCGCATTCTGGGACCGGTCCGATTCTTTCAACGCATAAGTGATTGTCCAAGATCTTTCTTTTCTTTTCCCCCCAAAACATTAGTTCCCCCCCGGTTCTCCCCCACTATATTGCGTTTGGAGTTTCCCTGGTTGCCCAAGTGTTTTCGTGTGTGCCCTCAAATGGTTCAGCCCTCCTTTTTTTTTAAAAACTGCGATTCTTTTTTTTTTGCTTGTCAACCCCTTCTTTTTGGTTCTTTCCAAGTTCAGTTTCGTAACGTTTTTTTCTGGTCCAATTTTCGATGATTCGGTTGGGGCTCCCCCTCTTTTTACACGCACCCTTCTTATAGTTTTGGTGGAAACCAATGTAAAACCTGTTTCCATTTAGACTGGGGGGCCTTTCCTCCCTAAATTCTTTTTCATCTTTCTTTGTGGAAAATTTTTCCTTTTTTCTTCGCACCCACCTTTGGTTTGGGTCGTTTTCCCCCGGTTTTCCCTGTCATGTTTAGTGTCCCCGTTTTTTTTTTTTTCTTTTCTTCGACCTCAATTCCGGTGGGTGAATACCCATTGGAACACTTCTTTTGTGATGCTGTCCTTTTCTTCTGACGCTTGTGCAGGCCGGACAAAGCGGGATTGCTTCGTGTTTTTTTTTTCCTGTATGTTGTTGGGGTCAAACACCAGCTGGTCTGGGCCCTTTTTGCCTTTTTTAGGTGGCCCTTTACTTTTCACACTTTCCCCGTTTTGTGGTTTTCTACCTGACCTTTCGGTTCCCTTCCTTCCCTGTTTGATGGGACCTTTTTTTTTTTTCCGCTTTTTTGCCCGCCTGTAGACGGTGTTGACGGCTTAGCGGTTTTTTCCTGTTTTTGGTAACCCCACATGGTGGGATGGGTTTGATTTTCAATTCCCTCCCCCAAAGCTTTCGACTGCTGTGCTGGGCGCTTTTTCGGGGACTGCCATTTTTTTTTTTGGGAGAGGTTACCCGCTTTTTTTCCACACGCCGGTTCCGAGTGTTTTTTCTCTTTGGAGGGAACCTTCCCGTGGTGGCTTTTTTTGCAGGGCCTGGTTTTTTAACTTAACAAAACCCGCCCTCGTTGGCCCAAACCATTTTTTGCGCGAGTCGGGTGTTGACGGTCTTCTTTTGTTTTCCGATGCGTTCCCCTAAAAATTTTTTCTAAAAGCCCACTTCAAGGGCCCACTTCCCTTCCCCCCCCGCTCTTTCACAAGAATTTTTTCGAGAATTCCTTTTGCCCCAGTGGTGTTGTTCTTTTTTGTTACTACTCCCTTACCAAAATTCCTTCCACGAGTTTCCTGGGTTTTTGGACTTGCCCGGGGGGTTCTCTTTTTTTTTTTTCCCCGGGGGTCCCCGCTGTTTTGTCTTTTCCTTTCCAAAAAAATTTTTTAGGCGACTTGCTTCGTTAAGGGGCCCCTGTGGGACCCCCCCCCTGGTTGGGTGGGTTCTACTTGGGTTTGTGCCACCAACCCGGCCGTGCGCTCCAAACTCCCTTTTGGCCCCTGAGGGTAACAACCCCATTTTCTTGGTAACTGTTTTCTTTTCTTTCACCCAAGCGTTGGGACAAAAAACAACCCTTTCAGGGGGTTGCCTGTTTAGTCGCATTTGGATTGGCCCCCCCCCCCAAGTCAACTTTTCTTTGTCCCCTTTTACAAACTCTTAAATTCGCAAGCCGTGAGTGAATTTTTTTCAAAAAAAAACCACCCTTCCCCCCCACAACCCCCCCCTTGCATAATTTTTGGTTCTTTCTTTGCGGTTTTTCTTTGGTTTGAATGTTCTTTTTTTTTTTTCCTTTTCTTCTGTGGCCGAAATTCCCCCACTTCCGTTTGTCTCCGCAGGGAACAGGGCCTTCCCCTGTCTTGGCTGCGGGGGTTGGGCAGTTTTTTGTTTTTTTTTTTGGTTTCGGGAAACCCTTTTTCCTCTTTTGTTCAGCCCCCCCAACAGAGCACTCCCGGTCCGTTTTTTCGGCGGGGAGGGCGTCGGTTTCAAGTCATCCTTATCGCGGTCAAATTTTGGTGCTCTTTTTGATTTGGCCCCTTGGGGGACCATGTGGGTTCTTGTTTTCTTTGCCACCCGTCACATTCCACCCCCCTCTCCCTTCCTGGCCCAAAGGCTTTTGGGCCACACAGTGGTGGTGTCTTGGGACGACCCCGTCCCCCCCCTATGGAAAACGAAGCATGGTTCATCCTGGCCCATCATATCTTTTGTCAGGCACCCCAGGGTCCTTCGTTAAACACACCCATTGGACACCGGATGGGAACGTTTCCCTTTTTGCGAACTCTTGTTTTCTAGCCGGAACCCTCATTCTTTTCACAAAAAATTCGCTTTTGTTTGGCGGGCTCGGGTTTCCTTCTTCCCGCTTTTTTCTTTTTCTTTCCTTGTACAAAAAAACCAAGTTTGCTTACCTTTTTATTTGTAACCCTTGTACACAGTTTCCTGGTGGGCCCCATTCACGTTCCTTTCGGTTGGACTTCCGTCCTTTTTTTTTTACCCCCTCTTTGGGGGGTTTTCCCCTCTCAACCCCTTACGGGTCGGGTGGGCACGACCCCATTTGGTGAAAGGCGAGTGTGGTGAAACCATTTTGTTTTCCCAAGATGTGCAACCCTGGAAAGGCAACCCCACAAAAACACACCCCGGGATTTACGGCTTTATGAGTAGAGCTGTCCGTGTGTAAAAAACTTAACCGGATTCTTTTCCTCGCCTTTCGGTCTTCAGTCGGTCGGCAGGTTTTTTTTATCAACCAAAAGTCCTTCCGTTGCACTGTTACCGTCCTTTTTGCACCCCCACAGGGTGGTGGTTTAACATGGGTTGGGCCACGCCCAAAACCCCCCCCAAAAGAGTTTGTGGAAAATCCTTCCAAACCCGCTTTTTGCACATTTTGGTAACGCCCGTGCTGGTTCACACGGCAACCCCCCCAGGGTGCCACCGTTCTGGGTCCGCCGACCCAGTGCACCGTCCCTTTTTTTTTTTTTTTTAAAACAACCCCCCAGCTGTGATTTTTTTTTTCCCCGTTTGTCGTCCTTGGGGGGGTGGGACCTTTTCCAGGGGGGTGGCCAGGTTATGGTTACGCCGGGTTTCCCCCATTGTGGGGCCCTGCCTCTCCCCACTCCCGTCAAACAAAAGGTTTTTTTTCCAGCCCTCTCTTTTGCTTTTAACCCCCCTGTTTATCAAGTCCTTTTCCAGTGTTGCCAGCCTCTCTTTTTTCCAAATTTTCTCTTCTATTTTTTTTTTCCCCTCCCTCCGTTTGTTGTTGTTGTTATTCCTGAGTCTTTTCTCAATTTGATGCCCCTGGTCCTGGGGGACCCTTGATATCTGACTATCTCTGAAGAAAACCAACGTTTTCGGGTGACCTCGGCTTGTTTGTAGGCGCACCTAGGACTTCTTTGCAAAAGTCCCCCTTTAAGGGGAAATTCTTACATTTTGGTCAGTGGGGAGTGTTTTGGTTTCCAATGTCCCCCTTTACACCAAAAACCTGTTTTTTTTTTATCCCGTTTTTTTTCCCCTTCAAACTCCCCAGCGGTTTGTTTAGGGTTTTCCAGTCGGTTTTGGTTTCCCCTTGGTGGCACTTTTTTATGTTGTGGCAAAACCAAAAAACATTTTGGGCGGGCTTCCCCTTGGCGTGTCTGTTCCCTTCTTCGGGGGGGGCCGCTTTGCTCCAGGGTACCAGACGAAGTTCCCCTTTTTTCGTTTGTCTTCCGTTGTCAGAACCCACCCCAACCCCGTCCTATTTTGCCACGCGCAATCTTTTTTTGTGTCTTTTTTCGGTCCCCGCTGCTTCACCTTCAACCACGGTTCTTATGGGTTTTGTGCGTTTCTGAACCCGTTTCCGTCTTTTTGTCATTCCGCTGCCGGGCCCCGGCATTCACCCCGCGGTTTTCGTTTTTTTTTCCGCAAGGGGTTCACCCACTTCAGACTCCATTAAAATTTTTCCAATGGGTTTTAGGTTTTTTTCAATGTTCAAAACACTTTTTCGCTTCCTCACCCCTTTTGCGGGGAGGGGTTGTCTCCGGTTTTCAGCTTGGACCTTTCTATTGGTCCCCGATTACCAAGCCCCCTCTTGGCCGGACGTTACTTTTTGGGGAACTTCCTTTGTTTTTTTTCTTTTTGCAGGGGGGAGCAGTTCCCCCAGGTTGCGTCCTTTCACTGGGGGTGGGTTTTCCCTTCGTTGATTTCAGGTTTCGATTGGGGGGGGGGTTTGTCCTTTCCAAGTCAGAAAAGCGAGCTTTGCTGTTTCCCGTCTCCTTTTGGGGTCCGGGTTCTTTTTGTGGGTTCCGCAAGTTTTTTCCCCACCGGTTTCGCCTTTTGGTCTTTGCGAAAAAACGTTTGATCTGCCTTTTTTTTGGTCAGGAACCTGACTTCTCCCTAGGTTTCGTTTCGGAACCCCCCTTTCTGGTGGGGCTGGAAGCCCCCTTCCCTCTCTAGGGCCTTTTTTGACCGCCGAACCTCATTCCTCGAAAAAACCCCAAAGTTGTTTTCTTCGGGAGGATTTGGTTTGTTTACACCGCCCCCCCTGCTTCTTTTTTGTGTTGCCTTTCAAAGTTTTTTCTTTCAAAACTTTTCCTTTTTTCCTTCCTCCTTCGGGGCGGTCTTTCTTTTATCCTTACAACCTTGATTTTATTTTCGTTTTCTCCTAGAAAAATCTGGACGGACCCAACTTCAAGACAAACCCTAAAACCCAACCCCCGGCGTTTTCCCCCCTGTGACCATTTGGAACGTTCCATTTTTCAATTTCCACCGGGGATTGGCCCTTGTTTTTGGTGGTGTTTTTTTTTTTTCCCCCACAACTTGGTTTTTTTTTCTCTTGCTTTCTCGCTCAGGTTGTGTTGCTGGCGTTCTCCTTCGTTCCATTGTTCCGGTTTTGTCCCCAGGGCCCTGATGCCCTTACAAGGCTTTTCCCCGTTGTTTTTATTTTTTCTGCTTCCCCCCGTTTTCCCCCGGGTGATTTCCTCTTTTTTTACAAGTTTTTCCTTCCACTGGTTCAGTTTTTGAAAACCCCCCCCACGTTGCTTTTCCCCTTCATCCACAAGCGTTTTATTTCCCCCTTACCTCTTAAGCAAGACACATCCTTTTCTTCCCTTCCTCCAAAAAAAACCGGGTCCTTATTTTTTACGGTTCACCCGGTTACCCCCCACACCCTTCCAACCACGATTTGGGGAGTGATGGGGGTTTGGTTTCAGTAGTTGGGGTTTTTTACCAGTTCTTCGTTTCCACCCGCAACCCCAAAATTGGGGTCCCCCCCCTTCCGATTTCGGGGAAAGGCTTTTCACTTTTTTTCTTGTGTTTCCTCTTTTTTTCCATAGTTCCTGGGTTGGTTATTAGATTTTTTCTTTCCCCTATCGTGCCCCCCTTCTGTTCTTTTTTTTTTTTTTTTGACCAACTCCTCGCAACCATGTTCTTTGGCCCGACACCCAGGTTTGATCGTTTTTCCAAAGGTTTTCGCCTTGGCAAAACCCCCTTTTATGTACTCCCCCTCTTTTTCCGTCGTCGGCTTTTCTTTGCGGCCTTTATTTGCTTTTGGTCCTGCCCCTTCCCTTAAGTTCCAAGCTGTTTCTTGGTTGAAACACACGGGGGTTGGGGGCTCCAATTTCCATTGCCCTTTTTTAAGTGTTTCCGGTTCTGCAAAACCCCCCTTGTGGCTAAATTTTTTTTTTTTTTTTTTTTTTTTTTTTTTTTTTTTTCTGGGTGCCCCCCCTTTACAAATTGGCTCAATCCTTGCACCTGGGGGTCCCAGCCCTCTTTGGTGGGTTACATTTTTAGTTGACCACAGACCCGGATTGGTCTCTTTTTCCAATTCTTTTTTCTTGACAAGGGCGTGGCACCGGTTTCCAAAAATCTTAACCCCCCCCAGGCCCAAAGTTGAACCCACCCCCCAAGTTTTCCCATCTTTTTTTTTTCAACCCAGGGGGTCAATTGGCTTTTTTCGGTCGTTTTTGCTGGTTCTTGCTCGATCCTGTTTGTCCAGGGTGGCGTTGGGGCGGCCGCCCTTCTTTCTCAATGAATCCACGGCAGTGTGTTTCTTCGCCCTTGGTAAAGGGCTTTCTCCCTACGCCTCTTCTTTCTGCCATTACAACCCCACTTCTTTTTCTTTGTTAAAAACCCCCTCCCGGTTTCCTGGGAAAAATGAGTCCCAAGGCCTGTTTTCGTCCTTCCTCGTTCCGCGGGTCGAATGCGGGCTACTCACTGTTCATTTCCCCCTAAACGGCTGAGTCGGGGTGCACGTGACTTTAAAAATTTCCCGACTTAACCCAAAATTACTTTTATTTTTGGGCCACCCCCCCCCTTCCATTCTTCTTTGTGCATCCTTTAAGGGGGGGCTTTCGCCCCCCGCGTTCACAAACTTTGCGTGTTGGCTCTCAAAAATGGATTTGTTCTCTTACCTTTTCCAAGCTAAAAAAAAATCACGGGCCCGATTTTATATGCTTTCTTCCCCCTTTCAAAAAAAAACTTGGACCGGAATGGTAGTTGGAGGCTGAGTCCCAGCTGTCGTTTGTTGTCCCTGTTTAATTTTTCCCCCCCTCTTGATGGTTTTGGGGGGGCGTCTGCTTTTTCAAACTTTCAAGGGTTTCTTTCTGCCGGTCTTTTTTCCCTTCCCAATGGAATCCGAACCCCACTTTCGTTTATTCCCGGGGGTTGGAGTTTGGTCCCCCTTTGACAGCGCGGCAGGTGGGAAAGGCAAAAGACCCAAACACCTTCCCACTTCCCCCCCCTTTTCTTTGTTTTTTCCCTTTTTGTTGTTTTGTCTCCCCTCAGGCTCTCACAAAAACTGGGTAACCTTCCGGGTTGAATTTGTCTTTTTTCCTTTTCCTCAGCTGCCTCTTTTTGTTTTCTTTTTTTTTTCCCCCATGGAAGGAAACCCCCCTGGACCACCACCAATCTGTTTCTGATTTTTTTTGCTTTGGGGGACCGGTGTTCGTCTTTTGGTTTTTTTGGAAGTATCGTCTCTCTTCAAGTCTTGTAGGGTTTTCCCCAGCCTCTCGGGTTTTTTTTCAAAGCTCTCACGGCTTATTCAGTTTTTCCTTTTCACTTTTTTATGAAAAGTATTACAATCTGGCGTTGTTCAGGGGGCTTTTTTCTTTCCTCCGGCAGGCCTGTTTTGTTGGAAACACTGCCGTCCCGGCTTCAGTCTCTCCCTGAGTCCTTCCTTTTGTGTTGCTCAAATTAATTTTTCGGCCGTAGTGTGGACTTTCGCTTCTTTCCGGGGGACTCCGCTAGCGTTTCCCTTTTTTTTTGGCCTTCTTTTTTCGTTTTTTTTTACGAACCCAACCAAACCGGGTTGATTTCTCTTTTTCTGTGCCACCGCTGTGTTAATTTCTGCCCCTGTGTTTTTTCTTTTCTACACGGTTCGGGCTTTTTTTGTGCGGGTCCGCCCCGCTTTTCTGGGTTGGCGTTGTGTATACACATCGTTGCTCTTCCTTTTTTAATGAAGACCTGGTTGATTTTGTCGCTTTCTCTTTCATTCCTCCTGAAAGCGGCGCGTTTGACCTTTTGAAAACCCTTTTTTTTTCTGGGGTGTTTTCCGGTTGTCCTTTACTATGCTACTGTTTTCCAGCGGTTTGTTAAGAACTTTTAATGGCCCCAAAAGGGGGTGAGTTTTTTTTTCCCCCTTTTCTTCTTTGTTTTCCTGACCAGTTGAGGTTGTTCCTTCTTCTTTCCCCCCTCTACGTGGCGTGTTTTTAAAGCGATTCCTTGGTTTTTCTGTCCCCCCCTTTTGTGGGTTGACTTTTGCTGGGGCTGCTACACGTGAAACTGGCTTGTCGTCTTTTCTCTGGTTGGTTCGTGGTGGTCCCGGGCGGGTCGGTCTACCAACCAACTTGCGAGGTCCCCCTTTAGCCGGAGGCTTTCATTGGATTGGTTTTTTTGAGTTATTTTCCTTTCCCCTTTTTTGCCCCGTTTAGTGCTTGCCCGATTTTCCACACTTCTTTTTCGGATTGACATGGTTTTTTTTTTTGGTTGGGGACTTTTTCCCGTGGCAATAGTTCAAAACCACTGAAAACACTCTACCTACCCACCCCCCAAAAAAAGGGGGGAACCCGACCGTTTCCCCCGGCACGTTCCAACCCGTGATGAATTAAAACCCAAATCCTTTCCCTTCTGATTACTTCTTTTTCCTTTTTTTTTTCAGGGGTTTGGCCAACTGGTCAACCACACCCCCCTTTCCCCCCCCCTTGGGACCATGAGGTTCTTTTCTTCCCCCCTTTGTTGATTTTTCCCGGGGGTTGCCCGTAAGATTAAGGGCCTTTTGTGTTTTTTTTCTCCCAAACCCATTTAGTTTCTTGGGGCCTTTTTTCCTTAGTTTTGGCGGCCGGGAAACTTTCTGGGACCCTGGTTTTTTTTTCCCTTTTCGGATGTTGCCCGTTTTTTCACAAACCTTTCCCCTCTTTGACCCCTCCCCCTTTTTCCCCCTTTGGATATTCTGGACAAACCCAAGGGCGGGACAACCTGGGGGCATTTTTTTGGTCCGGGTTTTTTTTTCTTTACGGTTAATTTTGGTTCCAAAACTCATTCTTCTTCAAAGCTCACCTCTTGACTTCGTTGCACAGCCCAGTGTCTCCCCTGGGGTAAAAACCCCCCTTTCCCCCCCCCCCCCCCCCCCCCCCCCCCACCCCCCAACCCTTTCCGCGTGATAAAAAGTGGTCAATGACGTGTGCAGGCGTTTTCTTTTCCCCTTTTTTTTTTTTTTTGCGGTATTTTTTCTTACTTTCTTGTGCCTTCCCGCCCTCTTGGCCGAAATCAAACTCCTTTTATTTTTTTGGATAGCATTTTGTGCACGGCCCCCCAGTGCGTTTTCCGGGCCGGTGGCGTCTGTTTTTGTTACTTTTGCTTCGCCTTTTTGGGTAAACCCCCCCCGCCCCTGTGCCCCGTGGGTTCCATTGGAACACAATGGGCCCGACTTTCCTTTGTTTCCTCGGGGCGCAGTTTCAAGTGTCTTGCCACGGCCGTAACCCTTGTGCTCCCTCCCCCCGGGGTCTTTCGCAATGCGTTTTTTGGACCCATCCAACAACCACAAAAAAAAAAAAAACCAACCCCAAAGTTGGAAAATTCCGCGGCCACTTCTCCCGTGACACACTTTTTTTTTTATTCCCCCACGTTTTTTTTGTCAATTCTGGCCAAAAGGATTTGTTTCCCCAAAAAAAACCACCCTGTGGCGTTAGTAAACCGAACCCAATTTTTTCCCTACCCAGAGCAGGGAAAGGTCCATTGAATGGATATAGCCCTTTTTTTATGGTCTCCGTAACCCTTGCCCCTCTTGACCAATCATCCCCGGACGGCCCAGTTTTTGGCATCCATGATTTTTTTCTTCCTGCCGGAAAGTTGCCGTGTTAACTTCCAGTTCCCGTTGTGGGGGCGTTGGTTGCGTTTTTCTTTTGCCCGGATTTTTTGACCGGGGTTCTTTTTTTTTCCTTACCCGAGGAAAAAAAAACACAAAAAAACCCCTTTTTTTTGCTTCCTATCGGTGTTTAGTAAAACAGATCCTGGTTTGACACTTTTTTCCTCTCTTTGGTTGTGGGGCCTTTGCTCTCCGTGGACAGCGTGGTGCCCTTTTTGCCCTTTGATGCCGGCAGCCCCCCAGGGTTCCACCTTGGACTAAAAGCTTTTTTTTAAACGGTCTTTTCCCAAAGGAGTTTGGGGTGACCTTTCAACCCCAAACCCCACTGACCCCCCCAACCCACGGTCAGTTGGCTTTGTCGGCTGTTTGCGTTTCCGTTTTTGGCCACGGCACTTGTTTTCCCTCCGGTGGCCTTTTGGAAAAAAAGTTTTTTTTCGGTCCTTTTTTTTTTTGGGATAACAAAACAAACACAACAAGCACCCCCTTCTCCTGGTGTCCCCCAGTTTACCCCCCCCCCCGTGGTGGGTGGGGCCTGACACTCCGGGTTTTTCTCCTCCCCCCCCACAAAACCCCTTTTTTCCCTGCCCTTGTAACGTGTTGGACCGTTTGTCGCCATTCCACCCAACAAACCCAAGGGGTGTTGGAAGTTTTACGGATTTGCGATTCCTTCCCCCATTAGAACCCCCCACCGAAGCCTTTCGGAAGTTTCCCTTTAGGGGGGGATTTTTGACAAATCCTTTTCTTTATTCTACTTGGTCCTTGGAAAGTGGGGACAAACTTTGATTCGCACGGCAGACCCCCCCCCCGCTAGTTTTTTCGGAGAATCTGTCTCCCGCTTTTTCCTTGGTCCCAGGTGGAAGCCTAGTTGCAACACCTTCTCTCTTTTTTTTTCTTTTGTTTTCCAAATTGTGGTGTTTCTCTTAGATTGTGCTTCCTATGGTGTTTTTTCCCACTGGGGGCTTTTGCTTTCTGACTCAGCCACAGTTCTCCTCGATTACGCCCTTGTTTTGGAGTTCGGTGGTCCTCTTTTTAATTGTTTACTTTTCGCAGTTTTCTTTTGTTAAACGGGGCCATTTTGAAAAAGTTTTTCCCCTGCCCTGGCCAAAAACCTCACCGGGGAGGGCGGGCTGTTCGGAATGGGGGGGTTGCGTACAGCCTCCCAGGGCATTGCACATTGCAACCAAAGATGGGCTTTGCAAGTTTTGGGGTAACGGGGAAGGGAGTTGCCACCGCAATTTCCAAAAGCCGTTTTTCATTCTTTCTTTCCTCGTTTTAGGGACCATAATTTTGCCCGTTTGGGTTTTCTGTGGCACAGTGGTGCGAAGTTTCCGTTTTTAGTGTAGAGGCTTGAGTCGCCCCCGCTACCGAACCTTTGTCTGACGGAGGGGTCCCCCCTTTCCGTGCGGAAGGGGAATTTTTTTCCCCAACAACACCAAAAAAACGTTTCCCCCCGAAACAGGCCCGAAGTTGCTTTCGGGGTGTTTTTGGGGTCGTTCGGTTTTCTCTTTTTGTCGGTCCTTCCCCTTCTTGGTTTGGTCGTCGCGTTAAGGGTTTTTTTCGCGCCGGCAAGGGGTTCCCAACGCCCTTGCGGGTCTCCGCCAAAGGGGGACCATTAATACTACTCCTTTTTTACCGTTTGCCCCCTTTTTTCACATCGGTTTTTTTTTCCCAAAGGTACACCCCGTCGCTCAGCACTGCGGTTTTTAAGTCTGGTCCTTTTCCGTCCCCGGTTTTTTTGAGACAAAACTTCTTTCCGGCACGCTGCCCGTCGACCCGTTGGGTACTCTGTTGTCTCCTTTGAGGGGTGTTTTCTCCTTGATTAGGCGTCTGCCTTTTCATTTGTGGTTTTTTTTTTGATGGTTTTTCTCTTTTTTTTCTTGTGCCCAGTCAGAAAAACGGGCGCCCGGATTGCTGTCAGTTTTCATTATTTTCCCTGGTCCGGGTCAGGGCCTTGGGTGTTCCTCCCCTTAACACCCCCCACGTGGGTTTCTGTTTTCCTTCCTTTGGTGTTGGAAGGCTTCTTTGGTGTTTGTGCGTCAAAGGTCGGGGGATTTAAACAAAGGACCCTTGGTAACCGTGGGGGGAGTTTTTTTCCACCGCCGGATTCGACTTTGTTTGCCTTTACATCTTTGAGCTTTTTCCGCCGCCAGCTAAAAAAAAAAAACCCCCCCCCCCCGGGTTTCCCCCATTTCTTTGTGGGGATTTGTGCGGCTGCCCAGAGGGGCAGGGGGTTTGGGGGGTTTCCCCGCATTTCCAGAAAGTGAACCTAGCGAGGGCTGAATGTTTTTTTTTTCGTGGTCATTAGACCTTTCTTTTTTTCTCTGCCGGGGAACGACGGAACTCGAAAACCTGGGAAAAAAAATTCCCCCCGGCAACAACCCAATCGTGAAACTGGACCACCACAAACTCCGCACAACGGGTTTTCTCCTTTTTTCTTTCCGCCGGGAAAGGGGGGTTTTTTTTTTTTTGGGGATGTTCACCCCCTTTTCCCTTTCTGGGCTTATTTTTTTTCCTTTGATTTTTTAGCCGCCTCTATGAATGCTTGTTTGGCACCACGTCATTTTTCGGCTTTACTTTCCAACCGTTCTTTCCCGGGTTTTTTTTTTCCCCTTTATCCCGAAACCGGTTCTGGGATGGTCCTCTTACCAGGTTTTTTTCCTTTTTGGATTTGCCCCCCCCGCTTTCCCCAAAGGCCGCCGTGCCCTCCCGGGGACTACGGAAAATCCCGCTCCCCTTCTTCTTTTTTCCTACCAGAGACCCATAAAACACCCACAAGCGGGGCCGGTTAACTTCTTCCCTTGGCAACCCCCTGTTAAACCAAAAAGTAAAAAAAGGCTTTGTGAGGAGTCCCGGTCATTTTTTTCAGGGTTGTAGCTTTCCCCCCCCCCACCACCAAACACACCTTGAAAAAACCCAGGTTCTGGGACACTCCCTTATCGCCCCCTTTTCATAACTTTGTAGGGTTTCGTGTCTTGGGTGGTTATCAAATGAGTTTGTGCTGTTACTATCGTTGGGAAAAACCCAGAAGGTTTCCCGGAAACCTCGTCTCCACCACCCAAACGTCTGTGCGGTTTTGGTTTCCCTTTCCAAAAGAGCCAGCCTAACACTTGCCCGTTTCTTTTTGATTCAATCCCCCCCCGGGAAGCGATGGTCTTTGGGCTTTTTTTTTTCATCTAATTTTGGTTCCCCGGGTGGGCCGTTGGGGTTTGGGGATTGGTTAGGCTGCCCCTCGCGACCTTCGTTTTGGGGACCCAAAAAGGTTTTTTTCTTTTATTCAATTTCAGTCCTTCCCCGTTCCCTACCCCAATTTTGCCCCTGCTAAGCCTGGCCCCACGTAAACTGGGGCATCGGGCCACCCCTTTTCACTTCCGTGCCCTTGGAAAACCCTTTTTCCCCTTTTTTTTTGTTTTTTGTGTAAAAGGTATTTTCGGCCCCTTGGGGACCGTCACCTCGTTTAAAAGGGCACCGAAAAAAGGACCCCTTTCCCCTTTTTCCTTTTTCCCCAACCCCCTCCTTTGGTTTTGCTGCTGTCGGCGGCCCGTTTTTTGCGTTTTTCCTCGATTTTCGCGCGGTGGAAGGCCTCCAGTCAGTTTTTTTCCCAACCTGCTTTCCCGCTTTTTGTTTGGATGGTTTCGCCGGTGAAAACGCGCGGTCTCACCATCCCGTTTTTTTTCCTTTGGCCTTTTCGGCCACCTCAAAAAAACCCCACCTGTTTTTTTTGTTCCTAAAAACCAAACTTCATTTTTGCCAGACAAGAAAAGTAGTGATCAGGTTTTCGAGATTTTTTTAGCTAGCGAAGGATTTCCTCATTTTTTCTTGCCTCAAACGGACAGGCCTCCCTTTTGTGGTGTGAAGTTGGCCATCGGCGGCCAAAACCCAAAAATTGCCCATTAACAAAAAATTTTGTGCGCCCCCCACCACCCCAAAACTCACCCCCTTTTCCACCACCACCGGTCCTGTTTTCCGCACAAGCTATGCACATCGGGGCTCCCCCCTGGGCAACTAACCCCTTGTTTTTTTTTGGTTTTTTCTTGTTGTTTTTGGCCCCTTTTTGAAAGAAAAAATAAAAACCCCCCGAACACGCAAGACTATTGGGGTTATTTCTTGTCAGAAAAGGTTACACCCAAAAAACCCCTCCCAAGGTAATTGCTAGTTTCTTTTTTTTTTGCAAATTTCTTTTTGGGGAAGGGGCTCCCTCGCTCCAACTCTTTCGGCGACGATTTCCACCCCTTTTCAGGGATTTTTGTTTTCCCTAAGGGTTTCGGTTTTTCATCCCCAGGCGAACCTTTTCTGAAAATTTTGTTCGGTTTTTTCTTTTTTTGGGTCCCTTTGTTCAACGGGACTCCTTTCTTGGGCCGTCCGGCCAAAAAGACCCCAAAAAACGAAACACCCCCCACACTGCCACGGGCTTCCGTTTCTCTCTTTTCCTTCCCTCGTTTTTTTTTTGCGCCGGGATTCGTGTTTTGTTGTTTTCTTTTGCTTACTTACTGTAGAGTTGGTTTTTGCGTTTCCCCCGTCCCCCACCTTTGGATTCCCCAAAAAAAAAAAACCCGAACAAGGGTTTTTTTTCTCGCTTTCTTTTTCCGTTTGACGTTGCGGCTTTGTCTTCGGGGTTTTACAGGGATGGGAATGTGGGTGGGCATACTTCTGGTACCTTGCGAAGGACCCTTTTCCCGCTTTCAGTTCCCGTCCCCCCATTCCTGTCTTCACGTTCCAAACTTTTTGGGACCTTGTTTACACTATTCTTTGGGCTTGATTTTCTTCTTTCAAGTGGCCCGGTTTTTGGAGGGCCCTATTGGCGGACCCTTTTTCCCTTCTTCCACAAAAAAGTCCCGTTTTCAGAGAGGAACGGGAGATCGACCCCCCCCCGAAGTGTGTGTGTTTGAGTCAGTTCTTGAGACAGTATGGCCACAGATTGATAGTTGCGTTTGACTCTCCGCTATACCATATGTAGTGGGGACAGAAGCCGCCCTTCATTTTTGTTTTGGGCAGGCCCGTTCTGAAAAAACACAACCTGTTGAATATACTATTTTATTGCCCCGGTTCCTTTTTTTTTTACATACCCTTGTGTTTAGAAAGTGCAGGTGGAATCCTCGGGTTGTCTTGGTTCTGTATTTTTTTTTTTCTTTTTCCTGGTTTTTGTTTGTTTGAAATCATCGCACGCGGTAATTCCTGGGACTTTCTCTTGGCTTCTTTCTTGTTTTTGGGACTTTGTTTGACACCTCAGCGGCACTTGGGCATTAGGTTGGCGCATTCTATAATGTTTGTCTTTGTGAACAAAAGGGGACGTTCGGTAAGCCAGTTGGGTTTTTTGTGGCCTTCGAAATTAAGGTCCGGGTGTTTGTCCGGCCAAAACAAATTTTAATCCCAGGGGTTTTTTTTTTTTTTTTCTTTTTTTTCTTTAGTTTGGTTTGGGACAGTTTCCTTTTTTTTCCCCGATGGCGGGGGCCAATCTTAAAGTGGGGTACCCGCGCTGTTGCCTTTTTCCTGTTTATTGGGATAATTTCCAGTTATTTTTTCGAACGGCGCTGGGCCGCCCGGTAGGGGTCCTGGAGCCCCCCTCTTTCGATCCCGCCTTTGTTTTGAAAGTCGCCGAGGGCTCCTCTGTTCTTCTCGGTTCTTGTTTTCCGGGTTTTTGATTTTGCGGTTCCGAGTCCCACCGGTTCCTCTGGCGGTAACCCATGTTTTCGGCGAGGTTCGGTTGGGCTTCGTGGCGTTTTTTTTTCCGTTGATAGTTAATGGATCACAACCCAGTCCCCCCTTTCTTATTTTTGTTCCCAAAATGTCACCCAACTCCCTTCGCTCCCTTTTTTGTCCTGGTTTTTTTTTTAGGTTTGGTTGTACATTAGTTTAAACGGAAGGTCAACTTTCCGTTTTTGTCTCTTTTCCATTTTTTTTGGGTGACTTTGTACGTTTTGCCTTTGTTTAGAATTTCCCCCCGGTTACCTGGTGTTTGGTGATCTTTTCTTTTTTTTTTCAAAAAAAAATTTCTGGTTTTTAGCGGCATGATTATAGGGGGGTCCCTTTTTTTTTTTTCCGCGGGTTCTTCTGTGCCCCCTTTTTAAATTGTAACACTTCTTGCCCGCCTCCCACCCTGTACCACTTGCTTTCTTTTGTTCACATCGGCACACGGTACACACTGGGCGAAATAAAAAAATTTCCCAACAAACTTAAGGCCGGTTTTTTTTTAAGTTCCTTGCTGGGGCCCCAAAAACTTCTATTTATTCTTCCCCGCTCCCACTCCCTGGACTCCGATTTGCGGAGGGGGGGGGGGACCAGTGGAAAAAACCCACTCCCCACCCCCCCCCCCCTTTTTAAACGCGTGTTTTGAGGTTTGCCCGTTTTGCCTTGTTTCTTCGGTTTTTTTTTTTTGCCCTGTCTGTTATTTTGGCCCGTCGTTCTCTTTTTTGCCGGGGAAACACACCAAATCCACCCTGTTTTTTTCGAGTCTCGTTGGGGGACCGGGCCGTCCGTTGTGCGGTCCAATTTTCACCCCCTTTGTTTTGACCCAGGGCGGGTTTTTGAAAAAAATTTGTGGTTCCCAAAGAAAGTTTGGACGGGGGATTTGGTTTTTTTTTTTTTTTCGCATGTAGGGCTTTCAAGGGTCCAGCGTTGTTAAACCCCCCGTTTTTGGTGTTCCGGGTTGGTTCCTTTGGGCCGACCACCTTGGTTCCCCCTTTCCCTGGTGCCGAATTCTTGCCCCACACGATCATGAGTTATTTTTCCCCCACCAAGTGGGTTCTTTCCCACCCCCTGGGGTGTTGTCCTTGCTTCCTCCTAACAAACTGAGGGTAAGCGAATTTTTTGACTTTCCCGCAGGTCTATCCGTTTTTTTTTTTTTCAAATGGCCCAAGGGGCCATTTTTTCGGGACCCCCCCCTGGCGGCCGAACGGTTCCCTTTTTTGCCTGCCTCGCTTGTCTTTCCCTCTCCCTGCCTTTCTCCGTTTAGTCAAAACCAGACGAAGGCATTTTTAGGTTTTTTTGTGGGGGTTTTTTCCCAGCTATTTCCGTTTTTTTGCGGGAGTTGGTTTTTTGCTTACAACAACCCCCCCCCAGGGTTGTTTTTGAATCGTAACCCCCTTTTTTTTTTAACCTGTCACTGCTGTTGTGGGGTTTTCTTTTAATTTAGGTTGTTTTTCTGGACTTCTTTGACTCCCTTCGTTTGGGGACTTCTTGAGGGGGCCCGCTCCCTCTTCCCCCCCTTTCTTAACGGGGGGCCGTTTCCCCCCCGCCATTGGACGGAAAAAGCTTTTTTTCCTTTCGTCAACTCTTTTTGACCGGAACCCCGACCAACAACCCCTGTCCCTTTCAGTTCGTTCCGGATGTTGCTTTCTTTTTGGCACGGGGGCCGTCCCTTCTTTTTTTTTTCCTAGGCTGTGGCTGGTTTCGCGCTTAACCTTACCCCCCCTTCTTTTTGTTTTTTTTTCCCTAGGGGTACCCCAAAACGCAGGGGTTTGTCCCCTCACTCGGTGCATTAACTTCATCTTTTGCCTTGCGGCCCAACAAAACGCCTAAAACTGACACACCCTTGGGTTTCTTTTTCTGCGACCCCCGCAATTCGACTATAGGTTTGGTTTTGGGGGCACTTCAATTTGCCCTTTGGTTTTTCTACTGGTCGTCAGTTTCTTTTTCGGCGGCGGGCCCCCCCCCGGGCAAAAAAATTAAGTGATATCGTGTTGATTATGGCTTCTACCCTTCCTTTGTTTTTTTTTTACCAGTTTTGGGTTTTTGCAGCAGTGAGTCTTTTACCCCT
>Ga0179593_1296966_pt1 | contig 20960 bp, 22 predicted proteins | sample CZODoug2_1_08_16_FD_185931 | JGI IMG/M metagenome (GOLD analysis project Ga0179593, IMG submission 185931) | Vadose zone soil fungal communities from Angelo Coast Range Reserve, California, USA - CZODoug2_1_08_16fungal (PacBio error correction) | ecosystem: Environmental > Terrestrial > Soil >... | reverse complement strand
CCAGTCTTCTTTTTGTATCTTCCCTTCCCGACCCAAGCCGCTGAACTGACACCAGCAGGACCCCTAGCTTCTATTCGGTCCATACTTTTTCTTCCCTCTTTTCCGATGCCACAGAGGCTGATGGATCCTGCAACAGTTTGGACCACGCCTTCGAACACCCGTTCACACAACCCGTGAGCAAAGACACAACGAATCGTTCCTTTTTTTCCCTCCGAGAGCTCTTGCCGCTCTTTCCGATCCTGGTCCGACATCCCATTCCACGTCCAAGAAGTGAGGGAGCAAGCAGAAATGCCGTAGACGTGGCTTGCCTCCCTTTTGCGAGATTTGACACCCAATCCACACGATAGAGTTCCGTCGGCCGCGAGTCCAACCCCCCCAACTCACTCTGTTAGGCTCCCCCCCTCACGATGCCCCCCCAAGCTGGCCGCCATACCGAGCAGCCTGCTGGAGTAGGTGGGCACTCTTCCCTTTTTTTCCGGTTTTCACGACGGCCATCGCCGATCCCTGAAGCAGTTCCGACTACGTCACCTGGCTTTGCCGCTCTTCCCGCTTGCTTTCGCACGGGCAATCCCTTTTCCCCCTCGTCTTCGGCGACCGACATCGGAACGTACCCCGTCCCCGAACCCTGTAACTCTTTCCGCCATTTTTGCCCCCCCCCCTGACATGCCGGCCCCCTTTCACCTTCGTGCACCCCCCTCTCTTTGTCCTTTCATCGTAATCCTGAGGTTACACGACTGCACTTTGCACATGCAAAAACCGCCCCGGTCCTCCCCCCACCTCCGTTCCTTTTGCAGCATCCCCCCTGCCATTTGACCTGCCCAAGTGCAAAAGTCCTATCTTCACCCTCTCCATAATCCGTCGCGCACCGGCCCTATTCTTCCCCTTTTTAGTCCTCCCCCCCTTTCGCACCACGACACTCCTTTCCTTAGCGACTTCCAAACAGGGGGCGGCCCTCTGTGTTTAAGATGTTGCGGGTGGAGAGCTTGTCCGTGCCCCCCCCCCCCACCTTGTTGTAAGGGTCTTCTTGCATTCCCGTTAGGGCTAGCGACGCCCCACTCCGTCCCTAGACGCGATGCTGCCCGCGACCCACGCTTGACGGCCCGTTTTTTGCCCACTTCCCTCCCCCTCCCCGATCTCAGCTCTCCATTTCTCTCTTGGCCAGGGCCGCGAGCTGATCCCGAAGGCTCTGCTCATAGATTTAACTTTTTTCCCCTTTGCCCCCCTGCCGATCGGCAGTTAGCCGCGGCACCTGACATTTCTTCTTTTGTGAGACGAATTCGGTTCTTCCTTTTCTCGACTAGAACCCCCTCTTGTTTTGCAGAGCGGTATTATACTGCGTTTTTGCGCTCTCCCCTGTTTCTAGTAGGTTATCAGGCCCGATTTCTTCCTTGACTTTTCCCCGTCCCAGGAGTGACTCCATTCTGCCGGTTTTCCGATTAGACCTCGCTCATTAGCCCCCGTTTCTTGATAGTGATCTAGTGCATTCGACTTTTGGAAGATGCTTCAGGTTTCGACGCCGTTCCGCGTCAACATTTTGGCCTCCCTTCGATCGGCTTTTGGCCTTGGAAAGACGCTCCCTCGCTTCAACTTCTCCCCCCCCGAATTTCCTCCCCTTTACTCGTCTTTTTCCAGTAGACCCCGGTGTTACCGCTTTCGTCTCGCGCCTGCCGAGTCCAGAGCCCCCCTTTTTTTCCGCAGTGCGTGGTATAGTTTCCCTTTGGGACTGATGCGATTTAATGAGGCCCCAGTGCTTTGGTCGTCCTTACTATGCACCGGCCCCAGCTAGCAGATACCCATTGTTAGAAACGCGGCGAGGTGCTTGACTCTCTCCCTTTCCCGCCGTTCTGCTGGTACCGAGTTGGGGATGTTCTTTCCTGCCGTGCTTCAGCTTTTGTGGCGTCGAGTTTGAAGATTGACTGCCCCCCAAGCCCATGGTTCTTCTTATTCATCGCGTCTCCAATTCGCTCGGCTTAGCGTCGCTCTCACTTCTTTTCATTTCTTCCCTTCCCCCCCAGGAATGCTCTCCCAGCTCTGCACCGGCTACCTGGCCTTTAAGGATGCACTACCGCCTCTCCTTTTCCCTCCTCCGTTGTTGTTTTCTAGTCTCCCTTTTTTCCTCCCTCACCGGAAGGATGACCCAAGATTTTCTTTTTCTTCGCTCTGAGTGCGACGGATTCCTATAGTCTGATGTCCGACGACCGTGAGCTTTCCCACCCTCTCGTTCGAACGCATGGGCTTCGACATTCACAGACTCCCCCAAGAGAATTGCCACTTTTCCTTGCCCTGGCCGGTCGACGTCCCCCTTTTCCCTGGCGACGTCGCTCATAATGCGTTCCCATCGCCTCGACGCTTTTTGCTCAAGCTTTTGATCTGCGTGCCTAGTTTCTCTCCCTTTGCTTTCCTCCGATTTCAATTTTTCCTCTTTTTTTTCGTAGTCAATTACCCCCCCCGCAGCGGTTCACGCTTTGAGCGCCTATGCTAGCACTTTCCCTGCTTTTGCGTGAAATCCACGTTCCGGTGCTGCCCCTTAACCATGGTTCTTCTTGATTTGGATCGGTAGATTTAAGCTCTTTGCTCAAGGGGCCTCCCAGAGGCGCCGATCTCGCGTCAAAATGGCCTGGTCCCCTGTTCTCTCCGGCGGTTTTCCTACTGCTGATATTCTTGCCCGGCTTGACCTTAAAGAAGCCTTCAGCCTGGGGTCTCCCTTGGGGTGATGTCTGCTCGACCCCCCAACGACCTCCGAAGGGCTCCACGGTCAATGCCTCTGACTCTGATTCGCCCAGCTTACGTTTCTACTGCTACGTCCCCCTGCTTTTAGTCGAGGCGAGACCTGGAACCCTCGATTTTATAGAATTCCCCGCGACTGTGCAACTTCTCTCTCTCTTTTACTTGCTCATTGGTCGCTAACCCGTAATGTCGGCTTTTGACCTCGTACGTTCCCTGCAAAGGGGAGGGGGACCTTGTCACTCGATGAGGCGACGCTTTTCTTTTCTCTTTTTTTATCCTTCGATGATACCTTGACCCAGTCGTTCCCTTTTTTTGAGTGGGCTCTCTCTCCCAATTGGGCCTGGACCCGAGAATCTTGGTTTCGTCCCCCGGACGCCCTCGTGGTGCAGGGGGCTTTTCTTCTCCCCGGCATGACCGTTTGTCATTCCTAGCCCCCCCTTTAGAACACCTTTTTGGAGTCACCTTACCTCCCAAGCACTCGTTTTCCAAATCGGTCTCGCCTTTTTTTCGCTGCTGCGTGCGTCTTCCCAGTTATTCTGTTCCCCCGCCTACACGTGTCATCCGCATGGGTTTTTTCTCAGTGAACGAAGTGATTCGGTCCCTCGGCTTTTGCCGTAATTCCTAAAACCCGCGTTATCGATTTGAATGCCGCCCCCTTTTGTCTCTTTAGGTTTCCTCCTGTCGGTTTTTCTGCCTTCTGCCGTTCCTGAATCCATGAATCCTTTTCACGTAGATATCCTGGTCACTGGTTACTCCTCTAAGGATTAAAGTGGTGTAGTTTGTCTTACCAGCATTGTAGTTTTCGCTATTCGTTTCCTTGAGCTCTCCCCCCCTCTTAAGCGCCTCTCTCCTTGCTCTTTCCGCTCGGACAATGTGAAATAAGAAGGGGATTTGTCTTCCGCTACTTCGATCCTTTGTTCTTACTTGTTACCTCGTGCCAAGACACTCCTTGGGCGTTGCTCTATATGGCGCCTCTCCCTTCTGGCGTTTTGAGCAGATATATCTCTGAAGGGTGGTCTTTGGTCCTTGCCGCCCATATCGTGTTGGTTTACTGATTTTTCTTTTCACTCTTCGCGTTTTCAACACTGGCTGGCCTCACGCGAAGCGGCCTTTTTCTTTTCGTTCTAGCCATCGGCCTTTTTTTTGTGGGAATTTGACGAGTCAGTTCACGGCTGGGTCATCCCCCGGTACGCGAGCATTTCTCCTTTCTGGTTTTCGTTTTCTTCCCCCAATTTGTTGAAACTTCGGCTTGTTCCAAGAGGCTCTTTTTCTTCCGTCAGCGCCTCCACGTGGCGCTGGCGTCCTCTAGTAAGTAATTTACCTGAGCGCGACCTTGGTCATTTTTTTCCTCATTCACTGCGGTTTCTTCCTTGTCTCCTCTCTCTTTCCTTTTTTCCTTTTCCATACAGATATATACTTTCCCCTCCGTTTTTTGAGAGAGATGTATTTTTTTCGTCCCTTCTATCTTATGAGGACCTCCCCCACCTTAGCGAAGTCTGATAACCCACTACCCCCCATGTTTGTATCGCGCCAAGGGAACCCCATTCATCGGTAAGAGCAAATCGGCTAGAGTATAGTCCGACCATCCACAGCTCCCCGACATGTTAAGAAATGTCCCCATTCCCCCCCCCCAAGTGCTCACGGTTACACCAACGCAAGTTCTAGATACTTCTGACGATTCCGCTCCGTAAGACCACTCATGCAGAATTGTTTGAGAGAAGCTCTGAACAGGCCGTCATTTGTAGGTGTTGCCCTTTTAGTTTGGCGAGAGAGTTGGGAAATTAAAAAGTAAAAAAACGTAATATTCCTGGAAATGTCCAAAAGACCAAACCTCGGCGTTGATGGTACTCCATCTCAGAGCGGATTCGCCAAGCTTTCAGCCAGACCTTTTCTCCCCTCATCAGAAGCATGGTCTTTAGTTTCGCTTTTTGGAACAGCCCTCGGACGCCTCGACTCCCGTCGCACCCCTTCCACTGCCTGGAACTTTGAGTACTTCCGCTTCCGCTGATCCCGGGCACTCGTACCAATCCTTTTGTCGTGCTTGACACTCAGCTGGCTTTGTCTTTACGGCGCCCGCCAACTCCCGAAATCAACCCGCGTACCTTCTATGGCAACCCTCCCCCCTCCCCAGGCTTTCCCCCTTTCCGCTGCGCAACTTTTGGAGACCCTCATAGATTTTCCCCCTTTTTTTCTGTGTTGGCCGTAACTTCTGCGACTGTTCCCCAAAAAAAGCTACAAATTTGCGGTTGGTCCCTTTTCGACATTCTGTGAACTGCCAAACGGCCTAGCCCCCTTGTTCCCCAGATGTACACTGCCAGTACGTCGCGCAAGGGCTCCCCCCTCACTCGTTAGCCAGCCTTTTTCACCTACTCCCTCCCCCTGTGCGCTCCCATTTTCCCTTTGTCTTCCCGAATGTTTGAGCACCCATCTTTTTTGTGGAGCTGAGTGACTTCCAACCATTGTGGTCCTTCGGGTGTATCATTTTTTTTAGGCCTCCCCAACTTCCGACTTTCTCCTCCCCCCCCCTCCAGATGATTTCCTGAGATTACGACCCACTCTTGCGGCGCCTTTCTGCGGTTGGCCAATTTTTCCCTATATCCTCTCAAGTTCCACCTTGAGCGACTTTTAATATCGGCATGCCTCCTCCGGTTCTGACGCCCTTTACCTGGGGCTCCCTTGCCAGAGGATGGTAGAGCGTTCATCCCTTTCAATTGAGGTCTTCGTGCGCGGACCCCCTGAGTATACTCCAGCTCGTACCCCCCAGATGAGTTGAAGCACGCTTCCCTCGCGTCGCGTTTGCTTTCGTCAGCTCTCCTAACCCTCTCCTGGCTCGTCCTAAGGATGGCTACTCGTCCGTCAAGATTTTACAGGATCTCAGGAGGCGATTTTTGTGTTTTTCGAGCGTTCAGGAAATCGCCCTCCGCCTCATCCGCGCCTGATCTCCTTCCCCGCAATTTTCTTTCCCCCTTCCTATTCCCTTCGTCCTCCCGCGGCGCATGTACCTCCCTGGCCCCCCCGCCGGTCATTGGACGGACTTGGCGCGAACTCCCTTCAAGTATAACGAACTTTATCCCGCCCACCCATTTCATATTGTATGCATGCAGTCCTTCAAAAGGTAGTCCCGGGCGGAGGCGCCCTCCTGTCCCCCCTCGCTGATCTACCTCGCCGCTTCGCTTTCTCAAGTGCCGCTCGCCTCCTCGGTCATAGAGCGTTTCCTTTTTCTTGTGGGACGAATTTCCCCGCACTCATCCCGGACGCCTTTGAGAGCTTTCCCCCCCTTTCCTTCCCTTCGGTCTCCCATGACTGGTGACCTCTTTGGGGGTTTCCCCCTTTCGCAGGGGGAGAATTTTATCGAGTTATTTCTTAGGTGACTTCGAAGCCCATGCGTCTCTCTATTTTTTCCTCAGGTTCCTGTATATTACTACCTCAATTCTCTCGACGGCTCGCGTTCTCTCTAAAGGTAATAGAGCGACTCCCCTATTGATGCGCCGCCCGTTTTTTCCTGCGAAGTTCTGGCCTAACACCTATTACTAATATCCTTTTTGTTTGTTTGGCTGAAGCGTGTAGGAATCCTAGAGGCTTCTCCTTTCCTACTTTTTGTCCTATGACTTGAGATCAGTGATTCCCCTGAGTTTCGAGTGCTGATGTTAGTAACGCCTCTCTTTTACCCCCCCCTCGAGGATCGAAACGCATGTCTTCTTTATATTTAAACCACAATAAAACATAGTACGCCCCCGATAACTCTTTCATCTGTTCCAATGCACTCTCCTTCCCCCAACGTAAAAAGAATGGCGACAGGCGATGTTTCTCCTGGAATCTACGTCAAACTCAGTCCTCCTCCTCTTTGCTTGAATCGGATCTTCCCCTTAAGATATGTTCTATCTCACATCATGCCTCCTCACCCTCTACCTGCTTAGACTGTTAGTCGTACCCCGACCTCGTCACTATTTCGTGCTCAGGTTTTGTTCAGAACTCAACGTCTCGAGCGTTTTGTCATTTCCCGTCCTGTTCTAACTCGAGGAACATGGTCTTTTTTTCGTAGATTGCCCTTCCTGAGCTTCTTGCGCTTCGTGCGCCCGGAGCAGATCACGGCGTCAATTTCCTTTTCCCTTGGAGTTCGCCCAGTCTCCTTGCCTTGTCCTTGCCTTCTCCCACTCTTTCTCAGCTCATGTATCTTTGCCCTGCTATTGTCTGCAGTCGACACAACTCCTCCTTGCGATCAAGTCGGTAAAGCCTTCCGGACCTTTTGGAGACGCTTCGTGCCCTATGCTCACGCGTGCCTATTTTTCTCTATTGCTCTCCCCCTGAAACAGCGACTCGTCTGACCTGGCAACCTAGGTTCCTCGTTCTCATTCTCCCCGAGGTGGTCGCATATGCGTTGGGCCTTTGCAGTGACGCGCCCGCGTCCGATCTCACTGGGAGCCTTTCCCCCCTTTTTAATCGATGAGGCGCTCCTTTGGCATTTATCATTTCTGCTCCCCAAGTCTCCACTTTTTAATCCTCATTGATATCTCCTGAAGCCGGCCTTGTTGCCTCCCTGCGACACCTTTTCCCCCTGGCCTGCCCCCTCGAGCGTTGTTTGTTTTGTTGCTAGACTATCGGTCCTTGACCTTTCCAATTTCCACTAACCTTTGTCACACCCCCTTTTGTTCGTCCCACACCTCTCCCACACCCGTTCGCAAACATTTTCCCTCTCCCCTTTTTCTCGAGGATTGCTCCCTTATGAGTCGTCGTTGTACGCGTCTTGGCAAAAGATTGATACGCATGTTTTTCCGGCGACGTACTGGTCTCATTGTTGCATTCCTTCCGCTGGCGGTATTTTCCCCTTTAACTTCTTTTGGAATTTAGAGGCAATGCCTGCCGTACGACTTTAGGTTTTTTCTTTTCCCCTTTTTTTTTTGCTAAGGATCGCATTCGTTTTTCCCTCACTAAGGTGACGATGAAGAAAGTGCTATTCCTGGTATCCTTGGCGTGTTCATGTACTTATGATCCTTCATGTATGGCGTGTCGCCGTTGTTTTGATACGTTACTTGCTCTGTCGCCTCTTCATTTGCTTCTTGTTATTTTCCCTGGCCCAGCTCTTTTTGAACATTTTTCTCAGGGCTTGTGATTCGTTCCTCGATCTCTCCCCGTTTTACCATTACCACCTATAAGGTATGCTGTTCGCTGCTCGGTCTTGAACATCCCCTCCTCTTCCCTCGTGCGGTTTATGAAGCTATAGAGTACCAGGGTTTTTTTCCTTTTCGCCGGACGTCCCGGACTTTGACGGTGTTTGGAGGTTTTTCTTTCCCTCCTCTCTCCCACATCCGCGATGGAAGACTTTAGGAGTTGAGTGCCTTACCTGAGGAGGTGATTCTTTTGCGTCAGGTCAACGAGCGTGCGTTTACAGGCCCGTGGCTGGTTTTTTCCCCCCCCCCATTGGTTTTCTTGCCCCCCTTTTTTCTTTGCCGGTAGGCTTTTGCCTGGGGCAGTCTTTCTTCTCCGTCTGACGCTTGCAGTAATTGACGGCATCGGGTTCGAGAGCGAACTTTTCATGTGGGTACCTGCATTCGGTGCTTGTCGGTGCTCGTGAGATTATTTTTGACTGTTCCTACCATTCTGAAGACTAATCCGTTTTGTTTCGAGGATTTCTTCTCTCCTGCTCTTTTTCAACTTTTTCTTACATGCAGCCCCGAACGGATCTACACCGCATGAAACCATTACGCGCTTTTTCCGTTCAAATGACTTCTTTTTAAGCCAAGCTCGCGGAGCGACCCCCGCTGTTCCCGCTTTTCCATGGTCCCTCCCCCATAACACCGTCCACCTTTCCACATCCAACAAATCCCTCCGCGCGCGCGCTCCAGTGCTGTGACTTCAAGCCCCCAAGACTTTTTGCAGCATTTCCGCCGTCTCTTCTGCCCCGCCGATTGTTTTGGGAGTTGGCCCACCTCCCCCCTCTCTATTTAGGCGCTGAGTCCCAAGTAAACCTCACTCCGGCGGATCTCTTATATCGGTCGCATCTTCAAGCTGGAGCCCCCGCATGGGTCCCCAGTTAGAGGTAGTTAGTGGTGCACTAGGGACACGAGGGCCCCCTCTTTGTTTCACCGACGGCATATCCCTCTATAGAAATGTGCTTTCAGTCCAGCGCAAGCCTCATTCCCAAGTACTTTCCTGTTTGCCGAGCGTCACGGATCGAGGTCACTGGGCTCCTCCCCACTACCAGCAGAGTGCTTTACATGCTTGCTGTCGTACGGCGCCAACCTTCACTTCCCCCCCCCAAGTGCTCCTTCCCGTCTCGACCAGTAAGACCTTTTCTTTTTAATTCCGTGCCGCCCTATTTCCCTTTTCTTCGTCATTTCCCCTGGCTTCACGAGCGACGTACCTTCCCCCCCCACACCCCAACGGCGAAGACACCCTTCCCCCCTTGCGTACGGGTTGGCTGCATCTCTCTTTATGGTTGAACCTGCCTTTTTCCCAAACCCGTGAAATACGCCTGCGTAACTCTCTTTCTGGGGAACTCCTTACCAACGGAATTCTTCACTCGTAGCCGCCATTCGATTTCCCGAACGCCAGAGGTCCGCGAGCAGTCACTCAACCTTTCTCGTGGACCGACGTTGCCCTCACGTATGGTGGAGGGTTTGACTCCTCCAAACATTTGTGGCCTTTTCTTTTCTTAGGACCGGACACAAGTTCATTGCGATTAGGCCGAACAATTCCCCCTGATACAAAACGACGACTCTTCGGCATTAACCTCTTGTTGATTTTTATTTGTGGGCACAATTGTGATCCCCGCTTCTGTCTTCTTCAGTCTCTACACATCGCCTCTCGGCAGTCATCCAGCTTTCTCTCCATGCCCCGACGAGCGTGCCTATTTCTTTTTCCCCAACTATCATCGTTTGGTTCACCTGAAAGCCGTCATTGCTGTGGGGACGGGTGTATCGCCACCTCCCTGCGCCCCCCCTGGACGAGAAGCCGAGACACTTTTTTTAGGCAGCTCGGCTGCTATTGGAGTGGACCGCCCCCCTGACTGGCTAAAGATCTTTCATGACGCTGGCCCCTGCTGAAGTAAGCATATATTTCTTCATTCTTTTCTTTTTTTTTTCTGCGGCCTAAATCCTTCACGTTCGAACCAGACCCTCAGTTTCTGACGATATTCCCTGGAATGCCGGACTTCCGAGGGAGACTGCGCCTTTCCCAATCATTCCTCCTTTCTCCCTCCCTCGGAGATCCCCCATCTTGGCATTTTCCTCCCCTATAGCCTTCCCACGCTACTGCCTAACTCCGTCCACGTCACCCTGTTTACCCTTTGAGCAGCCCAGTCGACAGTTGCTTTTAAATTTTCCTTCGCCTTCGAGACATTCTGCCTCCATCGGGGACCTTTGCGTGGTAAGCATTACGCGGCGAATCGACTGATATCATGTAGCGCACTTCCTCTTTTGACGACCTCCCACACGCCGCTTATCGCCACCTGTCCTCCCATCTCTTATGGAGAGGTCCCTGATTGATATCCCCAGGTTCTTGAGTTGTTTTGACGGCGTGTAGACGCTCATTCCGTGATTAGCTAGTTATCTTTTTTTTCTTTTGGCTGAAGATGGGAAGACGAACGGCCTTGACTTCTTTCGACTCAAATATTTTCATCCCATTCACTGACGGATCGAGTCGTCTCCTCCCGGTTTCCCTCTCTCCCGGTCTTTCAGCTTTCTTTCTTTTCTTCCAGGATCCATAAAAGCGATCTCCTGTTCCATCCTCGATCGTGTTCTTCCCCCTCCCTCCCTCCCCTTGCCTTCTGCGCATCAAGATTTTTTCCTTTCCCCATTTGGCGACGCCCCTTTCGTCTCCTTTCTTGATTTCGATTCTTTTTTTCTCTTTTTTTCGATTTTCGCTTCGACACCCTTGTGTCCCCCTAACTTCGTTTCATTCCACTCATTCCTCCCCCCAAACTCTTTTTTTTCCATGGGCCCGTTCCCAACTCGGACACCCCATACTTTTTCTCTCCTTTTCCTCCTCGGATATAAGTAAATCTCTTCCACGCCTTTTCGAGAGATGTGGTCCCCCAGTCGGCCGAGATTCGCCGTTTCACTTCCTTTTGCATATCCATAGACTTTCCCCGAGTTCTCCCCCTCCTTTCAGCGGGTAAAGCTTTATTGAGATTTTCTCGGCGTTTTTGCCCGATGTTGCCTTCTTGACTTTGCTCAACTCGAGGCCCCCTCCTCGGCCAAAATTCCCGTCCGATTTTTCCTGTCTCCTCTTCTCGTTCCTCCCAGTACTCTTTTCTCCCTCGGTCAAAATGGTAGCTTTTTTTTATGCTGTCTCCTGCTTGTCGAAGCTCCTACTTCTCTTATGCCCTGTGCGAAGTTAACGATTTTTCTCATCTATGTGGGTAGGGTCGATCCGTCTCTCCCAAACAGCTCTTTTTGAACGGGTACCTGACTTCGTCTCCCATCTTATACTTCCGCTTTCCGTGCTTGTTCCTTTATGGGATTGCGAAAGGCCGCGGCCTGAGCCCTACCCTTTTGCCAATCATAGGGTCTTTTTCTTCCCCAGTAGTTGGTCTGCGCCACCGTACCTCAGGGTGTTTTTCTTCCTTGGACCAGCCGACTCCCCCTTTTGAGTTTTCCAATAGATTCGAACTCCTCTGAGATCCATGTATTTCGCTTTGACCAAGTCGCCCCAGGTGTAGAGGGAGAGGCCCCAATTGGGCAGACGAGAAAGTTCTCTTCCTTTGTGTCGGCCTGGGCGCATCGTCTTTTTCCCTCTGTTCGGTGCTGTCGTTCCCTTCATCGCTACATGAACTTTTGGTCCAATTTCACATCCAATGACCCCCCCTTTTTCTTTCCCATTCCAATTTTTTTCCTCCCCATTGTGTGCGCAAACCTTGTCATCCCTTTTTGTTCGTCTGCGCGGTTTACTCGGTGTGCGCAAGGGCGCTAACCCTCTTATTGAATTTTTTCTGGCGGTGCTTTTTGACCGGTTTCATTTGTAATTGTCGTTCTTTACCCGTGTGCCCCGGTTTTTCCTGTCTGAATCGCGTTCTAGGAAATGAGCACACCCCTCATCCTTTGGCGTCCTGCCGTCCTTTTTATGCGGTGAAGACCCCAGTGTCACCTGGCTCTGACGCATTGATATTTTTCTCCCAGGAAATTGTGGAAACCTGGCTTTTCGCTATTTTGATTTACGGATTACGTTTTTCTGGTCGCTTTATTGATGTCGCCTCTCCCGTCTTTACTTTTCGCTATTGAAGTGTCTCGACCTCGATCGTGATCTCCGCTTTAAAGTACTTTGGAACTTTTTGGCGCTCCCGGTCTGGTAAGTACGTTCTCTTACTTGGGTTCCCCACTACCCTTCCTTGTGCTCCTTCTGGTTTTTGCTCCCCCGCTCTACGCTGCCCTGGGAGTCCGCCCCTTAAGAGTGAAGGGTTTTTCTTTGGCCTACTTCCTGACTAACTACTTTTTTTGGTGGACGGTTTCGTTTAACCGCTGCAGTCCCTTTAGAAGGAGGACTTTCGCTTGCTCTCCCCTCGGAGGGGAATTTTTTTTTTTCCCGATTCGAAGAGTAACGTCTTCCTGGTCCTCTCTCATTCCGGCTTCGGGTTTCTTTTCTAGCACTGGTGGTGATGGTGAAGCTTACATGTTTTAAAAGCGGGGAGGTTGCTTTTTTCTTTCGCCGCGGAGATTGACGTACTGTCGCGCCCTCGACAGACTCTTCTATCTCCATGGTTTGGTTATGCTGGTGTCCTCTTTTTTCGTCTTTGTCTGCGCTAAGTTTTTTCCCTCTTTTCCTAGATCTTTTCACTTAAGTTGTTGTTTTTTTTTCTCTCTATTGTATTGAGCCGTCAGGAGCTTATGAGTTCTCCGACAAAGCCGTCGCACTGGGGCTGTAAATGACCCCCAGGCTCTGCGCTCGCTGACTGCCCCCGTCACCTCCTTGTGGCTCATTCTCCGCGGCGCCGAGGGATCCCCATGCGGCCCCGCTTTACTGCCGCAAAAAGTCCTCCGTTCAACTCACAACTCCCCATCACGCTACAGCCAACTTCTCAATACCGCGCATGCGCGTACCTGCGCTTTTTTCCCCCCCCCTTGGCTTTCGTTCAGCCCATAATCCGCCGTGCTAGGTTCTTAATAGCGGCAGGGCGCTCAGCGACTTCTTCTTCACTTGTATTGTGAGCTCTGGGAAACCCCCCCTACAAGTCCCCCCCCCGCGCAGATATTTCTGCTCCTCGATTAACCAAGCCCCCCACCCTGCAACTCGCGTTCCTTGTTGCTCCCGCAGCCCTGCATCCGTTCGCAATTTTCGCCAAGACGAGACTCTGCCCCCCAGATTTCTCTGTAGTGCACGCTGTCAACTAGGGCTCGTCCTCGCCCTACCGGAACCTTTTGCAGTGCAGCGTGCAATCCTTACGTCAACCATTGGCACATCTTCCTCCAGCGTCCTAGTCGCGGAGCTCTCGTGGGCCCTGGGTTCAACGACTTCTCTTCGTCGTCCCCATCCTACAGTCTTTGGAAACGTTACCTTGTAAAGGCCGCAAATAAAAGCCGTAAATTTTCCAAGTTACCAGTCAGGTTACAATTTCACTTGAGCCCCCTCTCTCCACTGTAATCGTACATTTCATTAGTGCTTCCGACTTCGATACGTTTAAAAACCAACCCAGACACCCTGTCGCCCATCCCCCGAGACTGTTTTTGCAGAACTCAGATCCGCTGTCCCTGCAAAACGTCTCCTTATCTCCCTTCCGCTAAAGCTCCTTTGAACGTACTTCGAGCCCCGCAGCTAGTTAAAGTTGTTTTTTTCGAGCGCACGACGTACCAGGGGTCTCTGCCAGTAATCAAACTTTCGTTCATTTGAAACCCTGCTGGTTGTTTAGTCTTGATTTTGTCCCCCCTTTTTCTTTTACACTTTGGATGACTATTTAGGGGGTCTCACCCCCTTGCCCTCTGCCACCCGAAGACCCAGCTTCGCCCAGGCAGGCCCCTGATGGCGCCCTTTATGATGTCGTCCCAATTTATCGTTACCTTATTGATCTACACCTTTAAATTTTTTCTTCCATCAGCGAGAGGACCCCCCCCCTCTTCTCTTGAGACTCCTCCCCGATTTAACGGTCTCGTTCAATTTTTCAGGTTTTTAGACGTGAGGGAAATGCCATCTAAGCATGGACGCGAGTCCCCCACCTCTTGATGTAATTTTCTTCACAAGATGAAGTCTCATGAGCGCGATTCTCTCTGGCAGTTGTCCTCATCTCTCTCCATCTTCACCTTGTAGTTCTCAACTGCACCTTTTTCCTCCCCTATTCCTTCCTTCATTTTCCGCTCGACCTTCGTCCTTTTTTGATTTCTCCACTTCTGACCCCACTTCTCCCCTCCCTATAATGTCTCCTTCTTGAAAATTCAAGGGTACTTCCTTTCTGGCTTGGCTTTCCTCCGCACGCTCGTCCTGTTTTTTCCGTTCGATCTGCGCCCCCAGCAACGTGAGTCTCGACGCGCCCGCCGTCTCTTTCCCTCATTTTTTTCCCGCAGTCAACCATTCGTTAGCAGCAGTCCTTTGACCCCCATGAGCGACGGAGCTCGCTCCTTTCCAACTCTGTCCCCCCCCTCACGTGACACCGCTTCGTTTCCCGTAAAGGACGTAGAGGCCCCCTCTCGATTCAGATGAGATCTGTCCAAATTGCTTGCTCTTGCCTCTTCCATAGTTTCTCTTCTGCGGCAAAACGCGTCAGGAGTTCTTTTTTTCTTCCCCCCTGACCTCTTCCTTAGCCTTCTGGTGACGAGTGTCAAGGATTTCCCCTACGTCCAGGCATTGGCCGGGAGCTCCCTGATTCCTTTTTTAGTACGTTTTTGTTTCAGTTTCTTCGGTGACCCCTTCGTTCGATTCCCTCTATGTCTCTTTTCCTCGACATTTTATCCCCTCCTTGCTTTTCGCTCTCAAGGAGAGCCAATCCTCTCTCCTCCCCACCTGCTTTCTTTATGCGAGAAGACGTTATCGGAGAAGTTTTCCCCTATCCCCTTCCCATAGTTGTTTTTCTTCGCTTAATTTGTGGTTGCCTCCTTCTCCGATGCCGGCGGCTTTAATCGCGCGAACTGACCTTGCGCACGTTTCTCTCCTTTTTCTGATTCTTTTTTGATGAATTTAGGAGAAAGACTCTTTTTTCCCCATAGTATTCTCCGAACGCATGTTAATTCCCTGTCAGCCCCACTCCCTTCTGCTCCGGGCCAATGACTGGCCGTTGGTTCCCCGTCACAAGCATGTTCCCCTTGAGCTTGTTTATGGATCTCCCTGCAGAGAATCTAATTTTTTCTCCCCACGGCGAGCTTGGCGGTCTCGTCCTCTCCTCCGCACCTGTCTTTCCCTCGATCGATCCGCGTCGTCACTTATTTACCTTCTCTTTGCGCTAGGGCTCAAGCCCTGATTTCCTGCTCCGCTCCCGTCCGTCGCATGTTTCAACCCCCCTTTTCTGAATGCATGACTACTAGAGGCTTTTTCTGGGGTACTTTTGAAAATCCCCTTTCTAATGCTCGCCTTGCGCGGCTCAAGTGCCGCAATGTCTCTCTCTTTGTCCAAAATGGACGCGGACAGGGTTTGTTTCTGCCTTTCTGTTTCCTCGAAACCGAGAGTTGATCTTTGAGGTTGTCGAGGATAGTCTTGTCCCTCCCCCCACCTAGCAGAAGTGCGATCACGGGTTCCCTCCGCATCTGCGAGCCAGCGTCCCTCCTTTCCTGCCCTTCGCTGTGACGTCCGGGAGTCTTTTTGAAGAAAAACGCGAATTTGTTATCTCCCTCGCTTTGGTTTCTGGTCGAGCTCTCGTCCCTATGCTCGGTTTTTGCACCCGGAACGCCCTTGCGTTTCCTTTACGCGTCTCCACTTCAAATGGTCGAAGTTACACTTCCCTTGATTCGGCGCATGCCTCTCCTGTGGCTGATGATCCGCTCGCGTTGAATCCCTTCTTCTCAATTTCTCACTCTTTTCGAGTACCCTTTGAAGACAGCAGAACTTCCCTCGACCTAGCGGTGTTTCCTTTTCGGTATTTTTTCCTAGGGCGGCTTTCTTCCTCATAATCTTCCCCTTGACGTGCTCTTCTACACCTAAAGGAAAACCATTTTGAGTAACCTCATCCCGACCCCACTTTTCTTTGCGCAAACTACTTTCCCCGCGAACCTTTTGATTCGCTTTTTTTCCTTTCTTTGATTTCCTTACAGTGCGGACTACTTGCTTTAACCTTTGATCTGGGATCTCAGGTGACCTCCTTCCTGGACCTCTTTTGGTCCATCGGAGATTGACGTTGCAAGGGGCATTTCAAGAATCTTAGATCAGTTCCCCCGCCCCCCATTTCCCTTTTTGTTCGTACGTTGGCGGTTTGACCCTTTCTTTTGGGTGAAGCCAAATCAGGGGAATGAATTCTCCCTTCTTTTTCTCCCCTCTGAAATTGTCCTTCCTTTTCTTGTTTCCTGTACTCGATCCCCTTTTATTTTTTTTGTGAGGTGCGCCGTGAATCTGTCGCTGTCGCCGACTCAGGCTGTTTTTTTCCTCCTGTCCCCCTTTTCAGAGCGTCGTTCCGCTCTCGATTCCCTTCCCCAGTCGTTTTTCTTTTTTGATCCATTTCGATCTCGGCTATTTTTTTTCTTTTTTTCCCCTGCCCCTACTCCATCTTCTGGGAGTTCTCGGTCGGGCGGGTTCCAGCTTTGCTCTCCTTTTTCTCAGCTATCCGCGAGTGGAAATTTTTTTGTAACGCTTCTCCCTTTCAATATCGGCCCTTTTTTCTTTTTTTTTTTTCGTGTTTCCCACTTTTATCTTCCATCTTTTTTTCCCGACTGACGGCGGACCGCCCGATGCCGCCCTACGGAGGCGGCTCTTTTGGTTTCGCCCATCGCCTCTTAGCCTTCCTCCTTTTACGACTCGATCCTTATTCGTGGGGTCGTGCTGATTTCTTATGTTTTATGGTGCCGGATTTTTCGGCAATGAAACCTCTTTCCAGCTTTTGTTTGTTCCTTCCTTTCGATGTATCTACTTTCCGTTTTTCAAGTATTGCACGTGCCTCCGCGAGAGTCGATACCCTTTGTTTTTCTGTCACTCCCTAATTCGGCTGCTTGTCGAAGTTCATATACTTGAGCCGACGTCTCATCTAGCTTCTCCTCCTCCTCCCTTTGTTTTTTCTCTTTTCTGATCCCGTCAAGCAGGCTCACTCTCTGGAACATTGGCCAGACAACGCAAGTGTGTTACATGACCACCCAGGTATCGCTACTCTTTCCCCTTTCCCAACTTGAGTTCAGTAACTTTCTAGACCTCTTTCAGGAGGAGTTTTTTTTCCAGAAAAAGATGCCCCTCTTGAACCCAATCCTCCGTTCACTCAACAACCAGTGACATCACTCCTCCCTAAACTCCCCAGACCCTTTCGAGCGTAACCCGCTACAGATTCTTTCGATTTTTCCACCCGAAATCAAGGCCCTTAGGGCGAGCAGCGCCCTTCCTCTTTCTCGTGCCAGCCGTAATGTTTGAGCAGGTGGGACCCCCTCACCGTCCCCACAGCGCCCTTATTGCCTTTGGTTCCCCAGACCACCCCCCCCTCTCCTGTCGGATAGCGCTCCGCCATCGGGCGTCTTAAAGCTGAGCCGGACGAGCAGCGTCCCAAGGCCAGCGGTAGTGGCTTTTACACATTTGTCAACGATGTACTTATCGAATGCTGTCCTCAAGCCGCAACTTTTCTTTCTTTGGAACCTGTGGCTCCTCCACCCCGATCTTGCTCTTGACGCAACACCTGGCCAAGAATCAAGACCTTATTTTCCCCGAAGCTAATTTTCCCCCTTGCTGCCCGAACAACTGTTTTACCCCTCTCCATGACCACACGCCATCCCGGTCTTTCGAATTCTTTCGACTGCTTCATTTTTTTTTCCTTCTTGGTTCAACCGACATGATAATTCCACACCTCTTCCCCCCTGACGAGTACGGTTTTGTGGCTGCCCTTTCTCGCAGATCGCTGGAATCTTGCAAAAGTTCCCCCCCATTCTCTTGAACCCATTCAACACATTCTTCTGCACCGCCGGCCCAAGCTTTTTAGCCGCTCTTCACGACCCTCACTCCCTTCTCGTGTCCTCCTCTCCTCAAAAAGGTTTCCCGAAGTGTTTTGAGGCAACTTCTGCTGTTTTTATGTTGTGTTTTGGTTACTAGGTGTATCTTCTTCTTTCCCCCCTGTTCAGGTTAGCCGAGAGTCGTCTTTTCGCAATTTACCTCCTCCTTTCTTTTTTCTCTCATCTTTTCTTTTCTCTTTCTTTATTTTCTCTCAGGTCCGCCTTTGCGCGCTAGCTTTATGAGGTAGGGCCACTTTCTCTCTGCTAGTTCTCCTCCCATTGAGCGTTGTTCCACGATGCTGGCATCTCCAGAAGGAGTCGCCCCCTTCGCCTCATCGATTCTTGTCCCCCCCCTTTTTCTTGACATTTTGCCGGATCCCGTATGGTCGAGCGCGTACGCCGGCCGTCGGCTGTGCTAGGACACACCTTAATTGACGATGAATTCTCACCGATGTAGTTGCACGCGTATTTCGTTCAGTTTGCCTTTTACTTCTTTCTCCTCCCCCCCGTGCCGGACGTGAGTGTCTCTTTTTTCCCTCAGTTTCTGGTCAACATAAGTCCGTATCGCCCTGTCGTGTGTTTTTGCGGAAGACCTCCCCCGCATCCCCGCGCGCTCCGAGTTCGCATTGGGTAAAGGAAATGTGCCCTCTTTGGCCCCCCCTTCTCCCTACCCCTTCCCTCTCCATTTTGACGCTTCGGCTCATTGCCACCTTTAGGCGCCATTCTCTTCCTTTCCCCCTCATTTGTCCGAGCACATTCACCTTTCCCTGAGTTGAGCAAAGGTGTTGGGATTCAAACTTCCTCCTTCGCCTGCTTTTCGTACTAGATGATTCAATGAGTTAGTACTCCCGCCGCTCGAAATTATTGCTGACTCGATGACACTGCCCCCGTCTCTCACTCGCACCCCTCCCTCTGCCATCGAACTTTTAGTCGATTCTTTTTTTTTCCATGATACCCTTGGTCGACATGTGTGGACCCGAGTTTTGGGGGACGGCTGTTACGCGCATTGCCGGGAGTCTTCTGTGGGGGAGTATCTGTTGTTATGCCGAATGAAGACATGCGTTCGATCCTCGATGTTTTCATCAGCGTATCATACGGAATCAATCTCAACTCGCTCGTTGGACGAGCACGGAGCGCAAGGTCAGACAAGGAAATTGATGCGCAGGCCGCCTTATTTCTGCCTACACTTATAATCTCCGTGTTTGTTGAGAGAGAGCGTCTTAATCCTCGATAGCCGGCGGCTGCGCATAAAGAAATTTTTCTCTTTTCTTGTGTTTTCTTTTTTAGCGTCGCGAGCCTTCTCGAGTTGAGAATTGGTCGGAATGAGCTTCCCCCGCGTTTTTTAGGTTTTTCCCGTCATCTTCACCTGTCACTCCAACTTCGCACCGCTCTCCCTGCCATGGCCCTGGCGTCGACCGCAGCAATTTCCCCTGATGGTACCGGCGCTATCTTTAATCTACGTCAGCCAGCGTTTGCCTCCTCTTGCATCGGCGCTTTTTTTGTGCTCTTTCTCTTCGAAGTTTCATAGAGGACTATCAATCGGATTCTCGTAAGCAGCGGCCCGGTCTGCTGAGTGCAGCGCTGACTATGCAGTGCATTTGCACTCCCCCGTTTCCGGACTGCTGCTCCTCCGAGGAACCCTGGTGTCTAGTCACCCCCCCTTTTAAGAAGGTTTGAGAGGCCTTTCACTTTCCCCGCCAAATTGGGATCTTTTTTTCCCCCCCAAACTTTTCGCGGGACAGGGCGGTTTGCACGTTTTGGCTATTACTTTCTTTACTCGAGCCTCGCGAGAGGGATTTTCTTCTCTGCTGCCTCGAAACTCGCCCGCAGAAGGGAGATTTTTCACTTTCTTTCGAAGGCATTGCGGAGCCATTGCCCTTATGCTTCACGTGCCTTGAGTCCTCGCGCGCCCGTCCCAATCGCTAATCCGAGCTCTTAAATCAGATTTCTCGTCCCTTCTAGGTTGTCGCGCATACCTCCTTCTTTCAGTTCGGTACCTCCCCTCTTTGCCCCCCCCTGGTCCCGTTGTCCCTCGATGACCCCGCGCTCTTCTGCGAGAGCATGTTTGCCTTTTCTCTTTGCCACCGTCCGCTCAACGTTTCTCGCCTCTTTGAGATCAGCACCATTGTGCCTCCCTTCCTGGCCGAAAGAGTTGGCTGGGCCGCATTCGAGATCTTTTGCATTGTTTCGTCGAATCGTTGACGTTGTTTTCCTCCGCCCCCCTCAAGTTCAAGTCACTCACAGCGCTCCCGTACCCATCTGTGTGAAAAACATAGGTACTCTTGCGGCGGCGCGGACCGAGGTTCCGTGCTCCCTTATTGGCTACTTTGTGCCCGAATGTTCTCCTTCCCGGTTTCGTCCGTAATGTCCAACTTTTTGCTGGTATACGCAAGTGGTTTATCGTGGAAGGTCCCCCTTCGACTCAGTCGGCCCTGCCGCCACCCCCCTCCCCTGTTTGGGGTTCACTTCTTTTTTGTTTTCCTTCTTATCGCAGTAGGTTGACGCACTTAAATGCCGATGACTATCAAGTCCTAGCTGCGCAGCTTTTTTGTCCTTTCAATCCTCTTTCTGTTCTGTACTTCGCCTGGACCGTGGTTGATTTGGGCGTTGCTAGTACGTTTCAAATTTCCTTTCTGGGCCACTCATTCTATAAGTTGCCCTTCTCAGCGGTCGATCGTGCGCTTTTTATTCGGTTGCAAACCCCCTTTTCCCATTTGGGGAAGGCGGTATGGCTCTTCTCATTTCTATCTCGGAGATTAATTTTGCGTTAACCCATCGGACACCCCCCCCCTGCTTCTAATGATGGGGGAGTCTGCGAGGTTTCTTGGTTCGGGTTTCCTTTCGATCCCCGATGAAGAGGGGCGCGATCTATATCGTGCTTTTGGTTTGGGACTCGTCCTCCTGGAGAGGTGGTGTTCCTCCTTTCCACTCGCGCTCCCCCCTACGGATCAAGAAAGACTCAGTCTTAATCGCTAGTCCCTCACGGCTAGACCTGCTGTGGGCGGGAAGAAATTTTATCTTAGACAGGTACGCCCTCTCCTTTTTCGTGGTTTTCTGAAGTTTTTCTTTTTATGGTAACGGGGGTCTAGGCCAGGAAGCGGTGCTTTTCCCCCCTCCTCTACGGAGACGCGCTCTGAGTGCCGTACTTCCGCAGACCGCGACCTTTGATCCTATTCCCCCCAGATATCTCTCCCGTTACAG
>Ga0179593_1516122_pt1 | contig 20961 bp, 39 predicted proteins | sample CZODoug2_1_08_16_FD_185931 | JGI IMG/M metagenome (GOLD analysis project Ga0179593, IMG submission 185931) | Vadose zone soil fungal communities from Angelo Coast Range Reserve, California, USA - CZODoug2_1_08_16fungal (PacBio error correction) | ecosystem: Environmental > Terrestrial > Soil >... | reverse complement strand
CTTTGGTTTTTTTTTTTGCTTTTCCTTCCTGCCACCTTTCCCCTTTCTCCCCCTTGGAATTTCTGTGCCGTGGCCCAAGGCTTAACACGGTCTGGTTTCTCCAAAGTATTTTCTGGGAATGTGGGTATTTTTTTCCCGGCGTGCGTGAGTGTATTCCCCCAATTCCCTTTTTCTCCACCTTTCGGCCCTGGTTCCCTCAGTAGACCAAGCTTTTCTGCCCTCTTTTTCTTTTATCCCTTTATTTCCCTCCATGACTTTTTTTCCCTCAGCTTTCCTATTTGGGCCCCCGAGTTGATTTTTCCCCTGAGTGGACTCCCTCTGCTTTCCCTCGTTGGCCCCCCCTTTTCCTCGTGACCATTCCTGGGAACAAGGTTCCGCCCCAAGCGGTCCAACCCCCAGAGATTTTTTTCCCCCTCCTTGACTTTCTCAGATGATTGCCCCCTTATGATCCCCTTTTTTTTTCTTCTTCGACGGTCCTTCCGTTCGCGCGGCCTTACACACGACGACAGTGATCGGCTTTGGTTCCCCTTACTTTATTTTTTTTTTTTTTTTTTCCAACCCCCCCCCACACGCTGGCACCGGATCGTGTCCACTTTGGTTCTTCCTGCCATGTTTTTTCCTTCTCATTGCTTTTGATGACTCTTCTTTTTTTTTCCGTTTTTTCTTCCATGCTTAGGCTTTTTTTTTGGACCCCCAGGTGAAAAATTTTTTTCTTTGGGCGCGAAGTTGAACCTTTTTTTTTTTTTCTTTCCAATGGATTTTCCATTTCCTTCCTTAAATGTGGGCTCTTCACAGAAGATCGTGGGTTTTTTTTCTTTGATTTCCCCACTTTCCCAAGGATTTTTTTCATTTCTCCCAGGCCTTCGGTTCCCCCCATACCAAAACCCGGGCTTTTGGACTTTTTTTCCCCCCCTTTTTTCCCCCTGCCCTTTTTTCCCCTTTCCCTTGGCACCAATGCGTAGTTGGAGTTTCATTTTTATCTTTTACAGTTCTTTTGAAGGTGATTTTCCTATTTTCCCAGAGTTTTCCCTCGGATTGGCGCGCTGGTGCTTTCTGCTTTGTTTTTTTTTGCTCTTTTTTTTCGCTTTTTTTTGAAATCTTTTAAGATTTTTTGCGCGCCCTTTTTTTTCCTTTTTCCCCCATTTTTCCTTTTTCCGGAGCACTTCAAAATTAAACAATTTCCTCGGGTGTTTTTTTCTTTCCCGATTTGCAATTTTTTTCGGCCCTTTTTTTTTTAGGATTTGCGAATCACGATTTCCGGTTTTTTTGGCCAAGTCCCCTTCACTTTGGTTTTTAATTTTTTCAAGGGTTTTTTTTCTTTTCTCTTGCAAAGCTTTTTCTAGGTTGTCCTTCACCTGATGAATACTTATCTTTGTGGTCTTCATTTTTTTTTTTTTTTTCCTTTTTTACTCGATTCTCAGTCCTTTCTTTCAGGTCGTCGTGATGGAAGTACTTGCTTTCTCCCTTTTTTTTTGACGTTCCTGTCTGGTTCCCTTTTTTCTTTTCTCCTCTTAAGCCATTTCACCAACGTCCTGTTTCTGGTTCACAACTTGTTCCTTGTGACGTTTTTCTTTTTTAACTTTCCCGCGGTTTTTCTAGTTTTCTTTTCCCCAAAAATCCCTCCCGTCGGGCGACGCACACGGAGCCCCCCCGTCAGACCTCCCCTCCCAATAGGTCCCCCTGAGAGTCACCTTCAGACCGATTCACTTTCTAATAGTCTTAATCTTTTTAGGTTCTTCCTTGGGACTTCTCGACTCTTGTTCAGGGGTTTCCTTTTTTCCCCCCTGTTCCCCAGTGGGCGGTCACCCCTCCCCCAGTTTTTCTTCGTTCCCCCCTATGAAGATCCTATTTCTTCTTTGTTTTATTCCCCAATCGTGATTTCCCCACCCACTCTGGATGTTCCCCCTTTATTACGCCATTCCTTGACCCCTAGTTTTCTCCCCCCTCTTTTTTTTTACCAAATCCCTCTTGTCAATTTTTTCTTTCCTTTTTTGAGGCCGGCAGGATTACCTTCTTTTTCTTCTCCTGAAACCAGATCTTCCAAAACCCCCAGCCTTTCACAAGAGTAAGGTTAAGATTTTTAGCATTTTCTTTCCACCTTTTTTTGAATTGAAGTGTTTCTTTTCCCTTCATTTAAATTGGTTCACTGTCTACAAGACGACCTTTCTTTTGTATTTTTTTTTTTTCCCCCGGTTCTGTCTACTTGCTTTTGAATAAAATTGCCAGGTTCCGTTTGTTCGTTGTGTTTTGTCTGAGTTCTTCATTGCAGTTTCTTGACTTTTCCCTTGCTGTTTTTTTTTCCCGTTCCCCCCGTTTTTGATTTTTATTTAATTTTCTCTTCCCGATTCATTTCTTCGCGTTTCCTCCCCCCCGGCCACCTTCCTTCTTTTTTGATTCTCCCGTTCGGGGGTCTCACGAAACCTGACCCACGGCTTTCCCACTGAAATGACTGTTTGGTCTTCTAAATTGGTTTTCTTTTACATCTCCCCCAAACCAAAGTTTCCTTTTTTTATTTTAAGCCCCCCCACTCCCTTCGAATGCTTGCGCTACCCCCCCCCCTTTTGTCCATACCTTTGCTCCCCCTTCCGGGTGATTTCCCCTGCCCATCTTCTAAATCCATATCCTGGGAATTGGCCTTTCTTCCTTTCCCCAACCAACCCCCCCCAGTTGCAGACGATTTTCTCCCCCCCCTGATGGTGTTTGTCCCCTTGTTCCAGTTGATCTTGGACGCGGTTTGCACCCCCCCCCCGCTTTCTGGTGCTCCTCTGTTGAGACAAACGAGCTCCCATACTTTTGCCCTTTTTTTGGTGCCTTTTTGATTTTTCTTGAACTTCCTTGCTTACCTTTTTTTGCAAAACTTGCTTTCTTTTCCCCCCCTAATCGTCCCCCCCTTCCCTTACGAATTTCTGGACGTTCCGTCGGGCTTTTCTTTTTTCCCTGGGGAACCATTGAGCTTTTCCGGGCTTTTTGGGAACCACTTTTTCCCATGTGGCTCTGGAAAGCTTTCTTTTTTTCCAACGTAGTTCCTGTGTTTCTTGAACCCCTGTTTTGTGGCCTTCCCCCCTTCCCACCCGGAACACTTTTTTTGCCAACGTTTTCTACGGATCAACTTCATCAGACTTCTTTTTTACGTTACCCCTCTTCCTAAACTGAAGCTTCTACTGATCATTGCTTTTGTCCCAGTCCTGGTTTTCTTCGTGGTCGTACTCCCCCCGGATTTCCCTCCGTTGGAGTTCTTGTTTTTCCATTTGCTTTTCAAAAACTCGGGGCACGTCACCTCTCATCTCTCTTGCACTTTCCCAACGCCCTTTCTTTCCTTTCTTTTCTATTCCCCGTTCGCGCCCTCGTACACTCTAAGAGTCCTTTCTTTAAATTTCCACAAATTTTCAACACGACCTTTTTTCAATGATCGTTTCCTTCTGGCAACAGGCAGCGCAATTTTGTGAAGCCTCTTTCGCTGTCCAATGCTTTATTTTTCTTAGTTTTTTCTTTTCTGGGACGCTTTTCTTCTGTGTGTTCTTCTTTTTAAGCGCTGACAAGGGGATCCCATTAGCCTTTCCTTTATTCCCTTTTTTTGTGCCGGCCCTGAGGTTTCTTGATGGAGCAATCCTTTCAGGTTTCTTTCCTTTTTTTTAGTTTTTTTTGCCTTTGCTTCCCCCTCCCCCCCCCAGAAGTTTTTTCTTTCATCTTGGACCGCGAGCACCCCCCCCTTTTTTACACCCCCCCATACCCCCCGGCATAGATCCTCCACACCCTTGTCTTTTTGTGCCCCGCTTCCCTTTTGACCATTTGTAGTATTTGGGATCCCCAATATCCCTATAACCCCTTTTCAGTCCCCCTCAACCTAAACCTTTTTTTTCGTTCAGTGAAAGTCGGCGGGTATTTTGGTTATCTTTCCCGTCTTTTTTCTTTTTTTTTCCTTGGAGTTTTTTGGTCCCTATGTTTTCCATTTCTTTGCCATCTTTTTCCCTAAGAATGGGTACCGCCAGGCCGAGCCGCTTTACGGAAGTTCTTTACCCCCCCTCTCCCGACGGTTTTTTTGCGGCCTCGCTTCCCCCCCCCCTGTTTCTTTCCTTACTCCAAGATTCTCGTGACGTTTCAATGTTTTTTTTTTGGTTCGATCCCCCCCCCTGCGGATTTTCAGTTCTCCCCCTTTTTCCCCCCTGGGTCCCCTTTTTTTCCAGCGTGGAGGTGGCACAATAGACTTGTATTCCTACGTTTGTTGAGATCTACGGTTCTTTTTGACCCCTCCAATTTTCTTACCGGCCACGCTCGCGTGTGGATGATTTTTCTTTCTTCCAGCACCCCCCTTGGATGGCGCACCATTCCTGCCGCCCCACTTTTGGCCGTCCCTTGTTCCCCCCCCCTTCGATGGTGATCGGCCGAAACTTCCAAAACCATTACGTTTCTTCTTTTGAATTTTCTCCCCTTTCTCAACTGGTTTTCCCGTTTGTGGTTTTTTTTTCTTTATCTTTTCCACCATTTTTTTCCTCCCAAGTAGCGCCGATTGTCCTCCGCTGGTTTCCTTTTGCGTCCGCTTGTTTACCCCCCTTTGCCTCTCCACTTCTCAAACATAAAGTTTGTAAGCCTGTGAGTTTTATTAGGAGGAGGGCCTTTTTTTTTTTTTTTTCCTTTTTTTTTTGACCGCCCAATTTCCTCTGGGCAAAATGCCCATTTTTTTACGGGCTTGCTCCAGCTATTTTTTCACCAATTCCCTGACAGTTCTTGCAAAGTTGGAAGCACTCCTTTTTCTTTGATTTCCTTTCTGATTCCCACTTTTTTTGCTCCCTTTTTCTCAACTTTCCTTTCCCTTCCTGCTCAGCCCCAAAGGGCGTCTCCGGCGTCCCTCCTTGTGTCGGGGTTCAACTGAGGTTTTTTTTTTTTTCGGTTTCTGCGGCAGCAGCAAACCTCACCCCTTTTAGACTTTTCCGTCCCTTCTTTTTTTCAGGCCTTTTTTCAGCAAGTTCTTTCCTTTTTTCACTGTGCCGTTGCTTTTTGGATTCCCTTAAAGGTCCAGATCGGTTTTAAAACCCCTTTTTTGTATCCTGCGTTCTCCTAGAGTCCCCTTTTACTATCTCTTCTCCGACCATTTTTTTTGCGTTGTTTTTTTTTTTTTTTTGGTTCAATCATTCGTGATAGTTTTGTGCCTTTTTTTTTTTGCCGCGTTTTTTTAATTGGTTTTCAGTTTCCCCCCGTTTTCCCCTGATTCAAGTTTTTCCTCTCATAGACAAACCTTCGGGCAAAACGCAATTCCTTGATTTAAGGTTCTTTTTTTTTCCCCAGTTTTTTCTTTCCCGCTTTTTGGCAAACCCTTCCCTCTTCTTTTTCCCCCATCTGGTTTTTTTTGGGGGGAATTGCTCATGTTTTCTTTTTCACCACCTCCCGTGCTTTTTTTTCCCCCCCCTCTCCCCCGGCCCCTACTCCCACCTATTTTTCTTCTTTTTCCTTGGGAAGGGCTGCGCCCCCCTTGAACCTCTTCTTTTGGTTTTGTTCCCGTCTCTTTTCCATTTTTTTTCCGTTCCTCAGTTAGAAACAGTCGTTTCATTGAGTTTTTTGGCATAGATTTTCACAGCGCTTTTTCCTTTTTTTGGTTAATTTCCCCTCGCCATCACCCGCTTCAAGTGCTTTCTCCTTTTTTTACCTGTTGAATTCTCCCCATCCTTTGCTTCCTTGTGTCTGGGCTCGTCTTTCCAAGGATTCGTCAAAAACCCCCCTCTTTACCTTTTTTTTTCTTCTACCTTTTTTTTTTTTTCCCCCCACCCTCGTTTTTTTTTTCTCGTTCCCCCATCGGTTTCGCTTTTGCTACTGGCAGATCCTGCCTTCTTTCTGTATTTTTTTTTGCAAGCCCTTTTTTTTTTTTTGAATCTTTCTTTTCATCCCTCGTGTCAGGTCCACTTCTCCGGGGGTTGGAAAGTTTAGAAGCCCTTTTTTTCGTTTTCCCCCCCACTTTTTTTTCGTTTCCAGATTTCCTTTTTCCGCAAGTCACGCAGTGTGCAGTCTCTGTACAATTTCTTTTCTACTTTTCTTTTTTTGGTCAGTCTTCTCTTATTTGTTTTTTTTTCCCGACTTTTTTCCCCCCTAAGACCTTGGCTGAACCCAATTTCCTTTTTTTTCTAACCCTCCACCGTCATACTTCCCCTGACCCCCTCACCCACTTCTGATTGCCCCACGCTTCTACACTTTTTCCCTTTTTGCTCGGCTTTTCTTTCCGTTCGTTTTTTCCCAACTGCACTCTTCTTTCATCTTTTTCAATTTTACCTTCACACCGTCCTTTCCTTTGGGTAACCTGTCGGGGTTCCCCAAGCTTTTTTCCCCCTTCAGGTTTTTTTCTTCCCGACCCTCCTTGAAGCCTCACTTCGCGGTTTCTCCTCTTGACGATTTTTGTTATGCCCGGAAGGGCTTGTCCCCCCCCGCCTTTCTTGTGGTGTTCTGCCCGATTTCGGATCTCCTTTTGGCTGAGCAGGACCCTTAACCCCCCTTTTCCCTCAGATTTGTGTTCTTCTACCAATTCAAGACCCCCTCCTTTCTGCTGCACCCCCCTAAGCCTGTTCACTTCCCCCCCCCTGGCGTTTTCCCCGCGAACATTTTCTTCCCCTTTGCCTTTTTTCCCTTGGGCCAACTTGTTGATCTCCATTCCCTCTCCTTCTCGGCTCTAAATCCTTTTCGGAAGTTTTTTTCCTTTTTTCCTTGGAGAGTCTGTTCTCCGAGATCCTCTTTTATGCCTCTATGTTTTTTTTTTTTTTTTGGCTCTTTTTTTCTTTCTGCGCCTTTCCCTTAAGATTCACCCGCCAGCGTGCGCCTGTTCCGGTTTTGGGACCTTTCCAACTTTCCTTCCCCTTCCGGTGTTTTGACTTTTCCCCTTTCCTCGAAGTCCATCGAGTTTTGTTCAAGGTCCCTTTTTTCTGTGCCTACTTTCTCTCGCATCTTTAGGTTTCCGCCACGACAGAGAACCCTCTTGAAGCTGAACCTTTGGGGAATCGTGCAGCCGAGTAAGTGTTTTTTGCCCTCCTGACCCTCCAATAATTTTTGTTCGAGTTTTTTTTCTTTTTTCCAGGGATTTTCCCCGAGTTTCCTTTTGCACTCGTAGGAACCAACAAGGGGGAGTCTGCAATGACCCTTTTGCTTTCTTTGCTTCTTCTTTTTTTCTCCAGGCGATGCCTTTTCCCCCCCCCATCTCGAGGACCAAGGTGCTTTTTCTTGTCCTTCCCCGAGGGACTGTCCTTTTCCAAAAGACCTTTTTCTTTGGTCTTTTGTTAGAAACTTTTGAAGTTGAGTTCAGCGTTCCTCCCTTCCCGTCTTTTCTTTTTTTTTTTTTTTTTTTTTTTTTTTTTTTTTTTTTTTTTTTCTTTTTTTTTTTTTTTTTTTTTTTTTTTTTTTTTTCTTTTTTTTTTTTTTTTTTTTTTTTTTCTTCTTTTCTTTTTCTGTTTTTTGGCGGTGTTCGTCCCCTGGCTCCCAGTTCGTTGCTGCCATTGGGCAAGCAGAGTCACCCTTTTGACCCCCATTTCCCACCTTCCGTTTGGGGCGGCGCCCCCTCGTTTCCTCTTCGGCAAACTATTTCAGAAGCCACTTCCGGCTTTCCCTTTGATGGTTTTTTCCTTTTTTTGGCCTTCACCAGCCCTTTGGCCCTTTTTTATCAGGGCCCACATGACCATGTTTTTTGTCCTTTTTGGCCCAATCTTGTACTGTAAACTTTTTTTCCAGATGCCTTCCTTTTTTTTCCCAACTGGGTCGGCCGGCCAAAAACCCCCACCCCGTCGCTTCCTGATTATTCTTTTTTCCACTTGAGGCACCCTTGTGGCCTTCGCGCAAATTCTTTTCGAACTCTGGCCTTTTTCGGTTGGAATCCATTCGTCGCCTTCATAACGAAACTGCGTCCCTTCCCCCCCCTCTTCCTAGTCTTAATTTTTTTGCTCTGCCCCTCTTTGACCTCTCCTTTGACCTTTCTTTTAGTTTTGCAATTCCTTAAAAGTTTTCCATCTGTCCACGCTCTCTTGGTAGAAAACCCCACCCCCTTTCCCCTTCTCCCGTTCATGGCCTCCCATTGTGCGTGCGTTTAGCGTTTTTTCCCAGTCATCTTTTCTTTGTGATTTCCTTTTTTTCCCGCCCCCCCTGCGCCCTTTTCCTCGAAGCCCCCGCTTAGAGAGAATAAACGGCGTTTCGCAACCTTTTTAGGCCCTTCTTAGATTCCTTTTGATTATTTTACCATTGACTTCCCCCCGTAGAAAAGACTTGAGTCCATCTTTTCTCTTTTGTAACTTTTAACCTTTTTTGAAAGTCCCCCCTTCAGTGCTTTCCCCCCCCCACGGCTCGTGCCCTAACTTTGGATGCGAAACTTTTCAGAGTGACCTGGCCCCTCTTCCCTCAGCTACAGGTTTTTCAGTATTTTTTTTCCAAATTGTTGCGCAGTCCCTTTTCTTCCTATTCCTCAAACCCTTTTTTTAGCAATTGGCCAGTGTGCTATTCTTCTGAGCTTTTACTTTTTCCTTACTTTTTCCTAAACTGTTTTTGGATCCATAATCCTTTTTTTTTTTTGAGTCGGATTTTTCCCTCCCAATCAACGTGAAGCGTATCCCGTCTGGCGTCCTCTGTGACTTTTTTCTTTTGCTTTTTTTGAGAACCTTTTTTACGCCTTTCTTTTGCTCCGGGAAAATTGGTCGATTTGAATTGGTGTTTTTTTTCCCCTCTTCTTTTTCAGTCTCGTGTTTTTTTCCCAGGCTTTTTTTTTTTGCACATTATGTTTTTTTAGGTTCTCTTTTTTTTATTCTTTCTGGGCTCTCGCGTCTCTCACCCGTGAACCTTCCCAAACTTTTTTCGGCCCCAGTCCTGCCCATAATGACCAGTTTTCCCTTTTCGATCTTTGAACGCAAACTTTCTTTTTCTGGGCGAGTAAGATAGTTTTATGGCTTTGGCTCTTTGGTTTCTTTTCCTCATTCCTTTTCTTTCTCGCTTTGGCTTCTACTTCTCGTTTTCATGCGTGGAGTCTTAACCCCTTCCTCTAATTCTCATTGTTCTTCCAAAGCATCTTTGCTTTATTTTTACTCCTTCGATTTACCGTTAGCAGCCTCCCCAACTTACTTTTGCTTTTTCTCGATCCCCCCCTCGGTAAGCCTCACTTTTTCCTCCCCAAGTTCTTATGGTACAAGCTAATGAGGCCCCTTTTGGCTTTTTCTTCTTTGACGTGACGCTTCGCCTTACTGGCTTTTTTTTACGAATTTTGTGATTATGCCGGTTGCTCCCCCGGCCCAAAATTTCTTTTATCCTGTTGGTCTCTTTTTTTGCCCCCCCCATTTTCTCTACAGCGAGTTTTTTTGAATGGCCCGTGAGTGACAGGCGCGAACTCCCACAAGTTGGGTTTTTACTTTGTTTTCTTTGAATTCTTACCCCTCTGGCTTCACGACCTTTGGTTTTCGATTCATTCCTTTTTTTCCTAATCCCCCTTTTTTCCACCCCTTTATTTTTTGGCCCTGCCCGCTTAACCCTTTTTTTGGTCCGATGGACCCCCTTTTTTCTTCGCTAACCTTTTTTTTTCCCACCGTCACTTTTTTCCCTTCCTTACTACTCTCTGAAAGTTGAGGCGAGGTCCTTTTCCTTCTTGTTCTGTGCTTTTTTTTCCTTTTTTCCTATTGAGCGTTTCCTTTCGCCCTTTTCTGGAAGAAGTTAATGCCCAGCTTTAGTCGTCCGTTTGCGGAGCAAAGGTTTTTTGTGCCAACAGACGGTTTTGACTGCGGTCCCCTTTAGTTTTTCAACTCTTTTCTTTTTGGTGTTGGGCTTTTTCTTTCGGGACTTTTTTTTCTGTCCTCACGATTCGGCAGTTTTGGAGTGATTTTCAATTCCAAGCGTCCCCCTCCCTCCCAAGCTGTTGGAATTTTCTGCAGATTTTTTTACCCTGAAAGACTCCCCTCCCTCTTACTGTGTACCCTCGACGTGTGTCCATGATTCTCATTTCTACTTGAATCACATATTTCTATTTTCCTTTCCCTCCCTCTATCATTCTTAGAGTTGTCTCCCCCAGTTTTTATTCCCCAGGCCCCTTTTGCTTATTCACCTTTTTCACTGTGCGTCCTTCCTACCCTTGGGACCCCTTCCGGCGCCATTTTTACCCCTTTTCGTCTTCTTTGGCGGGTTTGCCGTGCCCCCCCCCCCTTTTTTTTTTCTCCATTTTGGAACCTCCCTCCTGTTCCTCCCCCTTTCGTTGAATCCCATGGCTTCAGTTCGGCCTGCACCATATTTTTTCTGCAGCCATTCCACCCCCCCCCTCGACTTTTTTCCTTCGGCGGAAACGCTTTTTTGCTTTTCCCTGACCCCCCCACCCTCCTTTGCAACCCCCCGATTTCCCTTTTTGCTAGGATCCATTTTGGTTTTTGTTTCTCTCTCCGGCAGTTTATCTTCTTTCCCTGGTGTACTTTTTCTCCCAAATGCCAAGTTGCCCCCTATTCTTGCCCCGTTTTTTCACCCCCCCCTTGCCTTGCCAATCTTACAGCCTTCACTTCCTTAGGGTATTGGTCTTCCCCCCTTTTTGCTTTGAAACTTCGGTTGATCTTTCCTTTATTCCTGCAGGCTACCAGCAACATTTCCCTTTCTCGTTTTTTTTCTCTTGTTTTCTTCCCCTTTGGTTTTTTCCAAATTTTTCTTTTTCCTGTGATGGTATGGTCCCCCAGACTTTTTTTTTCCATTTCCTTATCCTGGCAATACCTTCCCCCTCTCCCATTCTGGCCCCCGACTGCTTGGACATCCCCGTGAACCTTTTTTTTGTATTTTTCCCCCTTCAAAGTGGTACCAGGCTTCTTCCCGCTTACCCCCTCGTTTCTATTCGCTCTTCCGGCCCTTTTCCCTCTCACGCTTTACCCACTTCGGATACCTGTTTTTTAGCTTTCGTAAACCCTTTTTCATCGTTCAGGTCGAATGTTTTTCCGACCCTCCCGGCATCTTCCAGCTTCTTCTATTCCCCCGAGCAGTCAAGAACGCTCCGACTGCTTTTTTTTTTCCCTCGCCCCCCCCCCCTTAGGGCCCAAATTTGGCACCATTACTACGCTTTTCAGGCGAAATTCCCCCTCGGGCCCCGGTCGCAAAGCGCTTTTGCTTTCCCTTTGGTTTTCTCCCGGCGATTTGCCTCCCCAATTTCTCCTTTACTGTTCCCCACCCCCCCCCCCATTTTCCTCCTCTTATGAGCTAACCACCTGGTTTCCCCTCTTTATTTTTTCCAAATCGAATGTTCCCTTCCTTTCGGCCACGGCAGCTCGACTTCTTCGCGTTTTTTTTTTCACCCTTTTTCCCCCTTTTGCCAGTTTTCTTCAACTCCCAGAAACTGCCAAAGAAAAATTTTTTCTTTTTCCCAGCTGTGGTGATTTCACTTTGATCTGAAGGTTGCTGTTCCTTTTGACGTTCTGTGCAAATGTCGCCGCTCAACCCTCTTCCACCCTTTTCTTGATGGGACTTTTTTCTTTTTTCTTTTGTTGTTTTTTCTTCTTTTTTTTTCATTTCTTTAAGAGGTTTCTTTCTTTGGATTTTCCAGTTCAAGGAACCACTTTCCCTTTTTTCTGCTTTTTCCAAGTTTTTTCTTTTTCATCCTTCCAACTCTGCGACCGTTTCTTTCTTTTTGCTACTGCCCTCCTCCCCTGCAGGAAGATGTTCGTCGTTGTTTCTTCTTTCTATTTTTTTTTTCTTTCTTTCATACCGGCCAGTTTTCCCTGGTTTTTTTCCCTCTTCACGGCGACCGTTTTGGGTTTTTGGTCACCATTCCCCTTACGGTTTCCTTTCCCAAGACCCCCCCCCCCTTCGGACCCCAGTAAGTCCCTTCCGTTTCCCCCTTTTGGACCTCTTTCCCTGACCGGGCGTAATGGAGTACCTTTTGGGCCTCTCTTTTCCTCTGTTGGATTAAGCCTTTTTTTTTTTTGTTTCGTATGTGCTTTATTTTTTTCTTTTTTTTTTTTCTCCCCCCACTTCACGTTCTTCCGAACCCCCCCCCCCCCCCGATTTCCCCCCCACGATTGTCTACAACGCCAGCACATTTTCCTATTCTACGTTCCCCAGCCCTTTTTCAAATCCGCGGCTCGATTCCTTTTTTCCAATTTAGGAATTCCCACCGTCCCTCCCCAATTGCAAACCTTTTTTCTCGGGCCTCTGGGCGTCTAAAATCTCCCCCCGAAGCCTTATTGTTTCTCCTTGGAAATTCGTTTAGTTATGGGCTTTGTTTCCTTTTTTTTTGTTTTTTGGAAACTTCTTTCCTCTGCCTCTTTGCGCTTTTTTTTTGTCCCCCCTCCCTTCTTTTTTCACCCTCCTTTCGCTGGCTTCTGCTTTGCGCTTTTCGAGTGGGTTTCTTTTTTCTCCCTTTCCCCCCAGTGGATTCCCCCAACCCACACTTCCTTTTTGCTGTTCCTTTAACGTTCCTGTACCTCATACTGTTGATAAGTTTTTTTTTTTTTTTTCGGATTTTTCCCTTTGTTGCAATTTGCCCCGACTTTTCACTGCGGTTTCGCTTAAGCTTCTCCTTTTTTTTTTTTCTCTTTCTCCTTTTTGTAACAACCCAGGTCATTTTTTCTGCGTCGGTTTTCCGGTTTTTCTCGGTTGCTTTTTTGCCTATGTTTTTTTTTTTCCCCCTGGATTTTTTGGATTTTTCAGAATTGCACCAGTTTCGTTTTCAAGTTTTTTTTTGGGGTCTTCAAAACTCGCCGGCAGTTTTTCCTCTGAAGGGATTTTTTTTTTCTTTTTTTTTCTCACCCCGGACTCACCCTTTCGAATCCCTTCACTTCAGGGCCGAAGTTCCAGGCTCTTCTCCTCCCTTTCAGAAGTTTTGAAGATCCATGGGGGTACTTCTCTCTTCGTTCCGAGTTTTCTTTTTTTTTTCAGTGTGTCTTCCTTTTAGTTTGTCTTTTTTCTTGTTTTTCTTTTATAAGGGTTTGGACAACCTCCCTTCCCCCCCCAGTAATTTAGTTTTTCGTTGTTTCTGACGGTTTTGTTCCCCGGTTCTTGTTGAAAATTTCTTTTTTTCCGCTTTTTCTTTTCTCAAGCTGGCGTCCTCTCTTTTTTTTCCTCCTTTTGATTCCCCCCCCACCGTTTTGTCTTTTGAATTTCCCCGGCTTCCGCCCCGTTTTGTTAAACGTTGTGGTCTCTTTTTTGCCTTTGCATTAGGAGCTCGCGCCTCCCCTTTTTGTGGTGCCCGCCCCGTGCCAGCAACACAGCCTTCCCCCCCTTTTTTGAACCCTTTTGCGGACTCCTCCCCCATTCCTTTTATATGTACTTCTGCAACCTTCTCTTTGCTTGTCTTTTTCGCTTTTTCAGGCCCTTTTCCTTGGGTTCACTCTGGCATTTTTTACTTTTTCCCCCACCAAGGCATGTTATTAGGTTGGCCACTTTCCTTTTCTTTTTACCCGTTTCTTCTCCCCCCAAGTTTACCTCCTCTCCCTTTTTTTCCTTGTTATTCAAATTTCTTGCTTAACCACCTTCGGTCTCTTAGCTTATTTTCGAACATCAAGGATTCTTCCGTGGGATCCGTTTTTAACTTTTACCTTCAATTTTCCTTGGGTTTTCCGGACCTTTCCCTTCTTCACAAAAATCCCCTCTTATTCCCCCTTTTTTGCTTCCTTTGTAACTGCCCCCCTTTAAGCCCTTTTTTCTTTTGAACCTTTTTTTTCCCTTTTTCCCCGTGAGGTCTTTTTGTCTTCCCCCCCTTTGTCTGTTCCCCCCCGAGAACCTTTCTTCCTCGCTGCCCCTCTCCGTCCATGTGTCTAGTTGTCTCTTTCCCCGGGGGAAATTCGGTGATAGTTTCGGTCTTTTATTTTTCTTGTCGCGCGTTCCCGGCGTTTCAGTCCGCTTCGTCCCCCAGTTATCTCTTTCTACCACCTTTCGTGCCAACTTTTCATAATCCCCCTGGGTTTCTTCTTATCCCTGTTTTTTACCGAAACTTTTTTCTTTTTTTTTCGAATTTTTTCTGCTTCTCCATGGCTTCTCTTTGACCCCCTGTACTTCCAACCTTGTGGTCCATACCGCTTTGCCCTGCTTTTCCCACCAACTTGCGACTTTTCCCTGTCCCTATTTACTCTTCCAGATGGGTTTAGCCCCCTTCGTGACCGAAATGAATTCTGGACTTCAGTTCCCAGCGGGACCGTCTGCGCAGATTTTCTTGATCTTCCTCTTTTGCGACAGTTTGTTCTCGAAGGCCCCTGCTTTAGATTCACATGTTTAAATGGCCCTGACCTTCCTCCCTTCGTATTTTCCCCCTCCCTTTTGAGGATCCCCCCTCTTCAAATCAACGTTTTTTTACAGTTTGCTTTTGGTTTACACTCCGCGCTCTTTGCAATTTTTCCAGTTGCTTTCGCCAATCTGCTCCTAATTTTTTCGTTCTTTCGATTTTCTTGACGACCTGAGGTTTCCTCTCGGAGCTCCCTGTGCTCCTGATTTCCCCTACCAAGCCTTTGTTCATCCCTTTTTCTTCTTTGGGGGGGTTCTTGCCGCACGTTGTTTTTTAGACTGCTTGCCGGACACCAGTTTTCTCCCTGTTTTCCCCCAGTCGACGGATCACTTGTCGATCTGTTCCCACCCATGGTTCACTTTTTTTTTTCTTTTTTCTCTATAAAACTGTTTTTCGTCCGATCTCTTCTGGGACCGAATTCTTTTCTTTTTGCGTTCAATCTGCTCTGGTTCCTTTTCACTCCTTTTCCATCGTTTTTAAACCTCTAACGAATTTTTAAAACCATCCCCGGATGTCTCCCCCCCTGCTACTACAACGCGGAACCACTTTTTTCCTATTTTCTTTTTTTTTTTCTTTTCTAGGCGTAACGAGTTTCCTCGTTTTTTCTAATCCCACCAGTCAAAGCCACGGTCCTTTCTCATTTTTTCCACCTTTGACTGAGTTTCCTGCGATCTCTTTGACTTTTTTTTTTTTTTTTATGGCGTTTGCGCGTCATTTGCTCTTCTTTTTGGCCCCGTCTAAACTGACTCGATCTACTTTGTTGCCCCCAGCTTTTTTCTTGTCTTCAGTCCTGCTCGGTTTTCCCCCAAATAGCGCCCCATCCGACGTTTGTTGGTTTTTTTTTTCCTTTTCCCATTCCCCAAAACATTCCCATTGCTTCCCCTTTGCCGATAGCCATGTCATGGTGACCCAAACCCCGTTTCCCCTTGTACCCCCTTTTTCTTTTCCTTCCTCCCCATGCCTTTTCCGCGATCCAGAATTCATCTCTATTCCCCCCGTGTTTTTTTTTTTTTTTAACCTTTTTTTAAAGTCCTCCTTCCTCGCGATGTTTTTTGGCTGTGTGACTTCTTTTTTTCTATGTGCGAGCGTCTGGATGCCCTTTTGAATGTCTTCCCTTTTTTCCAGGTCTTCTCGCATACCACTTCCCCTTTCCTGGACACAGCCGGTGTTTGAGTGGGCCCCATCCCTCGAGCCCCCCCTTTTTCACGTAACTTTTCCTTCTGTGTCGCCTTGGTCTCTCGATCCCCACCCCTAGAGCTGTCAGCCGACGATCCCCCGTGGCTTTTTTCCTTGGGATTTTTCCCCCTTCCCCCTCTTTCTCCCCCTTTTGTTGTTTCGTCAGGTTTATTTCATGCTTTCGTTTTTTTTTCACTTTTTTCTCGGATTCCCCCCTTTCTAGTCTGACTAGTCTTTTAAATGGACATGTCGTGCGGTCTTTTTTTCTGCCTCCCCCCTTGTCTCACACATTTTCCTCTTCCTTTACTTTGTTTTAAAAATCCTGGACCTTTCCCTTTTCTCTGACCTTCTAACCAACCGTCTGTTCCTTTTTGATTTTTTTTTTTCCCCCGGTCCTCCCAGTGTCTTTGAAAACTTCTAGCACTTTTCCCGTGGGTTTGGCTTGGTTTCGTGGCCTTTTCTGCCTTTTTCCCACTTTTGTCCCCCGCAAGATCCACCGACTCTTAACCCCGCCCCCTCTCCAAGGTGCGCGTCCGACTTGCACATAACCCTCCAAAATCTCTTTTTATAGTTCGATTGAAGGGTTATGATTCCTCTTTTCGGTTGGGCCTTGTTCTCTGGGCTTTTCCCCCCGGTTTGTATTCACCAGGCCACATGTCTTTTCTCTGACGTTTCCCTCTGGGTTTTTTTTTCAACTGCTTCCCACACCCTTGCTCGGTTCGTTTTGACTCGGCACCCCTTTCCTTTTCAGCCGCCCTTGCCCGCTCTCCCACATTCAGTGATTTTTGGAGTGTTCCTGACTTTTTTCTTTTGACTTAAACAAATTTGCCGTCCCAACGCCCCTCGAACGTTAATCAAGCGCCCTTTTCCTGGTCCCTCTTTTTCAGCCGCTTAAGTTTGTTGTTGATTCCTTTTGGTTTCCCAGCGACTTTTGCCCCCAGATTTCCTAGTTTCTCTTTTACAAATTCCCTGCTAAACTTTTTTTTTTTTTTGCGTTGTTTTCTTGGTGACTTTTACTCTTTTCTGTTTTTTTATTGTTTTTGCCTCCATTCGCGCCCTGCTTTCTTTCCTGTTCTTCCTGTCCGCTTTTTTGCCCAAATGCTTCGTCCCCATTCCCTTTTTTTTTTTCCCCTCCCCCTGGGACTATCTTCTTCTCCCCTCCCTTCAGGTTCCTTTTACAATTGGACCTTCTCCGGACCCCCCCAATGCTCTTTTTCATTTTTCTTTTTGACCTAACTGTGTCTTTTTCCTTTGGCACCAACCCCAGCCCTTTTGGGACCCCCCGCCCCCCCCCCCCCTTTCCTTTTCCTTTGCTGAGCTTGGAAGTTTTTTTGCCAACGTCCCCTCCCCTCCTGAAATAAATGTTCCTTTTTTGTTCCCTTCTCAAATTCCTTGTCCCTTTTCCCAGAATTTTCCATTTTTTTCTTTTTTTGAAGCACTTTGTGAAGTTTAGAAGCGTTGGTTTCCTAGACTTCCCCGGTGATCGCCCGCTTCTTTTTCCGAAATATCTTCCCTTTTCTCCTAAGTTGGTTGTACCTCTCTTTTTCCGACTTTTCTTGTGTTGAACTAGGTACATCTTTTTTCTTCTTAAACGTTTCCGTCGAAACCCATGGAGACCCTCTTTTTTGCGCCCTTTTTCACTTGGTAGCTTTTTTTTTTCCCAGCCCCGCATTCAGTCTGGATTTCCCTTGCTTACCAGGCTCTTTCTCTGGACCCTTTTGGGTTTTTTTCTTTGTTTATCCCCCCCTCTTAAGGTTCCCCCGGTGGTAGCGTCTCAGTCTTTGGTGGTGACGACACTTTTCCTTCCAACCTTTTCTTTGTGACCCTGTCACCTCCCGATTCTTCAGGTGTTAGATTCCCCTGTCTCTCAAATCGGATCTGGTTTTAATCCCCCTCTTTCTAATTGTTTTGAATCGGATTCTTCTTTTCTTCTCTGGAACGCTCCGAAGCGTTGGCGTTTTCTGGCCTTGGCCCTTTCTCCGCGCGAACTCCCCCGCATCCCTCATTAACTATACCCGTCCTCTTGTTTTTCTACCACCTGCCCTTTTTTGCATACGGTTTTCCCTTGTTTTACTAGTTTCCGTTGTTTATGATCCTTTTTTTAAGGAAGTCCCCCCCTACATCCCCATTTTTTTGGGTCCCCCCCCCCCTCTGCTGTTGGAAAACTCCTTTTTTATCCTGACCCCTGCCGGGCCTTGACTTTGCGTATGTTCTGCGGTGCCTTTTTAACCTTTGCAGTCTCCCGTTTTTTTCGGATTCCTCCTTTTTTTTTCCCCCCCAGAGGAAATTCTGTCGACCCCCTGGGGTTTTTTTAGTCATTCCCCGTCGCCACCCAATTCCCCTTTGCGCTCTCTGGAAGGCGTTTTCTATGTTGATTCCAACCAAGGAATCTTGCATCTCTCCTCCCTTACCTTTTTAAACCGGCTTAAGTCTTTTACCCGCCGGAACAATTCGAACGCCTTGGTCCCCCCTGGCTGAGTTCAAGCTTCATTCTTACACAGCCCTTTTTCTTCCCAGGTTCCCCCCAAAGTATCCCGAAAGACGATTTTTTTTTTCCCTGCTCTTTTGAGTCACTTTGAGTTTACTTTTTTTTTTTTTCGGCTGTTCCTCTTTTTTCAATTTTTTTTTTTTTGTCTACCTCTTTGTTTTTTCCAGGGTGCCCCTCTTCCCCGCAGGCGCCAATTTCACGTTTTGCGTCCTCACCCTGGTTCCGACTCATTTCTTCCCAGAATTTTTCTCCTATTTCACAGGTCAACAGTCAGCTTTGAAGCCTTTTTTTAGTTTTGCCCACTTCCCCTTCCACACGAGTCAGTAGTTGCCTCTGCCAAATGAATAGTTCCTTTTTTTCAGCGGCTAATTTTGATCATCCTCCTCAGTGTTGTTGTGATCTGATCCTCCCTTTAGCCTTTTTTTTATTTCACTCCATTTTTACTGATTCGCGGTGTTAATTGACCGTCTTTTTTTTCCCCCCCGCCTTTTTTTCCCCATTCTTTTTTTTTCCTTGCAGCCTTTTTGGCCTTCTCTTGGACATCTCTTTCAGTCCCCCCCCCCAACCCCGTCTCAACCCTTAAAGTTAGTATCGATTCCCGAGTCATGTCCCTCCCGTTCGCCCTTTTTGGTGCTTCAAACATTTTTGTGCAAGTCTTCGCCGTCAATCGGCTTTCCCATCGCACTTCCCTTTTCTCACGCGAGTCCGTTCCCCTTCTGCCCTTTTTTTCCCCGCTTAGTTGACTTCCTAGTCTTTTTACTTTTACTTTCTTTTTTCTAGGCTTTTTTCCCTTATTCTGTATTGTGTCCAAACTGCCCATTCGCGGTTTGTTTCGCTCCCCCCCCTTTTTTTTTTCTTCTTCACCCTGGGCCCACTCTTGCATGAAATCCCCTACTGGTCCCCCAATCACCCTTAGTTTTCTTCTCCCATGGCGGCGCCTTCCTCGGCATGTCCCCCCAGGCGTCCGGCTTTCCTCGTTCCCATTCCCTTCCCCGGGGTCCAGGAAATCTGGTCGAAGCCCCCCCAACTCCAAGCCCACCACCCCGTCAGTGGCACCCGAAGTCTCTTAATGTCCCTCCTCTACTCCCTTCTGACCCTTTCCCCCCCCAGGTGGCCCTTGTTTCAATTTTCCCGGGTCCCCTAACACTGCCGTCACTCGTTATTGTTCGAGTTCGTTTTCCCTCCGGTGGATCCCCTTCCTTTTTTCCTTTGCGTTGTAGACAAGCTTGGTCCAATCTCCCCTTGGCTATTTTTTTCCTTTGCCGAGTTTTTTGCATTTCCACCGCTTGGTCCGAGAAGCTTCTCGCTCTTTTTGTTCCTTTCAACCCTTTTTTTTGCATCCCTTTTCGTTTGACCCCGCATTAATCCCAGTTTGTTTCTTTTACGTTTCCTTGTATCCCTCCCCTTTTCTGACCCGCCTCACGATTTTCATACTTCGGTGCGACCCACCGTGTCCCTTGTTTTTAAAGTGTACTTCCCCCCCCCCCCCGCTTTTGGTTTTCGCTACCCCCCCCCCCCCTTCCATACTTTGACCTTTTTCCCTTCTTCTTTCCTTTTTGTTCTGCCTGTTTCCCACTGGCCAGTCGTCCCTCCCGCTTTTTCCCTGCTCCATTAGATGTTGCTCGGAAGAAGACCCCTGAAATTAGTTCTCCTCCTCTCTTTGATTTTCTTCCTAATTTTTCGGGACCGATCACCCGAATTTTAGATTCTGGAAACCAACCCTCTCCCTATTTCCTTTTTTTTTGTCCTTTCTCGGTTTTTTGTTTGTTGATAGAGATTCACCCCATCAACTTAACTTGCGCTTTCCTCTTAAAGGCCCCCCCCAGAAAAACGCACTGCTCCTCTTCTGTGCCCCAAACGACTTTTCTCCCCGCATCTTGAGAAAATCGGTGACTTCCTTTCTTTCTCCACGTGGACCCCCATTTTTTTTTCCTTTCCCCCTGTCCAAGTTTTTTTTTGAGTCTTTCTCTGCCGTGGCAGTTTCCACGGCTCCCCTTTCAAACTCTTGTCTCCCCCAGGAGGTTCCTTTTCGTTTGGGTTGGGTTTTTTTTTTTTGCGTGTCTACCTCCTTGGGGTTTTCAACCTTCCACGTTTGCGACGTTCCTCCTGACAATTGATTGAGGACCCCGTCTGGCGTGTCTTCCCTTGTAACCCCGAGACAATTTTTTAGTCCTTGATTTGGGCACGTTCTTGATTCCCCCCTTGTAAAATTGCCGCGTTTTTTTTGGGTTCCCTCTCCTCTTTCCCCCTCTTCTCACTGGCAAGCCCAGTGCCCCTCCCCTAACTAGATGATTTGTTTTTCACAACCCGATTCCTTTTCCCCGGAATTTCATTCCTTCCCCACTTTCCCCGCTACTGCATCTCACTTAAGGAACCTCAACGACCAACGTTCTCTCGGGTTCCCCTTTCTGCTTTCTTGGCCTTCCTGATCTTCATGCTTTGTCTTGTACTTTTTCGTCTATTTCTTCCCTCCACTTTTTTTTTCTTTTCCTTTGATCCCCCAATCCCCCGTGAATGTGTTTTTGTTTCACGAGATCAGCGCCTTTGGGGTTGTTTTGATCTTCGTTGCCCGTTGCTTTTTGAGCGTGTCTTTCTCCACCAAGGGACCCCCCCCTCAAAGACTTATTTTCTGCCGCTTCGCCAAATTAAATGGTGCCACCCATTGTGTTCTCCTTTGTGGTCAAACCGATTAATTTTAGTAGTGGCTTAGCCCCCAAGCCCATTCCTACTACGACAGCTTGAAGTTCCTAAACTTTCCTTTGTTTCAAGTGTTTCTATTGGGGTTTTTTGCGCTGGTCCACTATTTCCGATGTCTCTTTTTCCGTAGGTTTCTATGGTTGACTCTTGGTTCGCACGGTTTTTCCCCCCTTTGAGCCTCCACCGCCCTCGTAGCCTTTTCAGGTTCCTCCTCCCAACCCCCTTGTCGACCTTAAACGGTTTTTCTTATGTCGGGTTCCCCACCGATGGCTGGCTATTCTCTTTGCGTTGAATCACGATCTTCAGGTCTGACCACTCACCTCCGTCATTCCCCCCCCCCTTAGTCAATTTTCAAAATTTTTTTTGAGTGAAGTTTTCCTTTCGGTGTGCAAAAAGGTTCCACCCTGATGAT
>Ga0179593_1687789_pt1 | contig 20964 bp, 31 predicted proteins | sample CZODoug2_1_08_16_FD_185931 | JGI IMG/M metagenome (GOLD analysis project Ga0179593, IMG submission 185931) | Vadose zone soil fungal communities from Angelo Coast Range Reserve, California, USA - CZODoug2_1_08_16fungal (PacBio error correction) | ecosystem: Environmental > Terrestrial > Soil >... | reverse complement strand
TAGTTGTGCCCTCGTGAGTCCCTAGTGAAAGTTCTGCGCATTCCCCAAATTTGCAAGCTCCGTGCTGTGTTCAACCTCCCCGACTAAGGCCCCTTTTGGCTTTTTTCAGCAAAGTGGGAAGAGGTCCAGATTGTAGCCCCTTTTTAGACCCCCCCTGATAAAAAGCCTCAGAGCCTAAAAGTACGGTTTGGTAAAGAATTCCCCCCCTTCCCGGCCCCGTGGGTCTTTGGGTGGGGAAATAGAACTACCCCAAAAATTTTTTGCGTCAGAAACTTGTCAACCGTTTTTCCTCCGGATCCAAACCTTACTATCAAATAAATTTTTTCGTGGAGCCCTCCCTCTTTTCAGGTCTTCATCGGTAGTCGATTGCTTGTGCCCCCTCCCTGTAGCCCTCATTAAGTTTTTGGATATCAGTCTCATTTTCCCCAGTACCGCCCCTTTGCCCCCCCTGATATGAATGCCCTGTTTTTTCTGTAGCAAAATCTCCTTCCCGTTGTCCTTCTTTATTGGCTAGATTTTTCCCTTTCTCCATGGCTTTTCTCCCTCAAGGATTTCTTCAGCCACGAGGTCCCCCCCTCCCTGATGATTTTTTTGAATCTGGATGTCTGGATGTGGATTTTTCCCCCTCTGTTTTTCCCGCGTATCCTTAAAGTTTTCTCCGAGGTGTCGGAGGACTTCACTTCCACATGCACGCGACTCGACGTGCTTTTTCAAGTCTTCTTAAGGTTTGCCCGCTGATACCCTTCCTTTCTTTTCCTGTTTGAGGTTTTGTGTTCTGGGGTTTTTATGCGCTCCCCCTTCGATCGTGTCCCCCCTTCGCACCCCAAATTAATTAGCGGGTTCTTTTTTTAATGGCCTTCTCGGTCCCCCATCTACTCGAACTCCGACTTTCCATTCCTTAACCCAAAAAGTCAGTCCCGCTTCCGGCTTTTTCCCCACGATCAGATCTGGTCTTATCATCCCCGCACGGGCCTTCCCCCCCAAAAGCGGCAAAATTCTTCTGGGCTTCCACTCTTTAGAGCCTTCCGGCTGTTCGGGTCACAGTCCTGTCCCCGCGCCTTTATGAATGAATGTTCCGTTCCTTTTTTTTTTCTTTTACTCATCGTTTCGCCCTCCCACTTACACTTACTACACCTCACCTTACCCTTCTCCAATGCTTTTTTTGATTTCATTAGATTCTTTTGCTCCTTGAGCCCACGCCCCCCCTGGCGGACTCCTTCAGGTCCCTTGTGACACCGACTTTTTTTCCGTTCACCGTTTTCATTGGAACGGTTATATTTCACGTTTAACCCACCTGGGGGTTTTCTTAGCTCTGGGTCCGTTCTGCTACCTTCCACAGCCATAACCTTCTGAGTTCGCACACCACTACCGCCATTCTCTCTTCTTTTCGCCCCTACTATCCTGGGTTGTCTCACGGTCATTTTTTGTTTAAAAACTCGCTTCTCGTATAGTCCTGTAGCTCCCCCCCTTTTTTCCCTCCTGCTACCCTGACAACTCGGTCTTCCATAAGTTTGAGGAATAGTTTACTACCCGTTTCCGTGGCCTCTCTTTTGTTAACTTCTTCTTCCCCCCCCCAATTTCTTCTCAGTGCTTTGCCTTTGCCTCCCCACTAAGAATTTTTTTTGGAGTTTTTTTTTCCCCTTAGCCTAGAAGAGCATTCCCACCTTTCTCCCCTAAAGTCACATACAAATTGCTTTTTTTTGTCTTCTGCAAGTTCACGGTCCTTGTCCCTCTTTCCTTAGATATTCCTAGTGGCTTTTCCCTTTTTGGGCGTCTAAAGGTCAGACAAACAACCACCCCCAATCCTTGAGTTTTAAAACTTCCCTAGTGGGCTCCTCTGCGGTACTGAGTGACCGCTAACGTCCCCTTTTGCCCTTCCTGGACCTTTGTAATTCTCTACCGTAGTAAGTTTTGAATCTCCGGGACTTTCGAGGTCTTCCCCCTATTTCATGCAGCAAAGTAGCGCCCAACCTTAATGTCTCCTTTTGGTTGAGAGCAGTTTTTGCCTTTTCCCCGTTTAAGCTGCGTCTGTACTGCCGGCGTTTCCTTTTTCTCATTGGGACGAAGCCAAATTTCTTCTTAGTTCCGTTTGCAACTCCTCCCGCGGTTCCAGGTTCTTTCCAACTTTTAATCTCTTTGGGAAAATACCATCCCCCCTCCTTTCTTAAAGAGTTTTCCTTTGTTTTGACTTCCTACTCCTCTTCACTTTCTCTTTTTTCAGAGCTGCACAGTTTTTTGATCACTATTCATCTCCTGTGTAACTTTCCCCCCTTCTTCCAGAGTCCTCCCCTAACTTCCCGTAGTTCCCCCTTTGTCGGTGGTCATTTTCTCTCATATATTTTATACCCTCTTTGTTGAGCTTTCAATTTTTTTTATGAAGACTTCCCTTATTTAAATTGATTCTATGAGAATAGCGCTGAAGACACGTCACCCGTAGGAATCCCTCCCTCAGCCCGTAGTGTGATCAGCCTGAAGGTTCCTAATTTCCCATTTCTCTCAACCTTCTCTGTCTTTTTCCCCCTCCAGAGGAAAACGTTCCCAAGATATAAACATTCTACCCGAACCCGGAGTTTTTTTGTCGGATACTCTCAGGATTTTACTTTGTAGTGAGGAAAACCCCCCTTTAACTCCCTGGCCCGTTCCATCACGTTTCTTCCTGGATCTTTCTGAGAAATGAGGTTTTATCCCCATGTTAAGACCCCTTTTCTAGATCCTCTACGCCTCCCTGAATTATTCTTCCTTTTTTTGAGGTCGAAAAAGAGTTACTGTCCAAAGGCGCTTCCTTTAGGATTTCTTGTGGAAATCGCTTCTCCCCCCAGTGCCGTTGAATATTCTTTAAAAGTGGGAAGGATAAAAACCTTACTTTAGAAGTAAGAGATTTTTCGAACAAGCCAGATGCCTATTTTTTTAAGATTTTCCTTTCTCTGTCACAATTCCCTGCCCTTAACTTGGAAGGTTTAAGCCCTTTCCTTACTTTATGAGTCCCCTATGGTTTCTGAGACTTTCCCCCAAATTTTTTCCGCCAATATTTCTAAACCGCCCTCCCCCCCATTACGCCTCCTGCGTTGTTTTTTTTCTCAATCTTTTCGGAACATGATACCTTTCTATCTGAATTTCCCTCCGTTTTTTTCGAAAGCCACCCCAAACCTCGTAGTTTCAAATTCTCTTCCTGAGACTACTCACTCCTGCGTCCCCTCCTGGTGGCTTTTCTCAGTGAGCTTTCTCCTAGTCCCTTGAGACCCCCCCCCCGATTAAATTTTCGTTTTAACAGACGTCTTAAAGCCTATTTTAGAGAACCCCTTCTACTTTTTTTTATCGTGGGAAGCTTTTCTTTGTGGGCCCAACAAAATTAAGCCCATTCAAGGATTTTTTATTTTTTCTTGGGCACCCCTAGGTCCAATTTGTTTAGTACCCTCCAAGCCCTAGTCTCTTGGTTTTTTTTCTCTTACGTCGACCCCCCTTCTTGCTTTCGTATTTTTCCCTAAACCCTGGTTCCGTTGAACTTAACCCCTTTGAATGATTACCTGGGGACCCTTTTCCTCCAGGTTTTTCCCCTGCGTGGTATTTCGTTTTATGCCTTCGCCCAAAGCCCTAGTCTTCCCTTTTTTTTCTTCTTTTGGTGGGCAGGGTTATTCATCCCAAGTTTTTGGTTTTTTTTGGGTTCTTCCGGAACGCACCACCTGCTTTTATTTTTCCGGTTGAGAAGACCCATCGTTACTTGTTACCCCCCCCCCCTTTTTAGGAGTTGAACATCTAACTTTTCGCTTCAGACCTTTGTGCGATCCCCGATACCTTCTTTTTAAGTTCCCCTTCGTTTTCTTGATCCCATAGCTTTCCGTAGTTTTTCCTCTTGATAGTTTTTGTTAAGGAATACAGAAATCCCCAGGAGGTATTTCTTGGTTTTGAATCCTTCCCACTTTGGTACCCCTTTTCCGACTTTCCCCTCTTGACCACCCCAGAGTCTTTTGGCCCCCAAATACTTCCTTATTGGTTTAACGGTTTTCCTGATTTCTTTTCCTAGCCGTTCCCCTTTCCTTCTTTGTTTTTTTTCGTCTGCGTATCCTCGACGTTCCGACCGTTTCCTTTTTTTCCCACTCCTTCTCTTGTCTGGACTTTTTTTCCTTTCGCGTTTTTTATCCTCCTTCACTGAATGCGCTCCTGTTGTTTCTTGTTCTCCCCTCTTACCCCTTCACCCCATCGTAAACCTTGGTTTTTTATTGCAGGATCCTTCCCAATTGTTGTAGCAGCTTTTTCACCACCTCGAGACCCTTGAAGTATTTCCTGCGACACTTTCCCGGCTGCCCTTTTTTAGGGGTAACCCCATTGACCCTTTCTGCGATTTTGATTTTTATAAACTCTATTCTTCTTTAGTTTCCGAATTTCCCCAAGTCGACCCTCCCTTTTAAACACGGAGACCTTCCCCTTCCCCATGGATTTCAACTGGGCGATTTTGGAACCCACCAGAGCCGCGCGGACCGATATTTCCTGGCGACGATCTTCATGTTCCCCTGGGCCTTCTGTTCCCCTCCCGGTAACCACGTAGATTCAGGTTAGATAGAATTTTTCCCCAAAGTTTTTTTAAAGGCAATGGAGGTTCTTTTCTACCCTTCCCCCAGAATAAAACTTTTTCTTTGTTCTCCATGTCTCCCTCCCTCCCTCTGTGCCTTGGTCAATTGCTACGAGGGTCTCCTTTGTGCGCACTGCCCAAGTCTTTTTTGTCTATTCTATCGCTCCCTAATCTTTTACCCAACGCTTCTGGGCATCTCTTTTTTAGGCTTTTTTTCCCCCCTTGACAGGCTCTCTCCACCACCTTTTTTAGTAGGCCCTTTCTTTTTTTATTTAGTTCCTTTCACCGAGCGCATTTGTCAACCAGCCTCCCGGTCTTTTTCTCTTCAGGCCCCGTGAAAAGTCGGAAATTCTTCTTTTTCAAGTTTTCTCTCCCATCCCCCTTTTCCCTTTCCCCTCAGCGTTCGTATAGGGTTCTTCCCCTTTCTCCAACGTTTTTCCCGGACAGGTAGTTCTCTTTCAGTCCCCTTTGCCTCTTTTTTCTCCTTTCCAACCCCCACAACATTTTCTTTCCAACCTTTCTTTCACGTTGTCCAGACTAACACCTTGACTCCGTTTTGATGATTTTTTTCTTTTTCGCTTCGCCGAGCGTTTCTCCTCAGAACTTTTTTTCTATCTCAGCAGTAGTACCTGCGTGTCAGGCTGAATTGGTTCTTTTGAACCCGCTAGATTTGCTCCCTTCACACACTTTTTCCCTCCTTCTCTTTTTGGCCTGAACGTCAGCCATTTTCGGTCGACTTTCTTTTTTTTCAAATCCTCCTTCAACCGGAATTTTTTTCCCATGCGCTAAGAAGACCTTTCTTTCGTTTAGCGGAAGAACCTGCGTCCTATCGTTCCGTTCCAACTTTACCTTTCCTTTGGCGTCCATTGGTCTTGCCTTAAACCGAATCCCTTCCCCAATACTTCCGATAGTTACACCCTCAGGGCCCCTCTCTAGCTCCTCCTATTTCTCCAGATATCTGCCTCCAGTCCCTCCTGGTTGCTCTTTCTCTTCGACGTGATCCTGACTTTTGTAAATACCTCCCGCGAACGACCCCCCAGTACTTCGTTAGCTTCTATGGTGTTTTGATTTTCTTTTCAATATCCCATTTTGTGGTGGTCTCTCATCCAGAGGCAGAAATATTCCTACCTATCTCTTACAGGCTTCGTTCTTTCCCTTTTTTTCCCCGCATTTTTCCTGATCCCCCCTGATTCCCGCGGCAGTCCTCTCGTTAACCAACTTGTTTCGAGTTCGCGGCCAAATTGCTTCCACTCCAAGGATTTTTCCAGCGCTTATGGGCTGGTCGTCCCGACCCTTTTGTCGGAGCCATGCTTATTTGAGATCGCACCCTTTGATGTCTGCCCCTTGAGTTGTGAACCTTGCGCTTTCCTCCCCCCATGGGCCTTAGAAAGTATAAAGTCATGGTCTCCGACCCATCTTTAGACTTTCTTCCTTAGTCTTTCCCCCCCGGCATATACAGTTCACACTTCTCCCCTCCTCTTCTCCGATGTCTTCTGATAGAGAAGTTTTCGTCAAAGTGTACTCCTTTTCAGCAATAGTCTGATCCGTTAAGCCACTTTTCTGGTGTCCCATCCCCCTGGAGTGCCACTCTCTTCGCGATCCTCCCTGGGTCTTTTTCTTCCGAAAGATTGGGTGGAGAGTTATTCACCCTTCCCCCCGTAAAGGTTGACGAGTGACTTCTGGGTTTCCGGAGCCTTTCCCTTCCTAAATCCTTTCCCTCGTTTAAATTTTGAAGTATGCCCTCCTCCGGTTCCACCCTCGCCCCCCTTTTTTTGTTTTTCAATTCTTTTTGCGAAATTTCTGATAGACCCCTTCTGGTTTTCGTTTTTTACCTCCAGCCGTCGAACCTTTTTCAGGTCCTCCTTGGTTGCAGGAGAACTCTCAACTTACGGTACGTGCAGCTCTCTTTCACTTTTTCACTTCCTCCTCTTTCCTTCCCCTTACCTTCTTTTGTACTGTTTACCTCCTCTTCCCTTATAGGGACTCCTTTATCTGGTTCCCTCTCGTAGACATTTTCGTCGCTCCCAAAAGTCCGTTTCCAAAACAAGGAGGCTCCTCGGCATTTTTTCGTCTGGGTGACCTCTTTCTACACTCACCACTCTGCGCCCCACTTCTTTTTTAGTTTATGCTCGACTTTCCCCCCTTTTCTTTGTTGCTTTCAACCTTCCGGTTTTTTTAACTTCACCGTCGAACTTCTGTTTCTTTCCGATAAATATTCCGTTGTCGATCCGGTTCTGAATTAGGATCTCCCAGACCTCTTCTCAACTTGCTTTCTTTTGTTTCCATCTTTCGCGGTATGTGTTTTTTCTTTCGACGTTGTTTTTTAGGTCAACTCTTTAGCACCTTAAACACTGCTTTTCATCTTCCCCCGTAGGATATTGTCATCCTACTAGTACCCCCTTCCCCCGCTGAACCCGTCTCTCACGACTTTTGTAGAACCCTCTTGGCCCATGTTTTTTCCGATAAGTTCTCTTCTACAATTTGCCGGGCGTACCAATCCCCCCTCCAGGCCCATTTCTAGAGTGGCTGTGTGAAGTTTTCGATCACGTTGGCGTTTCCAAACCTTCTTTCCCGAAAACTTTACCATTCCTCCTTTCCGAGTTCCAGGTAGGGTTGGTTTTAATTTCTTTCTGGCCTACCCGGACAGTGGAAGTTTTCCTCTCCCTGACCCTCTTCGAGTCCCTCCGTGATAATGGATATACTTTCCCCCTACGTTTCGGAGAGTTCCCTTTGTAATCCCTGGCGGAAGCAATTCCTTCGTGGACTCCTCAGAATCGAGTTTTGATCTCCGCGCTCTTTTCATGGTACTTCCGTTCGGTTTTTTCTAGGTTCCAGCCAGCCCCTTGTCTCGAATACCCCCCCCCAGTAACGATCAATCGATTTTTCCCTTTCTCGGCTCTTTTTTATCCCCTTCTTCCCCGAACCCTGCGGAACCCGAGAACCCCTCCCCAGTAGTCTCAATCGTTCTGTGCATGCTCGGGTTTTTTCCCTTGGAATTTTCCTCTTCGGTTTTCCTCGGAACTCATTTCTCCTGACCCCCCAATCCAAAGGAGTCCAGCCAAATCCCCCCCTTTCACTCCTTTCCCCCCCCTGGAAACCTATTGTTTTTGTCCCCTCCTTCACACCCCCGGGGTCCATCCCACGGTTGAACGACTCCTGATTTTTTTTTCTTAACTGGCCCCTCCACTCCGGCCTTTCATTCCCCCCTTCTCAATTGGATCGGCTTCGCCCTCCCGCTGTCTGCAACTTCTTGGTAGACTCCTTGTCTGTCCCCACACAGAATTAACCCCACTTGATTTTTTTCAATCCTTCCCATTAACTTGGCGAGATATTTTTTTAAATCCTAATGAATACTCATGCCCCGAAGAACGTACCCCTTTACCCTCTTTTGGTCTGGAAGATCCCTATGCTTTTCTTTTAAAACCCGCCTAATCTTTAGTCAATACTATGCTCCTGATCGTACTCCTTGCTATTTTTTGGAAGGTGTACTTGTACCTAGTACATTTCCCCCCTTTCTAGGCCCCATTTGATGTCGCCTGGACCACCTTCTTTTCGTTATAGCATATTAGCCCCGACAATAGGTTTCTTTTTCCCCCCTTGGTCTCACCGTGAACTTCCCTTTCTTTAATTGAGTATCCACGACCATAAAACCCCCTCCCTTTTTTGGAGAAATGCTCCCGGATCCTTCTTTGAATTTCCTATTAGACACTGGTTTACCCTCCAGTCCGACCCAACCCCTCCCAAACAACATCAAAGTCACCCCCCAGGGGGTCTCTTCTTTTAAAAACTTTCTCCCAGGAACCCCTTTTCTTGCGAACTCCCCCCCTCTAGGAACCTTTTCCCGGTCCCCAGCGTATCTTTCCTAGCCTTAGATTTTCGGAGTTCTCCCTCCCCTTAACGCGTAGCGTTGAATCTTTCTTGAGAACTTAGCGATGACGATTGATGCCCCTTTCCTCTCTACCCTCTACTGTTAACCGGCCAACCCCCAATTTCTAGAAACAAAGATCCTGTTAATTTGTTCCTTTTCCTACTTTGATGCCCACCCCCCCGCCAGACCGTGATTTCATTTTTGTAAAACTTTTCCTGTGGGAACAAAACGTCTTTTTTTCCCCCTTTCTTTCAGTTGAGGGGGGCCTCCTCGACTTTTTCATTCTCCTCGTTAACTTCTCCCCCTCACGCTCACTCCATTCCCCCTTCAGAGTCAAACGATGTCTCTTTTTATTTTCCTTATGTCCTCTCCTACCCCACTTGGTGTTAGTTATCCGACCTCCCTGTCCCTTCCCCCTCTTTTTCCTTGCTTCTTTGGTACTCCCATTGCGTCCTAAGTCCTCACTAAACGTTAAGCCGTGTTTTTTTGTTTTGGGTTTGTGGGGGTTTTTTTTTTTTTGGGTTTGCCGGTTTGGGGTTTGTTGTGTTTTTTGCTTTTTCTTTTTTTCTTTTTTTTTCTTCGTTGGTTTTTTTTTGTTTGGTGTGTTTGGTTTTTTTGTTTTTTTTTTTTTTTGGGGGTTTGGGGTTTTTTCTGGTGGGTTTTTTGTTCTTTTTCTTTTTGGGTTTTTTTTTTTTTTTTGTCGGTTGGGGTTGGTTTTTTTGGTGTTTTTTTTGTTTGTGTTTGTCTTGTGTTTTTTTTTTGGTTTTTTTTTTGGGTTTTTTTTTTGTTTTTTTGCTCCAGGTTTTTGGGGGCACTTTGAGAAGCTCGCTCTCCCCTTCCCCTGCGAGAGATCTTCAAACCCCCTTGAGGCCGGCGGATCCATCCTAGGCTTCCGTTCAGAAGAAAAGCTTTTTACAGGCCCTTAACCCCCTTCTTGTCGTCCCATCTGATATCATAATTGAGCATTGACACTTTTCGGGTTAACCCCCCACGTTTCAACTTTCTTGACGAGTCTTGGGGGTTTTTCTTCCCTGTACTCCCCCTTCCCCGATTTTCCTGAAGACTCAACCTTCTCCTACTTCCCCCCGTTTTCCCTCCTTTCCTTCCAACGAACTCCCCTTGTCTATCCGTTTGATGCCTTACTCCAATTTTTCCCAACACGAGACTTAAATTTCTCGAAGATTGTCTACCTCCCCAACACTTCAGATCACCCCCCCTTTTTTTTTTCTCACTTGGATCCTACGGTTTTCCCGTGAATGGACCGTGTTCGGTAGATCCCTCCTACTTATCCAATGATCTCTCTCAAGCACATTTCCTAGGACCATTGGCGCTTCCTTCCCATTCTCTCGATTCCTCTTTTCGAACCTATCTCCTCGGTCAGTTTAACTAGCTTCTCCTCCCATCTTCCTTTTCTTAACGTCCCCGATTCTTATGGAAGCTTGTTCCAAATCTCCGGTTTCGTCCCCCTTTCTCCAACTGAGCCTTTCACTCCCTCTTCAATGAGGTATTCGTACCCCTGACCCCTCCCCAACGCACTCTTCTAACCCTCTATGGCCCTCCAGATTTCAGTACCTTTCAACTAAGGTCTGGGCTATTCCCCCGCCGCCCCCGGCTGTGAAGGCCCCCCTTCTTGGTTTTTCTCCCCCCGAAATCCAACCCTACACTTTACGTTCCCTGCGGCCCCTCTCCCTCGCTATTCCTCCTCTAGATTGTCCGCTTCCGGGCCTTCCCTGATTCTTATTTCTTCTTTAATGCGCTCCTTTCTCCCTTCATTTTGAATGGACCCCTAATCTGACCTTCCGCCACCGCCCTGTATGACCCTTGCCTCCAACGAGATACACGGTTACTTTTCCCCGGTAGCCGATCCCCTCCCCTACTTTTTTGTATCCTTTCTCTCCCAGTCCCAGTGTAGTGAGCCCTTTTCGTTTCTTTTTTTCAATTTTCCCCCCCTTTTTTTTAAGTACCCGTGACTTATGAAGGACTCCCTGTGGACCTTAACCACCCCGCAACTTTTTGCGTTGAAAGCGAGAATCGCCCCCTAGTTTTCGGTTTCATCAATAATGCAAATAGATTTTTTTTATCTGCTTTCCTGTTTCCTGGGACATTGTTCGTTTTCTCTCCGCGTTTCCTTCTCCTGTCCGCGTCCTTTCAGACCCTAAAGTTCACGAGATTTTTTTTTCTCCCTTCCCCCTCTCCCCTAGTCCCCCTCCAGATGCCGTCCCCCCCTTCCCCTGTTTTTTTTCCCAAGTATGCCTCCAGTTTTCTCGAGCCGCTTTCCCCTCACTCAATTTGTTTCCCTTATGATCTAGCATCCTTCTCTACGATTCTCAAGATTCGATGTCGTTGTGACCTGCACATTTTCCTTTCTTTTTTTTCGTTTTTAGGCCCCCAGGACCTTCCGACTGGTTCTCTTTTCTATTTTTGCGTAGCGGCAGGCCATTCCCCGACCATCCAACGGATAGGAATTTTTCTCTCCACGGTCCTCGACGTCTTTTCCTTCCCCAAATCCCTATCTTCCCCCCGTTGTTTGTGGATCCTGTTCTGATGATGGCCCCCCCCCGCTCTTCTTTCGTCCCTTTTGTATTTGGATGTCTGGATGGAACTTTTTTTCTTTGCACCCCCGAACCTCCCCCTTGGGACCCCTCTCTGTTACAGCCCCTTTACATTCTAACAGCCCAGCATTGTCCCCCCGATCCCCCCCGAAAGACCTTTCCCTTTTTTGCTATTTCTCCTTCCACCAGACCTCGCTGGACCCCCGGCAAACATCTCCTCCTTTGTGTTCTCACTTCTCCTCCTCCCCTCCTCTTCCAGGCTGCCCCCGTTTCTTTTTCCCTTCCTTTGAAAGCCCACGGACTCGAAGAATCTTCCCATTTCCTTTATTTACAGAATTCCCACCCCCTGGACCCCCCAACATTCCCCGTACCCGTTTCCCCCCCCCACAGATGGACCGAATCCTTTTTAGTTTTTTCAGCCTCCCCGAGTGCCTCTTCTCCAACATGGTTTGGAATGAGTGGTCCCGTCACCATTTCTTCAGGTCCCCCCCGTGAATTTCATCCCGTCTGAAAGTCTCTTTTTCTCCCCTGAAACTATCCCCTGGGCTTTTTTTTTCCCCGACCCTTCGACGTAGAACGTCTCTTTTCCGCAGCAGGCCCCCTTAGGAGGGGCCCTTTTTTCACACAGACCTCTGTGCCTGTTTTTGTCGTGTGAATCCGGAACTGCACTCTTTCTTGTGGTGCACGGTCCTTTCCTTTGCCCCCACTCAAAGACGGTCTAGGGCTAGTTGTGTCCCCTAACATTTTTTTTCTAACTTCCCCCTTTGTTTACGCGTTTTCCAACGTCCTTGCCTCTTTCCGAGGGGTAAGGAAAGTTAGGGTCGCCTGAACCTTCCGTTTTTTTCGAACCCCCGTACACGTCTTTCGAGGGATTTCGGGAGCCGTTTTTTCCTGGGTCCGTCCCCCACTACGAATCGCGTTTTTTTTTCTCCCTCCTCTACCTTCTTCCTCATCGTTTTCTTTTCAGAGTCCCACGCACCCCTACCCTGAATGATTTCCCCCACCCTTTGAGTTTCTCTAGATGCCTTCTTCAAGGGTCCCATTCCTTAAAGGTAGTCTTCTTTGCTTTCACTTAGCCAGAGGATGACCAAACAATAGGTTTCCAACAGTTGAATGACTTTGACGGATTTAATAACCAACCTTCCTTGCAGCTTTTTCAGACTAAGCGTATGGATTTCCCCTTCTCCCCCTTAAAAAGAGTTAAGAGCTCCTGAATTCCCGTGTTTTTCCTCCCGTACCCCCTTTTAACTCTTTGTGTAATAAACCTTCATTTCCTCTTTCCGGCTACTTCATTCCCTTCCCCAAGGATGCCCCATGTCCCACTTCCCAGAAATTTCCCGACTTCCTTCAGGCCCCTTCCCTTCCGGGGGTATAATGTTTTAGATCCCCCCTAGAGGATAAAGTACTTGGAATCCTCTTTTCCTTTGCCTTCAGCAATTTTCCTCGATCCTCCAGTTCCAAGCCCCCTTTCTTTTAAGCCTTTTACTCACTTCCCGTTCGATGTTCGTCCACCCTCCTGATTTTAGTTTCCGAACCCCCCCCCTTTTCTTTAAAGTAAGAGCGGATTCTATAGCTTCACTTTTTGACTTTCATACGTTTTATCCTCTTAGACATTTGTATCCCCTAGTAAATCTTTTTCACTAACAAATTCCTTTACTCCCTGTCCCTCAGCTCCTCATAACTCCCCGTGACCTTTCTTTGTTAGGAATATGTGGCTTCCTTTTTCTATTTTCCTCAGTTTGTCTATTCTCCAAAGAGGAATTACACAGTTCTTCTTTAAGATTCCCTTCAGCAGACGAGTTGACAGAAGGCTCGTTCCCCAATATTTTCCCCCCATGACCCGTGAGAGGCCCCGGCAGTTTCCCCTCAACTTTCCCCGTTCTTTTGGCACGGTCCCTTCCGCCTCTCCATCTCCAAAGTGGTGTAATCTCCTGTCGAGTATCTAGCCTTGAAGAGGTTAGGGCCCCCCTCCCTCCTCCAGTCTTTCCTTTCCCCTTGGTTTTTGGGCTTTTTCTTGAGAAAGCACCAAGAACACCCCTTCGTAGAGGTCCCCCCCGTTCAGGAAAGCCAAGTTTCTTATCCCGGTTTCCCCTTATCCTCTCAGATCCCCCTTCCAGAGATCATTTCTTCCTTTTCCTCAACATGTTCCCCTTCCACCCCTCGCCTTGTAACCTCCTGAGGGCTCTCAAGTGCGTTTTTTTTTTCTTCGAGAACGTTGTACAGTTTCCTTTTCTTAATATTTCTTTTTCATTGAACTTCCACCTCCGACCCTGCCGCCCCCAAGGAGAGTTTTGTTTCTGGACCAACATTAGGCCCCGCACTTTGGAGTAACAAACCCTCACCTTACGAGCATTTTCCCCTCTTCTCTGGCTTTGAAGACCTGGCTTTTGTGGACACTCTCCTTCTCCAACACAAGCCTGCTTCCCTCTGCCAAATGGGTTTAGGATTTCTCCTTTCCCCCCACTAAAATCCCTCTACTGTGCGGCAGGGGGATGTATTTTATTTGGTTCGGACCCCATCGACCCCATGCTTTTTAGGGTTTTTGTGTTGTCTTGAATTTCCCTTTCTGAGACCTCCCTTATCTTCCCTCCCCCAACTTTTTCCTTAGTACCCTTAACCACCCAAGGAGACGTTCCTTACACCTCCCGTATTTAGAACCCCCTCTCTTCTTCGTATGTTTGTTCGTAGACCTTCCTCCTTGTTGTTTCTAAACTGATTTTAAAGAGATAACAGACTTGTTTGTAGTTATTGCCGGCGGAGCTTTCGGATTCCAACAAATCTTTTCTGGTTCCCCCCTTATCTCCGGCTGTTTTCCCCAACATCGACTTCTTTCTGATTCAGAATCCACCCCTTCTTTTTTTGGGATTCCCCCGGATACCCCGAGATTCTCCCTTCTTTCCTCTGGAACATTTCGGGCTTCCTTTCCCTGTCAGTTTTTCCGAGTTTGACAAGATGTGTTCTTGCCCTGAGACGTCGCCCCAAGTTCTCCAAGAGGTTTTCAGAGTAAGATCAAACGTCATTGTGCTCTTCTCGGGACCATATCAAAGTGTATTTCGGGACCATCTCCTTTTTACCCTTTCAAAAGCCCCCGGTAGACATTCTTTATCCTTGTATAACCTGGTCCGGTTTCTATTTCCTCTTTCCAAGAAATGATACCCATCAAAGTTCGGCCCTTTTTCTCCATTTTTTCAGGGAGACTTTTTGGATTCAAGTCCTTTGGTGTCTGTCTTGGGCTTTTCACGTCGGTATCCCATGATCCTTCCTTATGGATGTCGCAGATTACCCATCCCATCTGACCTTTTCCCCACACAGGTGACCCTGATTTTAAATTTTCCCGCCCCTCAGAAGTGTACACCTTATCTTTTCCTAGATTGTGACTCCCCCTCACCTAACTTTCCAAGAAATGCTTCCTCCCCTGCCCCCCTCACCTTGTTGTAAGTCTCCTTTCTCACCCGAAGGACGTCTTTTGTCCTTAAAATTTCAAGCGTCCCCCACTTCGTTCTGGTTTTTTCCTTGGACCCCTCTCCTGACCCAAATATTCCCCTGAACTCCCTTTCATGGACACGATTGAAGCCTTTTCCTCTTTTCCCTCCAGACTTTCCTCTCCTTTTTCATTTCTTTCACTTCCCCCGTATTTTTTTTTCCCCTCGCATATTTTTCTCGCCCCACTTTGATGGCACTCATGGCATTTTCCTCTTTGCCCCCCTCTCGAACCTTCCCCTTCCTTTAAGGTCCCTTTGAAATTTTTAATTCCCCAACCCAGCCCGCTTAAAGTTCTCACACGAATAATCTCTTCCCCTCGGGATCTCTTTCCGTGATTCCCTCTTTTTTGATGGACCCGCCAATGTTATTTTTCCTTTCGCCCCTTTCCTCGAGCCCCCTTATTGCCTTCCTAGCTTCCTTCCCCCCTTCTCTTTCCGGCCTATTGGACGGTATGCTCCCCTCCACTAACGACCTTAAAGCTCCTTATCTCTCTTTAAATAACCCTAAAGTTCCCCCCTTAAAATTATAACTCCACCGGACCCTCCAACAGATTTTCCCCTTCCTTCTTAGTTATCTCTTTTTGGCACTCCTAACCCTCCTATTCTTCCCCATCCACAATGGATTCCAAGAGTTTGTTTCCCAAAAAGGCCCCCTTTTTCCTCCTTCCGCCGTGCCTTCCCCAGCTCCCCTGTATAGGACAATCTTCACTTGACATACTTTTTTACGTGTTTTTTTACCCTTTTTATCTCCCCCCCACTAATTGAACACCGGAAAAAGGCCCTTTTCCTCCCACTACACTTCCCCCCTTTTGATAGTTCTCTTTTCTTTTCTCCGTCTGCCCCCCCCCCTCTACACGGGTCGCCCTTTTTTCCTTAATTTTCCTCGAGACGGGCTTACTGTCGCAGTATCCCGAGTTTAAACCCACCCCCAAAGGGTTCCTATCATTGTCCTCTCCCCCTGACCCCCCCCTTTTCTTTTTTTTTTCTTTCAGCTTTCCTTCTTCCTAGGTTTTTCCCTCTTTTCCAGCTTCTCCTTTTCTCCTTCTTTTACGTCGGGCAGTGTCGTGTTTGACCTTTCACAATCCTTATCGTCCTACCCCACGAATTTTTGGACTCCTCGGACCTTTTGAACCCCCTCCGAAGGTCTGGGTTTGTCCCCGCCCCTACTCCCCTATTTTTCCCCCCGAACTCCCCCCGTTAGTTTTTTTCCTTAGATTTTTTATAATCCCCCCTCTCCCCTTCACGGAAACGACGCCCAGCCTTTCCTCCCCCCTTTCGCTCCCCCCCTTTCTCACCCCTCCCACCTCACCCTTTGGCCAGACTACCTCTCCTCCTAAGGTGTCTAGCCCCTTTTTTCCTAATTTTCCATCCCGCTCCTGCATCTGAGCCCTTTGAGTACAACCCTCCTCCCTTTATCCATATTTTTTTTTCCTGCCCAATGTTTACTTTTCGACTCTCCTGGCTCTGTATAGTCTCCTCGTCTCTCACTTCCGGTCTTATTCAACCCTTTTCTTTTCGCTGTCTCCCCTCTTTCCCCTCACTGTCGCTCTTCGCCCTTTCTCCCAGTGGATTCTGGTGTTCCTTTTGACGAAGAACGAATGTTCCTTTCTCTCTTTGTGTACTCCCCCCTTTCCTATTTCTCCTTTTCCCTCTCCATTTTTTCTTCCTCAACTTTTTGAGCAGGATTTCTTCCCCCTTTTAACGAGTGTTTACTCCCTTTTTTGGTCGAGGATGTTTGACCTTATTAACGCCGCCTCCCCCTCAAGCCACATCATTTAGAGCCCTTACCCACGTTTCTTTCCCCCTCCCCTGATAGTCCAAACCTATTTTTTGACTCTTTCATTCTCCCTTCTGAATTCTTTCAAGAGCAATAAGTATGTAAGTTGTACCTTTTTTTCTTTCTTGAGACTAAGGCTACCGGTAAGTCCTTGAGTTAGGGTCGTCTCAGACTTCTTCTTGAAGTCTTTCCTCCCTTTTTGTTGCATTTTCTAATCCTAATCCTTCTCAGGATTTAGCCCACTAATTTAACTTTTCCTTTTGAGCCTCTTTCTCTGACATCCTCTTCACGCGGCCAATCACAATTAGTAGCTCCCCTTCTTTTTGTGCTTGTATTCTCCCTCTAACCAATCCCGGTACACGGAACGTCCAATTTTTTCCTCCGCGAAACCTTTTCTTCCTCCCTGAGGTACTGTTCTTTTAAGCGGTTCCTTTTGACCCTAAGCCAGAGTCCTGAGGTAAGTTGTTAGAACCCCCTCTATCTTCTACGGCACCCTCTCCGAACCCCTTGGAGGTGTCCTTTTGGAAAGGTCCCCTCATCTCCTCTTGCCTGGTTAGCCCAGCCCCCCCCCATGGAGACAGGAGCTACATGTCATGTATCCCCCCCTGGAGCGCGCTTTTTCAGTACTTCGCCCTCCCCCTCGCACCTGAGGTCCCTAAAAGTACGGTCCAGGCCCCATTTTTGAGGCTTTTTTCAGTTCTTTTGCCGATCTCTTGTACCCTGGACTGGCCGTAACTTTTTTTTCAAAGGTTCCTTCCACCCTCTCTGGCGTGGTCTTCAACTCTCCCTGTTGGGTGTCGTTATCCCCAAGCCCCCGGTCTGTTGATGTTTCTCTTTTCCTTCCCCCTTCGTGACGCGCGCTCGGCGTCTTTTCCCTTTTCCGTCTCTTCCCATCAAAGAGATCAAGTTCGTCCCTTTAATCTATTATTTTGAGTTCATTTTGGCTTTGTATGATTTTCTCTTTTTTCTTTTTCTTTCGATGGACCCCTTGTACTTTATTCGATTGTTTTTTCCGCCGACCCCTTCCCTTTCCCTTCCCCCCGATCTTTAACTTCGAGGCTTTGCCGATTCCCCCCCACTTCCCCAAAGGACTTTTTTATTTTTGCGTGTCCTCGGAAAGGATAAAGGTCCCTCTCCCGATTCCTATATTACATTTGAAAGATATTTTTTGCCTAAGACTCCCCGCGAATAGTATCTGTACCACCCCCCGTTCGTTTTCCTCCTCCCCATACCCTCCTGTTGTACGCAGCCCGACTTTCCTTACCCTTGTCCATTAGGTTTTTTTTAAAGCCCCTTCTCCCCCTGGTCTCCAGGTTACCGCCTGAGTTAAGAATTTTTTGCACCTCTTCCTGTCAACCCTGTCCCCTTTTTTTTTGCCCCCCCCGCTAGATCTCCTTTTGAACGAGGCGTCTTTTCGACTGACTATGTCCCCTTCCTTAAGGACCCCCCCTCCTCTGTGGTCCCCCTTTTGAGTCGCGACCCCCCCCGCTTCCCCTTTTTTTTAAGAGTGAGTAATGCACTTTCCCTTTTTTGAACTTCTTCTCCTTCAAGTTCCTCTTCCCCCTAACCCCCTCTCCGTTCCCAGTTTTTGCCGTCCTTTCGTCACACCATTTCCCATTGGGTTTTTTTGAATTTTTTTTTCCGGTTTATGGGGTTTTTCCCCGATCCCACCCGGTCTCCCTGTTGTTTGTTCCTAACTCTTTATCTTTCTTCTTTTTTGGTGCTCGGTAGTTCAACAACCAACCTTTTTTCTCAATATCCCATTGGGCATTTCTCCCATAGCCCCTCCTTCTCCTCTCCTTCATTGTGTCGTTGTCCCCCCTCCCCCCCCTCCTCCACTTTCCTCACCCCACCCTTTTTACTCCCTCTTCTCCATTCCTCTTCTTTATCTCCCCCTACTCTCATCCGCCTCTCACCCTGTCCCACTTACCTACCCTCTTGCTTCCCATTTCCTTCCCCCCCCTCTCCCCCCTTTACTTTCACTACCCTCTCTACTTCCGCTGTTCTGTCCCTCTTCCTTGTTTTCCGACGGTATGTGTCCTTGTTCTTTCACTCTCCTGATTTTAATACCTGAGTTTTCCGTTAGTCTCCCAGTTCCATTAACCTCTGGTGACCCCCACCGTTGAGATAACTTAAAAAAGAATTTTTCGCTAGCTCCCTGCATTCCTTCCCTTTCCGATCTCTTTCTTTTTCCTATAACAGCAAGTTTTACTGCCTCTTAGCATCACGCCCTCGCCGAGTTCCCTTCTTAAAGTATGAGATCGGTTTTTTGACTTCCTAGTCCTCCTCATTTTGATTGTGGTTAGGACACTTATGCCACTCCCACTCTCCCATTTCCAACTTTTTTTTCGCTTGCCGATAGCTTTCCAACGCGTGGCTTTTTTTTCCATTCCACCCCCACTCATCCTCCTCATCTTTTCTTTGTTTTTCCCTTTTCGCTGCGACGTGATTTTTCGGCACTTCCCTTTCGTCTATCTCTTTCAATCAGTTGGTTGATCTATATCCCCTTTATGATGTCCTACACACTGCTTCCTCGCTGACAATCTTTTCTCTTGGTTTATGGGAAGGCCATGCCTCCTTTTTTTTTCAAATTCCGATTCCCCGACAATTGTTTTCTACGCTGTTCGTTATGCAATTTCAGTTACGTGCCAAAACGAACTCCTTTACCTTTTCTCTAACACCTCCCCCCAACATCTCTTGAACGACTTGATTCTTAGGGTGTCTTGACTTTTTCTGATCCTTTCCTTTTCGGGCCCCCTCACAGAATTTTGACCGGCCCCCCATCCCTCTTTGATTTCCACATGATTATGCCCTACCTTCCTCACCTCTTCCTTTTTTCCGGATCCTTCCTTTATGTTTTTTCCCTTCCTCAAAGATGAATTTCTCTCTGAAATTTCCTCCCTAGTATATGACCTCCTTCCCTATTTCGAACGTCCGGAATTTTTCCTCTCCTCCACAACGTTCTACCCAGCCCCCCCCCTGTACACAATATAATACCTCGACGACCGTCTCCCGAAACGCCAATTCCCGTCTTTCAGTCGATTCTCTCCTTACCCTCCCTCCTCCACCCGAGCCCCTAGCTTTCCTTCACGTTTGCGCAACCCTGGCGACCGATTTTGATAGCTTCAACTTACTTTGACACCTCGGCCCTTCCTTGCCTTCCCCTTCCCCAACAACGTTCGCCACTTTGTTTATATATGATGACCTTTTACTGAACCGGTACCCTTCCCTTTTTTTTTTCCGTCGACGTACCTTTTTATCTTCCCCTCCCCACTTCCACACCTTTTCTAAACTGCTTTTCCTTCCTCCTGACTTTCCTTCCTAACTCTTTTTTCGTGGATTCGTTTTGTTTCCCAAGCCGATGTATCCCATTCCCTCCTGTTCCGTGTTGCTTCCGAAGTTTCACTGTTTCTTTTGTTCACCCAGAAGGGACGCTCTAAATTTCTTTCTCGATCCTCAGGTTGTTTCAACCAGTCCCTTCCCCAGGGGTTTTCAATAGGTCCATTCTCGGCGGCGTTACCCTAAACTCCTTTCTTCTGTCTTTCCCTCTACTTTGACTAGGCGTCTTCTGAAAGCTTCATCTCGTTTCAAAGGAACCCCCACCCCCCCCCCACCTCTAGGACCATTGTTCTGTATTGTTTTATTTTCGGCACCCTTTTCGATTTTTAACCCTTCTCCACTACGAATCTCCTTGTTTCTCGTTTCGAAGAATTTCCATTAGAGGAGACATTTTCACTCCGGTGTCCGATTATCCTTGCCTCTTAACAGATTGAGAACTACCGCCCCCCCCCCCCCTCGCGTTTTGTCTATTTACAGAGATGCACGGCTTGATAAATTTATCCTTTTCCATTCGGTCGTTATCTCTTCTTTCCCGTTGGTCGTCCCCTCATATTTGGGATCTACTTCCCCTCCCAAATACTCAAATAGTTTTGCCCGTCATACCCCCTTTTCGTTTTCATCAGGGGAAAGTCAAACAGGCCTACTCGATAAACATTTTAGACCCTCCAGAATCCTTTTCCCCGCCTCTGAGGACAGGTTTCTTCCGTATAGTCACCCGAATGAGCTTTCCTGGAAGTTTTTTCCCTATCTCAATTTCAAGCGTCTTAACTGCCTCTTTTTGTAAAGTCAAATTTCATTTCTTGCTTGACCTCGACTCTTGATCGAGATAACTTTGCCTCAGGTTTCCCCCCTTTCTTTTAGACGATGCCCCGCAAGGGAGACCAGTCGACCTAGGCTGGTTTTCCTGCAGTTGGCCAGTCTTGTGCCCTCTTCTGGAATCCCTCCTTTGCCCTATGGAAACGGGTTCTTTTATTCCTCAGGAATCGAGACTAAGGTCCCTTGCTTTGCTCCTCCTCCCTCGCTAGCAGTCAGTTCTACGTCAACCCTTTAGCCGATTCCAGCTCCATACGAGGAGGTTCTGTTCCTTTTATCTACCACTCCAGCCGCTTCTCACCTTCCTTAGTTTTCTCTCCCATTCACGTACCACCGACGTCCGCGCTATCCCCAGTCTGGTGATTAGAGTTGCCCCCTTGGGTGACGATCGATTTCTTAGTTTTCCTTCACGAACCTTTTACGGCTTTGCCGAGGAGTCACTGCCCGTCACTACGCCCTTCACTTATGTTCTTTCTCGTGTATTTCTTTCCACTCGAACTACTCTCCTAACAAGTCCTCGTCGTGCAACTTTCAAGGTCGGTTTTGGAATACCCCGTTCTCCGTGA
>Ga0179593_1383642_pt1 | contig 20964 bp, 23 predicted proteins | sample CZODoug2_1_08_16_FD_185931 | JGI IMG/M metagenome (GOLD analysis project Ga0179593, IMG submission 185931) | Vadose zone soil fungal communities from Angelo Coast Range Reserve, California, USA - CZODoug2_1_08_16fungal (PacBio error correction) | ecosystem: Environmental > Terrestrial > Soil >... | reverse complement strand
GGGTCATTTGTGCCCACTTCGCCTGGGGATAAAGCTCCTCCCACTTTCCTTCGCTTACAGCGTGTTTCCGGTAACCGTCCCCCGTCAAGAATGAGTTCACAACGTCCCCCCTCGTGCTTCCTGCCGGTGGCGCTCTTCGGACATACCATTCCTTTTTCCATGATGATGACTTTCGACTGCCTGGATCACACTTTGGGCGCGCTCTCCTGATCTACCTCCCCCTTAGAATAACAATCGCGCTCGTATTTCCCTTTTCGACGTTTGCTTTCTTAAATCTTCGTTGCTTCCTTTTCGTTGCTTTCCACAGCCGCCACAACAGATTAATTAATTGAACGTCGCATGGTGCCCCCAGCCCCATGCCGTCGGCTTGTCTCACTAATTCCCCTTTTCTACAAGCCCCTCTTCTAAAGCTCGAACGTCCTTCCATTCAATTCAGGCAGTTGATTCATTCGTACCCCTTTAGAGTGTCCGCACGGAATAACGGTGCTTTCCGTTTAAAATGCTTTCCCCTCCAAGTTCCATGTGCCAGTTCATTGCCTCGGTATTGTCCTCAGTCCTTGTACGTGGACACCAATTCTTTTCCGTTGTGTCTTCCCTCCTCTTCTTCTCTTACCCTCTCTTTCCCCGTACATCTCCCTTGCTGTTTTATGGAAGCCTAGGGCCTTGCGGACGCCAGTTGCTGATGTTTTCGAGATCAATGTTACGTGACTTGTTGTATCTAGGTAGGTGTTGATCTGTACCCTTCCCGCCGCCATTGCATCTGTTTTTTTTTGGGCGCCCAGCCATAGTGCCTTATCCTTTTCCCTAAGTGTTGTTTTTTCACCCCTTTTGCACTCCGCCCCAGTTCATGTTCAACGGCCTCCGCCTGCATTCAGGTCCAGGTTTTTGCAATGGCAGAAGAGCAGCCGAGACCTTTTGTTTCCGGACTGCTGTGGTGAAATACCCTAGTTCCTTTCGGCATTTTCTTTCCCCCCGTCATCGTCCGCGGCCTTTCCCTCCGCGGCCACCCTTTTCAGGTATCCCCCCACCCCTATTAACGAGTGGTTAGTTTTCATTTGGTAGGAGGGTTCCATGCGATCGGTTTTCCCGTGGTGTGCCCATACCTTCCTTGATCATCGTCCCCTGGTGGTTGGTGCAATGAAGACGCTTGAGTCGCGCACGTTTGTTTTTTTAATGTATGCGATCTTGCCCCTGACAAGTTCACCGGTCACCGAAACCCACACTTTTACGGCCCCATCCGAGCCCGTTGCCCTTTCCTCTTCATGCCTAAGATTTTTTCGACTTTGTGATTCGATCGAGATTCGTCCCATGCACCCCCTTTCCCCGACCTATGTCTTTCTCACGCCGACCTTCTGTTCCGCTTCCTCATCTACCTTGTCCGAGTTACTTTCCGGGAATGCAAACTCATTTTTTCTGTTTTGCCCTCTTCAACCGTATCCCTCGAAACTGATTTTCTTAAGCCTAACGCGATCCTGTCTCGTTCATTGTAGCGATTCACTAACACGCCTGTTTCCCCTAAAGGAGCAGAAGGGACCAAAATCTTCTTTCCCCCCCCCCTTTTCTTATTATTGCTCTCGGCCCGTTAAACTCTCCTCTTCACGCAATTCTCTTTATTGCACTTTGGGTTTTGCCATGGCAGGAGAAGGCCTTTAAGCAGATCATCAACCTCTGGTTTTTGGTTTCCCCTGTTTCCCATTGGTAATTTCGGTGAAGGCGGACCCTTCCTAATTCCCATTTTTCCTCGACCTCTAATGCCTCTCTGCCCTCCGTTACATTTGGTTTAGTGACTCAGCCTAAATATGTGCTACGCTTTACTTGGGGAGATTTCCTCCATGACCCTCTTTTTATTTTGCGCCCTTTTGATTTGTCGCAAAAACTACCTCACCCCCCCTACTCTGTCAGCTTCTCCTTCCCAACATCCTGTTGACGCCAGCCGTGCACCCATTGCTGCGCGGCATGGCCCTCATCGTCCCCTGAGACCGCCATCCACCCCTTTTCATATAAAAGTGCGCCTTTTACTTTTTCCCCCGGCGATGATCCTGCCCCCAGATCTGTTCCCCTCGACTGCCTATTATCCAGCATTTTGAGCGTTCCTTTGGACCAAATTTTTTGCCTTTCGTATCTCCCCCCGCGCCCCGTGCGAGTCCGGCTTGACATTCTACCCTCCCCCACCGACAAAATCCTCCAAGCCGGCCTTTTCCCCCTGCATGTTCCGGGTTACCTCGCCCCGCAGGATCGTCAAAGCATCCTCTTTTCCTCCTCCCTGTCTTCTCCGCCGGAGACCAACGACCCCCGTTCAGCGAATGCCTCTGTGCCCTTCCCACAAATATCTGATTCCCCTTGCAGGAGACCCCTGCATCTGAAAAAGACCCATGTCACAGACTGTAACACTACCCCCCTTCCCATTTCTTTCCCTGCCGGCGTTCTGAGAGGGCCCTCCTCTCGACTCCGCTCACGCACGTTCCAGACCCTCCTTCCCCTTTTTGAGAGTTTGGCCTTCAGAATCAATTCCAATCGATCTTCATCCAGATTGCATCCCAGTCTGTTTCCATTCCTTCACTCCCCCACGAGCTTCAGTGACTCGAATTCTCCTCTCAGATCGGCGACGTGTTTACCCCCCAACCACGACTTTCAGCCTCGTCATCGATTACTGAGTCCGGACAGATCATAAGTGGGCCTCAAGTTCCTTATTCCTTCCACGGCAAGTATAGATTGCTAAATGACCCTCCGCGATCGCCTCCATGCCCCCCCCTTCCATTAAACAAACTCTCTCTTACATACGCTTCTTGTTTTTTTGTGGCTGATCTTTTGGAAGTTTTTTTTGGTGGGTTGCTTCGTGACTGGCTTCTTTCCATTGTCTTCTTCTGGTCTTTATAGTCTTGCCTTGACTCCCTGGCCTGGCACCCTTTCCCGTATTCTCCCCCCCTTCTGATCGAGTAAGAAGACGCGCCGAAAGGTTTCCCGGCTTGGCGAGGTTCTTCGGATTGCAGGTTATTTTACTTCGAGGATTCCACCCTGCATCTTGTTTGATGCCCCCTAAGTGCCTGGAGGCTATGGTCGTTCGGTTCCTGCTCTTTGGCCTTCTGTGCAACGCCGAGGCGCTTCAAAGAGTGCTACGCCTTTAACAGGATTTTTAGCGTTCTTCGGGGATCGTGAAGGAGTATTTGCTTGTCCTTCAGGCCAAGTGGCCCATGTCTTTAGCTGAAGCTGGATGTAGGTTTCCCCGATTGACGGATGCTACTTGTCCTTTTCATATAGTTGTTTGAGGAAGGGCGACAGAGGCCTTCGCGTTGACGCGTGTCTTTGTTCGCCTAGGCGCTCTCCCCAGCAGGGCATTGACGAACTCAGTCCGGCGTCTTCGCGTCTCTGCGTGATGGTCTGGTTTTGACCGACCTTTCCATGTCTTTCGCCTTTTTTTTTCCTTTGCTTTTAGTGTCCTCTGATGTTTTTTTCCCCCCCCCCTTTTGTGTATAATGGTTCCTTCTAAGTTCACTTTTGGTTGGAGGATTGAGCCTCCCCTATTGTGGCCAGCACTCGGCGCACTGCTGGAGCTGATCATTTTCCTTGAGATTGATGGCTCCATTCCCTGGCCCCCATAGTTGCCCTTTCTCCCTCCTGGCTTTCTGGATTCCTCCTTTGTGATGCGTTTCGTAATCGACTTGGCTTTAACCGGGTTTGCATGGCCGTTACTATGTGTTGCAAGGTGCGCCGTGATTCCGTAGAGTGTGCTGCCAGCGTTTTTCTTTTGTTGCTGCTTTGTTTTTTTTTCTTCCTTTTCCATTCCAGAAATTCAGACCCGCACAGTAAGAATAATTTCCAAGCAATACTTTTCTCGGCTGCTCCAGCAGCCGCACCAAGCTTCTAGCCCCCCTTTCTTGTAAAACGACACGCCATTGCTGCAGTTGTGAGGTTGAGGCATGAGTTCCCGGTGCCCAGTATATTTCTGGGACTTTGTATGGGGAGGAGGTCTCACCTTCACCTGTCCCATTCCCCGTCTTTTCCCGTTGGACCAAGCCGCAGGGGTTTTCACTCGCTCCTTGGAGGGACGGCGCTTTCTGCCAGCTTCCCCACCCAATTTTTTCCTAACATACCAACTCTGGATTCATCGTAAGTTTGCACCTTCGTCATTCCTTCATCCCACTCAAGGTTCTTGGGCTTATTTGGGCATTTGCGGAAGTTGGCCAGTGTTTCTGTTTCGGGGAAGCCTTCCACGATGCTTACATTGTCCTTCTCGTTATTTCGTTTTTTCAACCTCCGTGTTCTGAGTATTTTTTGTCACTTTCCCAAGAACCAAAAAATTGCCTTATTTCCCTGGCAACCAACGGAGTCACTAATCGGTGATGCTTTCTTGACATGCCGCTTTCCTTTATAAGAGCTTCCTTCGTAACACAAACGTTCATTAGACCTGATCTTCGCGCAACTCTTCCCTGGTTCCCCCCCTTTCCCTCCACGTGCAACTCTTTCCTGGAAAGTCCGGATTTTTGAATCTGGGTTTTAGTTGCCTTGTGACTTTTTCTTTTTCTTGCCTACTTTAACAAAAAACTTCCGGGATTCAGCAGATTCCTATCCCCCACCTTGGGGAATCGCTCTTCTTGCCAGTTATTTCCCACCCTTTTTTCCGTCACCTCCGCGTTTTGGAATTCCCTCCCCCCGAAAAAGACTGGCCCCCTCCCCCCGGTTCCTCTTTTCCATACTTGATCCTTCCAGGTGTCTTTTCTTCTTTGAGGACTCCTCGATTCGCTGTTCCCCTGTGATCTTTGCTGAGTTCCCCCCCCCTCCCCATCAGTTCCCTGCTTTTTTTCTTCTCTTTTTCCTTTTTTTCAGCGTGAAGCTTTTGATTCGGCGTTCTCCGTGAACATGAACTTTTTTGTGTGAGTGCCAATTCACCCCGGCACCCCCCCCACCTCTGACTCTTTTATTCAGATTTTATCCGGGATTGGAAGAGGCCCGCTCCCCCCCTTCCCCCAAGCCCTGTCGGGATTTTTTTACCCTTTTAGCAAACTACCCGGCTGACCCACCCTCTCTCCGCGTTGTCCCCCCCTGTTCAAGTGCTAGACAAAGCCCCAACTTCTTGCCTTGCCGCTTGCTTCCAGCCCGTCCTTGTAGCTTTTCCGTTGCAAGATTTGGTCCTCTTAATCGCCAGATTTGACGACACGCTCTTGGTAGCTCCTGTGCCCTCCACCTTTCCACGTTACTGACCAGACCCTGAAGTTTGCTATTACGTTTTCCCCGGCATTCAAACTTCTTCCGATACTCATTCCCCCTTTAATCCGTTGAATAAGAGGAACGTCTGAGTTTCCGCGGTGTACCGGTGCGTCCTCTTGACTTTTATTTGCGATTGGACGCTGCGGGTTGATCGTTTGTCTTTGCCGGGCGTTTCTTCTCGCATGTGCCTTACTTTCCCCCTTTCACTTGACTTAAACGTATGGTGCTGTTGAATCCGAACTTTTCCCTCCCCCCAGTGACTTTTGATTATTTTTTTGGAGAGGGCGTTGGCTTGCTTTGTTTGTCCATGCACGAATTGACGTATCCGAACTGAAGTTCAAACCGCTAACCCGTCGAGCCGGGCTCCCCTTCGAGCGCCCCGTCTTGCCGGACTTAGATTTGTTTGGCTCTCCTCTAAGTATTCGTTCCTCTTTCAGTTCGATTCCTTCCTTGTCCCGTTCCATGCTTCACGACTTCGCTTCAACCCAGCGTTGGAAAGTTCCGCTGGGGGAGAGGGTTTTTTCCCTTTCTGACGGGGAAGGGGATCTTACGCTGGCCGCGAATTCGCCCCTGCTCGCTTATCCCCCGTAGACAATTGACCAAGGTTCTATATCTTTACTCTCGTTTTTTGTTTTTTTCTCCATTCTCTTTCCCCATGGTGAAAATTATCCTTTTTTCCTCTCCCAGTTTTGAGACAATTGTAGGCAATCTTCTTTTGAATTCACCGTCCCGTCTGACTGACGGACACCCTCCTTTTTCACTCAGAGTGGCCTGATTACTGATTCGTTCATGACTAGCGCCTTTTTCTCCGCCCGTGCAGAACCTGCTCTCTCAGTTCGTACCTTTTCTTCCCCCTTTCATCCCCGAACCCTCGCTCGTCGCGCGTGCCTAGAGGTGATAATTTCTCCTCTGAGAGTTCCCTAATAGTGCTCCACAACGCTCCCCCAGGCGTCCGCCCCTTTCTACAGCGCATACCTTTTGACACCCCAATGAAGTCAGTTATTATCCTTCACAATGCGAGACAGCGGGCCCTATCGCCCGAAAAAGAGCAACTCTGGCCCATCCCACTTTTCCCTTACCTTTCGAGGCACTCTCGTCCCCAAGTTCCTTTCACTCAGGTCATTATTTTTCGTAAATTTCCTTTGCTAGATTTCCGTGTAACCGCCGTAGTGATTTACGGTCTCCCTTCAGCTTTCTCGTCGGTTGTAAGTTCACTTTCTTTTCTCCCTAAGAGTCGTCCCTTTTCTCTTATTAATATCGTGCCCTTGACCACCCTCTTCCAATGTGGCTGTTACTTTTCCCCCTTTTTCCTGCAGCATTCCTTTTTTTTCATTTTACTCCCTTATAGACGTGAAAATCTCTCCGGTTGTCAGCTCTGGTTTTCGTTTTTTCCTCTGTACCGACGCAAGTTGCCTCTGATTGTCCTTTTGTTTCGCGGGACTGCAATTACCATATTGCCTCGATATCGGAGCCTTTTTGTGTTTTTTTTTCGCGGTCCTGTGGTTCCCCAGGCCCCCTTAAGTATTCGTTCCCTCTTCATCCATCTGCTGCCTTTTCAAATGGCAGGTTTTTAATAGCATGCCCCGATGCCTTGTTGATCTGTCCTTTGTTTGTTGAAATCCACCGTTATTAAAGCCGATGACCCTTTCCCGCATAAGTTGTAAGGAAGCTACTCCCTGCTCCCCGTTCCCAGTGTATCCCCCCCCCCTTACTTGAACGACCCTCTGTTGTTTCATTTCAGGTCTTCTTCTGGAGGTTATCACGCGCCTGCTTGAGGTTTTTCTCTTGTGTGACCCTCCCAGCCCTTTTATGCCTCGTCCCAGTTTTGTCTTTTGGCTTAAACTTGCGCGGGCTTGATTTTTATGTGTTTTTTCCTTAAGCCGCTCTTGCAAGTCTCACCGCGTCCGGCACCCCCCCATTAGTCAAGCTGCCGCGAAGGGACATTTTGTGCCACTGCGGTGACCGCTTTGTGCCCTTTTTCCCTTTCTCTAAGCGATTGTGATTCTTCCCCATGCTTTTTCCCCCGATTCTACTTCTCCCGTGACATGTGTCTGTCCTGTCCTCCTCGAGTTTCCCCTTTTCTTGAGGTAATCATCTCCATGTTTACGGTTTTGTCACTCTTAAAACGTAAGCTACCTGAACTTCGAGCCCATTCCGCGATTAAGATTCCCCCATTCCTTGAACCTTTTCCGAACAGAACGCTTCCATACCTCTACGATCTCCCCTGCTTCCCCGTCTTGGCCTCCTCCCCCTCTTTCCCTCTTAATGAGGTCTTCTCCCATGCCTATGTTCTGGGTTCAATCACTTGCTCTGGCCTGCACTTCTCTCTCCCCTGGTTCAAAAACCCGTTTGGGTACGTTAGGACACCTCCATGTTCCTAGGCCGGTTCCTTTTTTCTACTCATTACGCCTCCCCCCCCAATTTTTCCATCGACCTATCTTGCCTTGCTAGTCTCCGCGGAAAATGCTCCTTCTTTTTTTTTTTAACAATCTTTGGATAGAATTTCTTGTTCTTTCGCGTTCGATGAAAACCACCTATCTTATTTTTTCCAGCTTAATTTTTTTCCCCTTTGATCGCGTCCCCCCCCACTCTCTCACCAACCATTTAGACGATGGAGACAAGATACGGCTATCCAACATAAGTTCTCCTCGTGCCTCACCGTTATGAGATTTTTCCCTTATCCTTCGAGTCCGAAACCGAACCTTCCCCAATTTGTGAGGAAATACAAGACAACAGATCCTTATGAGTCTTTTTTTCCTTTACATTGATGTTTCCTTTATCCCCACCCCACCCCACCCCCCCCCCCCCCCCCCCCCCCCCCCCCCCCCCCCCCCCCCCCCCCCCCAACCCCCAGCTCTGGGAAAGCTTAAGTGTGTTAATTTTCTTGCTGATGGACCACTGATCTTTAGATACAACCGACCTGCGCTTTCACGTGACCTACTCCGTTTTTTTACCTTCAACACCGACACGAACCCCCAGACACGAAAAGCGACCGTCCTCCTTCGGAATAAATGTGAACGTTTCCTCCTACAATCCTTCCTGATCGATAATCGCCTCTTAGATTGAACACCCCCCTGCTTGGCTTCCGATCGTTTGACCCTTTCCACTTTCCCCAACCCCCAGCCTCCGCTGTCGCCCATTCAACCCCCTATCCTGCTTCCTTTGAATCGTATAGAACCAACCTACACCTCCATGCTGCGACCATCCTCCCCTTTTCTTTCTTGCGCGTGACCGCCCCCGCCGGCACTACCCTCTCCCCTGCCTCGATCGCCGTACATGCCTCGATCGCCTTTTGCCTGACACCTCCATTCCAATCTTCCCCAAGAGAAGACCCGATGGCCTCCCATAACGAGTACGCATCCGATTTACGTGGAACTCGAATAAGTCCTTGCATATCGTGGCGTCCTGCTTCCCCTGGCCCGGCCTCTTGACTCCATTGTCCGACGCTTAGCGAGTCCTTCTCTCCCTCAGTTCAGGGACCTTTTTCATTTTCACAAGCATCTGCCACCCCCCTACCGAGAAGGAAGATTCGCTCGTCATGTGCCCCCCGCGCCATGACTCTATCCTCTTCCCCTCATGTGTTTTGCTGATAGGGCTTGTGTCATTTTGTGCGTTTTTTCTTTTTAGCGTCTCTTTGCCCGTGCTTTTAAGGACTACTCCGCCCTTGTTGAAAATTTCCGTAGTCCCTTGAAAACGAGATTTTTTGGGACTCTTGCAGTTTCACTTTTTTACCGGCTTTCCCTTTTTCGGGTTTACCGATTTGTCCGGTAGCGGTATTTCTGGATTGGACTTCAATAATGCCTTCTACCGTGGACGGGATGTCAGCCCTAGGTTCGCCCCCTGATTCTTCGACTCCCCTTTCGTCTGCAAAGGCGCTTTGCCCCACTATGCGGCCTGTTCATGTGTGAGCGGATGGCGGGAGCGAACGTTTGATTTCGCTCCCTGCTTTTCCTCTTCAAGCTTTTTGACCCTTTGAGGAGGATTTGTTTTTCTTGTGCGATGCCTTTTTTTAGTCTTTTTTCTCATATAGTTGTTGATCGGGACGTCCAGAGGCCTTAGAGTTGATCTTTTGGGTCTATTAGGTCGCGTCGAGTGTCCCTCGAGCGACCTGTCAGGCGGCTTCGAGAATGGCGTGGCTTTTGCGTCTGTGAACCCTTCATTAGTTCTAAGCTCGTGCGCTTTTCGTGATCGATTCATTTTTTTTCTGTTTTTTGCGTCTGGGCACGTTGGTAATCTCCTTTCGCTCGGCGGAGGATGGATCCGCGACCCTTATTGAACAAGATTCCCTCGACCTGGAGATCGGCCTTTATTTCCCGGCCATTCCTTTTTTACTCTTCCTTTGCACCAGTCGTCCATGCGCCGGCCGGGATCTTTTTCTGGATTTTCAAGGTTTATTGCGCGTAATCGAGAGAAATTGACGGCCCTTGGCCTCGCTCGAAACTGTTGCTGTCCCTTCGTTTGCCCAGGAGGGTTTGAAGGGACGGTGAGTCTTCCCCGACAAGCGTTTCGTTTGGTTGATTTGGTTATTTTCCGCTTTCAGCATCTTTGACAAAACCACAAGAACGGACAGAAGAAGTCTGGCCCCCCTCCTAACCCTTTAACGCCGTCTCTGAAAAGCGTCAAGCGGTAGACCCTCTCTTTTTTTCCTGTGATTTTCCCCTCCACGTTGAGCAGTTTGGCGCGTGGCACTAGAGGCCATGGACGGTCCCCGATGGGTCCCTTTTCTGTTTGGGAAGGGAACTTCACCCCCGTCCTCATTAAAGGCTTTTTCCCAGTTGTTCCACGCCCCAGTTGGTTTTTCATCGCTGATCAGGGGTTGGCGGACCGCCTTACCCCAGCATGTCCATTGTTCCGTGCAGACCTCCCTTCACCCCTCCGAGCTGGCGTTCAGTAAGTGTAACTTCGTTTTTCGAGAGCATCATCCTTTACCTGTTTTCCAGAGGAAGATTATCGTTTGGGTGCGCCTTCGGTCAATTTTTTGAAGCGTTTTGTTCGGGCATGACGATTATATGAATCGTGTTTCCTTCGTCATTTTTCAAAAAGCCGCCTTGCGAGATTACGTTAAGATTAATCCGGCAAACCCTGGATCTGATTGCATAGCCCCCCCTGGAAAAAAACTCTCGGAACTTTTTTTTCCTCGGTTCCCATGCGCTGGGGTTTATAATGAGTAAGACACTGGGGTTCCCCCCCCTCTGGCAAGAGCTCGCTATGTACTCTGACATGTGGCACCCATTTTACCGCATTCCCAAACGTCTGTTTTTTCCCGCTTTTTTCGGGTACTTTGGTGGCGTTGCCTGCCGTGTTCCGGTCCTTTTTCAAGCTCTCCCGGAACCCTCCCCCCAATCAAAGTGTCGCGTGACATCTCCTCTTTCCTTGCAGCAAAGCAAAAGTTTGGCCCCATGGCCTATCTTTCATTTTAGGGCAAGCGTCACCCCCCTGAGTTCGCTGGCCAACCTCTCCGACGAAGACTGTCTTTCACTTTTTTTTACTCTTTTTTCGAACCATCCTGTTTGAAGGACGTGCTCGAGCTCTTCCGGTTCGTATCCTTCCGCATTCAGTTTTCACAGGTGCATAGCCTGTCTTTCTACACTTTATTTCCCCCAACCAGTCTTCATTCAACAATTGGCCGAGGGCCCTAGTCATGGCCAGCGTGACCAGATGCTGGCTTTTCTTCCTTCTTTGTCCGACAGTCCCCTGTTTTTAAGGGGCCTGTTCTTGACACGTCCCCCCGCACCCCACACTTCTTTTTGCTCAATTTTTTCTTCTGCATTCCGACCGCGAACCCCATGAACCACAGCTGTTTCAACCGTGTTTCCACCTTGGCCCCCCCAGACCCCCTTGAAAAAAATGCTCGCACGTGTCACCTTTAAACGGTGTCTTGATTCCGAACAACCCCAAGCCCAGTGCATTGCGAATTCTTCAATGGTCTTCTTTTTCCAACTCCTTGGAAGAGGGCACGGGAACGAATATGTTTTAAGAAGATGTGGACGCTTTTTGTAGACCCCCCCAGAATGCAACTTTTCCCCACCGTCCGTCCCCTCTTAAGCGACTGCCGGAAAGCCCCCCGAATTGTCGGAAAAACTTCAAGAACCCTTCTTTTAATCTCCGCCACCTTTTCCGGATTTTTGCTTTAAGCTCAAGTAGTTGCGACGCTGTTTTCGGCTGCGATTTCCACCCGGATGTGCGCTTCTTTGGGCGGGGATCGCTTTTCCTTCGGCAGTCTTTCGATTCATTTGCCTTACGGTGCGCAGCTTCATTGCTGGGAAGCCGTCACTTCTTCTCCCCTTTTTTATGCCGTTGGCGACTTCCTGTTGGTTGCTGTTGGAAAGCCCTCCTGGTCGTCCTGCGCAGATTGTCCTTGAAACCGGATCAAATCGAGAATTTTTCCCTCTAGATTTCTGTTGAAGTTGTCTTTTCTATGTATCCGGATTCGCTCTGCAGTACTTTCTCTTGTTTCCCCCGGACGTAGCGCCTTGTCGTCCCCCTGGCTCTGCGAAGGAAGAGGAAAAATTGCTTTTTTTTCCAGCCCCGCTGGTTGGGACTTTGTTTTTTCCTGACGGGACGGTGACTTTCTATCCGCCTCAATTTGCAAATTGCTTTGCTCTCTTTCTTTCAAGTTTTCCTGTGGGAACCGTTCATATAATATCTTTTCATCTCCTCGTTGTTGTTGTGCCCTCCTTCCGGTTCCAACTTTTTTTCCCCCCCACTTTTTGTTCCTCGACAAAGTCAAATGTGAGTGGCGTCCCCAGGTCGGAGATTCACCGTCCCCTTCCTCTTTCACTGACTCTGCTCCAAGAATGTCGATTCATGAAGTGACCCCAGGACCGTGTTTTTCCAAGTGCCTTTGAATTGCGCTAACTGTTACAGTCTGCGAGTCCGGATCGTAGATTCCAAACTCGTGCAGTCACCCCCCAGAGATTAGTCGCGCCCCTTTTCTCTAGTGGTTGATCCGGGGATTTCAATATTCGTCTTCGTTCCTTGGTTTTGACCTCCTCCAACTTTTCGCGCCCGGAAACTTTATTAACTTTTGTTGCAACAGCACTGCCCTTCCGGCTGCTTCAGTCCTTCCCGGGTGCGAAACTCGGGGCTCCAGTCAATCCCTCTCTTCCCCGCCAGCTTACAGCTTTCCCATCAATAGGAACGTCTTCCCCAACCGCTGTCCACTCCGGTAAGCGTGCCGCGGGAATTCCCCTGTGCAGCCCCCCCCGTAAATTTCTTTTTCCCAAAGTTTTTTCGTGTCCGCACCAGTTCCTTTTCCTCGGCTTGTCCCCTGCTTTCTGTCTTACGGTGTCCCAAGCGGATATGAAGCGGTGTCCACCGCTCTCCTTGCTCAATCTTCCTTTCCCCCCCTCGTCAACTTTGGGCTGGAAGACAGCGGTCTTGAAGAATGCGCCTTTGCTTTTGTTTCGCTACCCTTTCCCTCATCGTTCCCTTCGAGATTTAAGCTCGGTAGTAGCTTTTTATCCGCCGTCCCAGTTTTCGTAATTTTCCTGGTTCGCTGGGCGTTCCTTCCAACCCCATTCAAACTTCTCACCTCGGGCGTCATTTTTTTTTGCTGTTTCACTTTTGCACAGACGTCACCAGTTCATGTTCCACGGCTTTTGACTCCGCTTCTTGTTTCATATTCCCTTCAGTTCCCCCTAGAGATGACTGTGGTCCTTTGAATTAGGTTGGTAATAAACAGTATTTTCCTTCCTGGCTATGCCTGTTTACCCTCACTTTCGTTCTTCCCCTTAAGCTCTCTTGCTCCCGGTACCCTGGTCCCCCTCATGAAGAGAACCCTTTTCGTTCAATGAAGTTTTACGTCGGCTGGGATTCACGCCCTAACGCTGACGGTTTATGGTGACATCCGGCAGTTCTTTTCCCCGTCCCCTGGCGGGTAACTTCCTAGGCTGATCTCTTCACCGTTTTTCTTTTAATGCTCCGGTCCGATCGAAGTTACACTTTTAAACCCAACCATTTGCAACTCCCCCCCCCCCTTTCCCTGCAACTCCGAGATATTGCCCTGGCCATGAAGGTGCAATGCGTGTTGAACCGATTTGTGCCTTTTCCCCCCCGATGTTTGAGCGGTCTTACTCCGTGGTTCCCCCCCCCAGTACTCGTTATAATCTCCCCCGTAAGCTTCAGTTTTCCTTTCCCCTCCGACGTTTCTTTGTTTCTCTCCTTTTTCTTGATTTTCCTCATAATCCAGTTTCGGCTTTTCCATCCTTTCCCCACGTAAGCTCCACGCTCACATATGAGCTTTGACCATTCCGTCCCTTTTAAACTCACCGTTCCTTTATCCTCGTGGTAATCCCGACAGAACCTCCTCCATTCTCAGATCCTCCCCCCCCATCTTTCTTCCATTTTTCTTATGCTGTCCTCACTATTAAATATTACTGAGCACCCTCTCCATGCTAGCTTTTTTATGTTTCCCTTTCCTTCCTGCCTTGATACGGTTCTTTCTTTCCTTGATGACCAAAACCCCGATGGGGCGTGGTACCCCCCAATGTAGGACCCTCCCTGTTACTCTGACGGTGCAGGTTCGACTCCTTCTCCCTAACACTTTCTCTAAATACCCTGCCATGTGAGCCTCTTCGCTACCCTTCCCAACTCTTTTTCTTCCTAAGGCAGATAGGCTACAGCCTTTCTGGTATGGAGTCGACATGAAAATTGACTTTGCCGTATGCCGTGGGATTTTCGTCCCTGCTTTTTTCGCGCACCGAACCTCCCCCCCCCCCGATCTTAGTACCTTTCTTCCACCTTATAACCCCAAAATCCTGTTCCTCTTTCCCTACGTGCAGCACGTTATCTCGGGCATTGCCCCTTCCTGAGTCCGAAAATAAAAATTTGTGAGGAATCCCTACCCCTCTTTCCTTTTTGCCGCAATGTTCCCTCCTTTTTCTTCCTCTTACTGTCACCCGCTCTTTTGGTCCGACCTCCGAAGTCCGATCTAAATCCTTCTGGAATTGCTGCCAAATCCCGCCGTTTCGTCTCCTACCCTGACTCTTAAAAGTCCACCCTTGACCGTATACCCGTGACACCGAAAACCTCTCAAAGTCCCCTCTCCTGGCCCAAGCCTACGCGGACCCCACTGGACGCTTAACTGCAATCTACCAGGCTTTTCGTGATCCGCCGTCTGATATCCTGATTGGTAACGCGCCCTCAGGCGACCCCTACATTTCCTCTGAAGTGGCCGACTGTCGCCCTTCCCAAACGAGGAGGCTGAACTGGTCGCAATACACTGACTTTTCCTTCCCTTCACAGCTGTCACCCGTCTGGACAAGCTGCCTTCTTTGCCGCAATACGCTTCCTGCTACACTCCGCTCTACGTTCCAATAAGGCGAAAATAGTTTTCTGCGTCACCGGTCCTTTTTGAAGTACTGACCTTTTTTTCACCCCCTTTATCCGTCCCCATCATATTCTGAATACCTATTTGACGCCAGGCAGTCCTCTGCCCCCCTTCGGCCCCGAATGGAATGCCCGAGAAGACATACTGTCTCTCTGCGACCGTCTGCCCCCTTCCAATCCCGAATTTTTTGTAGAGCCTCTTCCATGTTCTCCACAGTAGGGACAATTCCCGTTTCCAAACTGCCCGTCTCATTTACTATACCATACAGGCTCAATGCCACCCTAAGAGCCCTGCAACCTCTATGACACTCCCATATCTCTTTTCCTTCTCTCCTTTTGGTGTTTCTAGAGGGATGGGTTGTCAGGGCTTATTGAGCGCCGAGTCTGATCTTCCGCCGTCGTCTTCTGAGGGGACTTGACCATTTGCCTTTTTCACCCCTAGTCCTGCCCCCAGAGGGATCGCTGGTTACTAGTACCTCGAGATGATTCTTTTTCATGCCTTGCGCTTGAATTTTTTCTCTCTCTTTCGGCTTCTTCGAGTAAGTATCTATTTATGTTCCTCCGTGGACGTTGTTCTTCCCCCCCTGTCGGAAATTTTTATGGCGAGCTTTTTTTTTTGAGATTTTTTTTGCATTTCCTCATGGCCACCAATCGCTCCAAGCTTGTGCAGCTTTTTGGGAACTTCGTGCTCCTGCGTCGGTTGAGCCTATTTGCCGTTTTTCAGACGTCTAGTTCCCCCATATTTTTTTTTGTCTTTTTGAATGATTTTGGATTGTGAAGGGACGGGATGCTTTAATTGTTCCTCATTATTGTTTATAAGAGGAATTCGCGTTTGATCTTTTGGGGGAGCCCATCGTCGCGGAGAAATAATTGGCTGAGTTGAAAGAGAGTCTGCTTAGCGCTCTTTTCTTTTTGAGGTACCGTCCGTAAATGTCTTTTTTCGAGATTCCCCGTCGAGATTTTTTCTTCTTTTTTTCCGGTTGCGCTGTTTCCTCTTTCAAGGCATGGACTTATTTCATTCCCCTCAGGTTTCTTCTTTTTTTTTCGAGCCATCCCTCTGTTTGGGCCAGCATCTTTTCCATGTTTCCCTATCGGGGATTCCCAGCTTGTGATCCGTGATTCAATATTTCCTGGATGAGGCCATTTTCAGTCGTTTGGATATTTTTTTTTGATTTCCCTAATGGGGCTTGATTTGCGGATTATTTAAAGCGGGTCCCCCTTCGCCTCTATTCCTTAGTCACGTTTTCGTTCCCCCTTCGTTTTTTTTTTTGATGACTTTTTGACTGAGCTTTTCTCCCAGTTCGTTTGGTGCTTCGCGTCAGAACTCGTGAACGAATCCGACGTCCAGCCTGGAAGCTTTCCCCCTCCCCCATATCGCACGCTCCAGACCCCCGCGGAAATTTGGCCCCTTATGTGTGCGGAGTTTTCAACGACCCCCACGCCCTTTTGCCCGAGGGTGAGGCACGAGGCTCCATGGCTTATATTTTTTTGATTGGTTTCCACATGGCTTGGGACGGCAGTTTTCGAACTTCACCGTCCGCTCCACAGTGAGTTTGTTACAGTGGTTGACGCCCCAGGCGGGTTTTTGCCCCTCGTTGCTCCGGGGCGGGCCGGCTCCTTGCGTCCAATTTAAGCTGAACTGTCCCATCAAACAGCATGAGTTTGCACTGGCGTGCACACCCCTACGAGTGCATATTGTTTCCCCTTAGCCCTTTTAGGGACTTCCTTCACAGTTTTTTTTCCTCCCTTCGGACAAGCGGTTGGTGGAAGAATTTTCCCCCCCCTATCTCCCCTTTTGACCAGTGCTATGATTTCCAAAAGCTCGACTTTCGTCTGTTATTCCCTTGTTTTTTGAAGACCCGCCGGCAACAAATTTCTCTCCTCTTTTTGCATTTCCGTCCACCGGCCCTAAATTTCCTATTCTTGTCCTGACTTTGATTTTCCCCGGGTAATAAGATCTGATTCGGGTTTCCCCCGTGGCCCCCAAACCGTATCGAAGACCGACGCTCTAGCGTGCCCCCTCTTCCGCTTCCCCCCAAATCTTTCACCTCCCCTTTCCCCTAAGGGACCTTTTTATATTGCTATGATTTGCTACTTTGGTGTTTCCCTCTTCCCCTGCGGTTATTTCCTTGGCAATGATCCGCACGTCCATGAACCCTCAAAACTTGCTCTGCCTTTTATTCCTAAGCCCATTTTGGGCTATTGCCATCCATTTCTTCCACACAAGCTTCCCGACCCCACCTCCCGTTCGCGGTACTCCGACGTCAATTAACTGTTTCTTCTGGTGCTTTACTATACTTCACCCCCCCGGTGCGCCCTTAGCCTTTCCTTTTAAGGGATCCTCTTTCGTGGCACCAGGTGCATGCCTTGCTTTTGACTTTTTTATTCACACCACAGCATTCATTCACCAAGGGCCCGGTTCATTCCGGCCAGGTCATCGTAACCCCTCTGGCGTCTTTCCTTCTGCAGTCGTCGCTTTTACCCCTTTAACTGGTGCGGGGAGGGAAAATTAACCCGGCCCACCCCACCCTTCGCCCGCTTGATGATAATAGGGATTGTTACCCGCGCCCTTGAACAATCCGGTTTCCAACTTGCTTGTAGTACACAAGCGGATCCCCCCTGACCGATTTGGACCCAAACTGCTAACTTTCCCCGTCGCATTTCTGCGCCCCCGACCACCGACAGTCAAACTGCGCCCTTTCTTTCCCCGGTCCTTTTTCCCCCAGTCATTGGACTCGGGGACGGGCAACGAAGATGGTTTACAGAAGCTTGGGACTCCACGTTTTTTAGCCCCCCTCCTGTCAATGTCAACGTCCAAAGTTTAGAAGGTCCCTGACGTCCAAGCAATGTACTGGCTTCAAATGGACAGAAATTTTTAAGATCCTTTTCATTTTTCATTGCTGCACATTGAATTTCCCGCGGCCTCTTCCTGGTTTGTCCCCCTATTTGGTCATTCGAGACTCCTGCATTTATGGCGCTTTTTTTTTGGGAGTCGTTGTCTCTTTCTGCTTTCCGGCCCAGAGTATTCGCCCCCTTGATGCCTCCCCTTTCCCTCTCCTGCGCCTTTGCTTTTTTTTCATACTATCTTGACAGTGATGGCCGTTTGGCGATTGCACGATTTGAGTCGGAAAGCCCCGCCAAGTGGGCCGTCCGACTTTCCCCCTTGTGAGGTACCCCCCGGCCCACCCCGCGATGCCTGTGCGCGACTATGCGCGATGTTGCCTGGTATTTCTTCCCTCTACCAGTCGCGAAGATGTTATCGCAAGGGATGCGAAATGACATTCGTCTTTTCCAAGTTCTGCCCTCACCGGTCTTTTGTAAAAGCCGCTGGTTTATCAGTTTTATACGACCCGGTGGACTTCCTCCCCCAGATTGCGCGCAATTGCCTCCCACCTTTGCTTGGCGCTTTTAACGGCGAAGTGGCACCCGGGTTTTGAACCGCATCTCTTTTTTCCTCTTCTCCTCTTTTTTTGTTTCTTATCTATTCGGCCACTGGTGTCAATTTTTTGTGATTCCAGGACATTCATTTTTCCCTTCTCTGCCAGCTGAGAAGTCCCCCAAGTGATTTCCCCCCCCCCCATCGTCTTTCACGACGGCTGGCAGGCTGTTTTGATCCAGTGGACCCTTTTCCAAGTGTCGGAGAAGTGTCGCCCTTAAGAGGTGCTGCGATCCGTCATCGTAGTTCAATTTAAACTCGTCGCTTCTTCGCGCCCAGGCTCGACTTTCCCTTTGGTTCCCCCCTATTCGTTTGACTTCCTCGTTGATTTGAAACAAGACCTCAACAAGCGTCTCTGCCACCCCCCCCCTTCCCCCTCCACTTTCTTATGGTGTTGCCCTAATGCCGTCGTCTGCTTCCACGCTACCTTCACAATTTTTTTCTCCCTCGGCAGTGACCTTCCGCCGATTCGCCCAAAAGCACAGAGTCCCCCCCACCGAATTTTAACCTAAAGTCATGAATCCCCCCCCTTGACCCCGCACCTCGTAGTCCCAATTCCGAATTGTTTTCCCGTTTCCCTCCACCCTGTTTTCAGTCCCCGTAAAGGATCTTTCCTCCTTTTTCCATTTTTCCGACCAGTATGATGTTAGTGTCCTGTTTGCCTTTTCGTGTCCGGTGTAACTTTCCAGGCCTGTCCTCCTCCCCAGCGTGTCGTCCCCGATATTCTTCCTCTTTTCTGACTTGCCCCTCTTAAAGTGCGTTATGGAGACGTGTGCCTTTGCCCCATAGCTTATTTTCTGTTAGAGATAGCCAATCGACTCCCCGTTAAACGTTTACACTATCTTTCTTTCAGAGGGTGGTTCGCTCTGGTACTTCCCTCCCGGCAAGTGCCCAACTGATTGGTACTTTTTGGTCGGTTTCCCCCCCAATCCTTCTTTCAAATCTGTGAGTAAGTTTTGTTGGAGGGTGACTCCCGCCCCCAGTCGAGTCAACGGGCTCTCGGTCTCGCGGCGGGTTCCCCCCCCCTCTTGCCATTCATGTAAGTGCGCATCAGAGATGTTGATATGATGTTTTTGACCTCCCTTAGTCCGAGGCCTCTTCACCTATTTAGTCTCAGACTTCTCGCGCACCGGTTCCGGTATCCCCACCCTTATTGACGAGAACCGAGTTTGGTTGTTTTTTTTGTTTTTTGTCCATTTCCATGTTTGTCTTCTTATGCGTGCGGTCCCGACACGCGGAGGCCGCCTTTGTGAAATAGCAGTTTGCCCTCTTCCCCCACGTTTTCTTTTTGGTTTGCTTCATCCTCGGGTCTGAGTTTTCCCCCCCCTTTTTTTGCTTCTGGAACCCTGAGGATCGCACAGGCCCCCCTACCTCCCTTATAACACTGTTCCTCACTGCTTGCCATGCATGAAGTTTGCACTGCGGTTTTCAGACTTGAGTACTTTGCGTTGCCTCCTTCTAGCTAGTTCTTACCCCATTACGGTGGTCCCCCTAATCTTTACTATTATATGTTAGAAGCCAGCAGCGTTTATTGCATCCGATCTACGGAATGTCCAAGCCGGCTTTTGAAATCTTCAAACTTAAGTTTCCTAGTCACTTCCGAGCGTGGTGACTGGATAATCAACGCCTATCAGTCTAGTTGTACTTCTTCCCTGCCCCCTCAACGCTCCAATCAACCTTTCCGATGCCCCCACTGGCTCCCTTTTATTCTGCTCTCGACCTATTCCCCCTTATTTTTTTGGCTATAACCTTCTTTCTTTTTTCTTTCTTTATTTTCACCTTTCCGGGAATGTTTGCACGTTTCACTCCCGGCTTAGCTCCGTCCACACCCTTGTGGGGTTCCAAATTTTTGGACCTTCATTTTGTACTTTGAAGGTTCGACTTCCCCTTCCCAGCCTTTTTTCCCCCCCCATTCTACCTTTCCTTCCCTTAGTCCTCTATTATTGCAAATTCCCGTAGATTTATTTCCTCCCTCCTCCCCCCTATAGGTACTGTCTTTTTATGGTAGAAAATTCTTTCTTTTCTCTTATTTCGTTTCCCTTCTTGATTCTTCCCCCCACCTAATACCCCCCTCCCCCCCGACCCTGCTGGCGAATCTCTTCACACGTCTTTCCCCAAACTCCTTGTGTCCCCCTTTGCCCCCATTGAGAGAATGTCTTCCCTTTACTCTTTTTTCCGAAAACCACCCGCCAATTTTTTTTTTAGGAACCCCTCAACCCCTCTCACGGCTTGCTCCAGACTCGGGCGGCACGATGAGCTTATCACCTATTAACTCTCCTGCCGCCCCCCAGTCATGGCGCGGTCTGAAGTCCCTTTTCCCTCCTCCCAGCGCGGTTTCCCGTGTTTTCCCTTTAACTTTTACCGTTTCTTTTCACCATTCACCTAAAATCTTCCAAGAAAAGCGGAGAATTTACTAATCTGAAATCCATTGGCCCGGCTTTTCACCATTCCGTACGTTCATGCGTCCGAGCCGTTCCTTCCTTAGCATTGGATAAGATGACATGCGACCCCGTACCCTCGCAATTCGCCTTCTGATTGGATTTCCATTATCAACCCACCCTAGGTTGAACAGCCTTCCTTCCCTTCCCCCTAAGCATTTCAACTTGACCCATCCCATTTTTCCAGCTTGGCCATGCGGAGTCCCTCACCCGTCGCAAGCTTCCGCCTCCGCTCCCTCTGTTAACCTCCTTCGCACATGATTTGTCAGAACGGACTTTTGGTCCTGACTACCCCCAACTTAGCTTATAAAGTATGCCGAACAGATGTACTCCCCTACTTTCACTTATCCCCCCGTCTTCCCTATGGAAGTCCCCGCATACATTCCTGCCTATCTTCGACTTTCCAGAGCTTCAAATTGAGCTCTCGTCGCTCTTTCCCCCCTATCAGCGCGACCTAATTGGTCCCCTTTTTCCCTTTTAAATTCCAGGGCTCTGCTATCCGGACCATGAACGGAGTCAATGAAAGTAAAGCGCTGCCTCCCCCCTCGCTTCCTA
>Ga0179593_1493423_pt1 | contig 20965 bp, 34 predicted proteins | sample CZODoug2_1_08_16_FD_185931 | JGI IMG/M metagenome (GOLD analysis project Ga0179593, IMG submission 185931) | Vadose zone soil fungal communities from Angelo Coast Range Reserve, California, USA - CZODoug2_1_08_16fungal (PacBio error correction) | ecosystem: Environmental > Terrestrial > Soil >... | reverse complement strand
TTGTATTTAGGTTGCAAGGCCATCTCCAAACCAACCCTTTTTTTTTTTCCCGGGGCGGCAACCTCGCAACTACAAAACCCTGGTGATTGATTTTTTTTTTCTTCCTTTCCGCTTTTTCATTGGTTCTATCCCCCCATGAGCAGCACACTTCCTTTTGAATCAACCCTTGCCCATTCTTAAAAGCATAATGAGTTTTTTTCCTTTTAGCCCCCTTGGCAATCCCGAGGGCTCGAGCACACGTCCCCCCCCTTCCCCTTTCCCTTTCGGAGGCACCCCCACCCTTTTTTTTACCTTCGTCTGCGATCCCCCCCCTTTTTTTTTCGCCAACCAGTGATTTACAGTGAACTGTATGTGACTCGTATTTTTATCCCCTTTTGGTGTCCCCGGACCCAGGAAAAGGAGAGAGTAGTTTTATACGTGACGAGAGGTCCTAGGTTCCCCCCCCCAGAAACCCCCCCCCCTCAATTCAAAACCATTTTCCCCCCCCCTTCCCCCCCCCTTCGATTAACCATACGTTTGAGGCCCCCCCTCCCCCCCCATTACATAAGGTCCCTTACAAAGTCTCCCCCCCCCCTTTTAGTTTTGTTAGGTGTGTCTTCAATTTTTTTTGCCCCGTTTCCCGTTTTCGGTGTTTTTTTTCTTCCGGTCAGCGGGCGGGGTTTCCTTTCTCGTCGCGCAGGTTAAAACAAAGTAACCCCCAGTGCCAGAGACACTGCCACCAACCTTTTTTTCCAAGTCCGGGCTGGCACGCCCCCTTCCCTGTGCTCTTTTCATTTTTTCTACCCCGTTTCTAACGTGCTTCTCGACTATCCCCTTGAGGGGGACCCATTTCCGACTTTTCCCAACCTCTTTGCCGTGGGTCACCAAACTCCCCCCCAAATCACCCAGTTTGTCCAGCCCCCGCCACTCGCCCGGTTCTTCTCACGTGGTTGACCCCCCCCCCGTTCCCCCCCGGCACCCAACAGCCGGCCTTCCCCCTTTTCAACTTTTCCCCGTTTGGCGCCCCTCTTATGCCACCCCGCACTGTCAACAAGGAAACCCGGGTTCACCCCAACTTTTCCCAAAGCGTCGATGAGATTTCCCTCCTCCTTCTGTCAGAAATACCCCTTTTGTTCTCCGCTTCATATTACTTTTTTTGCGTTCGTAGCATTTGTCCTCCTTTTTTGGTTTGCCGGACTTGTTTAAAAATTGAGCTCTTCCCCTGGCCCCGTTGCTCCATGTTTCGCTCCTTGATGCTTTTCATAAGTCAGTTGAGCTGGGAACCTTTTTCAAAACAGCCCGCTGTGCCCCAACCTTTCACCTCTCCCCCCGTGAACCGTCTTATTGGTCTTTTAGTAACCCTCGTTTTCCCCCCTCCCCTACTTTTGCCGCTTTCCTGGTTGTTTTACGCAATAGAAAACATTCTTTTCAATTTTAATAAAGCATAGTTTCGGTTTCCCCCTTTTCCTCTCTGTCAATTTCTTTGCCTCCTGGCAGTACCCCCTAATTTTTTTTCCCCACTTCAACTCAAAACGTCCAAACCTTTTCCAGTGTCGCTTTTTTGGTGAAAACCGTCACCCGGGGTCCCTTTTTTCCTTTTCCATTTTTCAGAGCATTCCAATTTCCCATAGGAGCTACTTCGTTGCGTTTTTCTCGCAGCAAACCTCCGGTGGGTCCTGACCCAACGGGGGGTTTGGTTTTGGTGTTCCCCTTCCTTTGCTTGGACCCCCAAGGTGTTCTATTACCAACCGTCAAGTCGGGGGTCTGGGAATCGGTTTTCCCCCCAGCCCCCCCCCCCTTTCTTTTCCCGGCCCCTTGCTTCCCCAACCTTTCCTATGGAATTCCATACGTGACTCGAACACTTTTTGCATCTTGTAACCGCATGTGCCTTCCCCCTCTTGGATCTTGGTAGCGATTGACACTGTTCTTTTTCCCCTTTGTGTGGTTTCCCCGTCCCGCCCCCTCTCAGATCTTGATCGCTCGTGTTGCTGGTTCTGTTTCCCCTTCCCCCCCCCGGGGAGTTAGCTCTTTCCTGGGCATTCCGTTTGCTAGCCCCAATAACCAGTTCTCGAGGATTTTTCCTATACACCAATCTGGTGTTCCACCCCCCCCTACAAGAAGAGATTCAGTCCCCCTTAATCACTTCATATATGAGGTTCGTCTCGTTATTTCGCGTCACCTGAGACGTCGTCCCCCCCCTTTGTTTTTGATACCAGGATTGATATTTGGATTTCTCCCCTGATAAACCCCCAAAACTTGCCTTGACCCACCCCCCCCCCAATGCTAGAATCCTTAATTTCCCATTCTTGATCTCGAGAAGTCAGCCCTTGTTATCCCCAATTTATCAACCTGTTGGAGCGGCTTTTTTTCCTGTATAAAAGTTCCTGGCCCCTTTTTCTTTCCTGTGATCGCTGGGCCTTTTTTTCCTTTCCATTTGTGGAGTTCCCCTCGGCGAAAGCAACGAAGTTATTTCCTCTTTGACCCGTTGAGCTGTTTTTACCCCCCCCCAATCGTACACGAACGTCTGAGGGCACGTTTTAGAGCGGGTAATTTTTTGCTGCTTTTAGTATCCCGATCCCCCCAAAATTATGGGTGGAACAAATCCCAATTTTTTCCTCCTTCCCCCCCCCCTTCCCCAGTGGGACGGTCGCCATTTGCTTTCCTGCCCCTTTAAGAATTTATCCCCCTCATTTTGGACACTGAGAATTATTTTTTCTAGTTCTTTTTCGTTCATTTGAGGTTTTGTTCCGGGGTGACGTCCCCCCCCCCCCCCCTTTTAGTAAGAACGGCGACCACCAACACGATTGCTCTGCCTTGATACCCAGCTGCGGTGTTCCTTGTAGAAAACCTTTAACTCTCCCTTTAGCCTGCGGGTGTTTTTCCAGCCCACTCCCCCTCCCCCCGAATCAGTCGTGTTCTTTTCGACGGCTGCATCCCCTGTTAAGGTCCACATTTGCTGTACAATATTCCATAAATTAATTTATGTCCAGTCTTTTTTTTTCTTCCTCTGCAAAGGAATTACGGCTCTCTCTCTCTTCAATACCACTTCCTTTTTTTTTTGTTGGGGATCTATATACAATACTTGGATGACTTCCTCTTTCCCGACCCCGTGTTTCTCATTGGAGTGACCAGGTGTGCTGGCCCAAAAAGCGGTGAACGGGCTTTCGATTCCGTCTTCCATCAACAGCTGATGTCCGTTGTTATTGGATTTTTTTTGTTTTGGGCTTTGTTTACCCCGCCGGCTCCTCGAGTGGGGGGTTGGGGGTGGGTTTTTGTTTTTTTTACGTTTTTGGATCTTTTCTTACTTCGCTTACCCTTTCCAAGCTGGGTCCCTTCGGTCTTCTGCGGGCGTAACCTTTGGAGCCTTGTCGGTTCTGGTACGGTTTTGGTTTCGCACCCCCAGCCAACATGCGCCTTTTTCACCTTCGCCGATTCACCCCCGCTGCCTTAAGTCTATGACTTTTGTCCTTGTACAGTATCCCCTTTTTCCTCCCGGGACGGGCCACCGTTCTGAGCCCCTCCTTTTTTCTCAAATGCTCAAAAGGATATTTTTCTTTTTTTAGTCACCCAGTTTTGTTTTTTACTCCTTTATCTGCAAAATTAACGCTCGTTTCCCGTGATCAAAGGTTTGTTTGTAGGTTCCTTTTCCCATTGCTCATGTCTCAGCGAATGAGTTGATTTTTCCTGTCAGGTTTGTCTCCCCTTCAAAATGGCGAAATGTCTTGCCCCTCCTTCGATCCCTTTTCGGCCCCCCCCAGGTTCCGTTCTTCCCCGAGCTTTTTTGTTCTGGGACTAAAAGTTCCACTCTTCCCCTCCATAGCCTTTCCCTAATGTTTCCATGAACTTTCTCCTTTTTGTAGGCACGTGATCTTTTCGAATTTCCCCAAGATGAGTCCTGGTCCTCCCCCTCTCCACAGTCCTTCCTTTTAATTTTTGGGGAGCTTTCCGACTTGGCGTACTGACGGGCTATGAGGAGGGCTTGGCCTTCGAACCTTTTGTCCTTTGATTCTTGTTTTTCCACATCCCCCTTTTCAGGGGGGGGTGGGCGTTCGTTTAGTTTCAACACCTACTTCTTCTAGGGGCAAGCCGATCCTTCCGGATATTTAAACAGTTTCTTCCCGGGAAATTTCCTCCGTGCCCTCGACTTTTTTTTTCTTTCGCCACCCTTCCAACCCATTTGTCTCGCCACTTCACACCGTCTAGAGTGTATTTTCAAACAAGATTCCCCCTTTTTGTAGTCCCGTCCCGATTGGAAATGGGCTATTTCACCAAGCGCTAAGTTATTTCCAGAGTATTTGCTTTCTTCTTTGCATGACAGGTTACCACCCTTGCCTTTTCCGGTTCCCACCCCGATGTTTGGACCCCTATTTTCCCTTGCCCTTTTTTTCAAGCAGGTGTGGTATTCTCCCCTGACCAGAGAAACATTTCTTTTTCTGCCTCTCCCCTTTCCCGGCGTGGGGTTTGGGAGTGTTTCCTTTTTTTGAGCTCCTGAAAAATCACACCCCCACTCGCCAAGCTCGGCGAGCTCCCCATGCCCTTCCCTTAGTTGCGGTTGGATTTTTGTCCAACAAGGCAACTTTTGCTTTACTGCCCAACCTTCCCAATTTTGTCCCCCCCCCCTCCGTTTATCTCACCGATTCCCCCCTCACGGGTGCTGCCTTGATTTTTTCCCCCGTTTTCTTTGCCCCCCCCAACCATGAATCGGTCCTGGACTGCAGATTCCCGCACTGCGTACGCCCTTTCCAGACTGGTTTTTTTTACATTTCAATCGGTGTTCCCGTATTGGATGGCACCCGTGTCTTGTCCTCGTTGAAGTTCCTTGCACACCCCTTTCGCCCCAAATGTATTCGTCCTGAGTTGGCAACTGTCTTTTTTCTTTTTTTTGTGAGGCTCTCCCCATGCGATCTTTCGCAAACCTTCTGTCCTGCACCCATTGCAGGCCAGCAGTCTGCCAAGACCTCTTCCTTCTTTCCCAAAAAAGGCCTTCTTTCCCCGCTTCCCCCTTGCGCGAGTATTTCTCCCCTTTCTTTTGTGTGCCCATTGGTTTAGGTACCTCTTTTTTGTTGGCTGCTTATTTGGGCGACTCCTGTTTCTTTTTTCTTTTGGGATTCTTTTTTGTTGTTTTTGTTGGGTTGTCAGCTTAACCGTGGAGTTTACTGTCGCCGGCCTCCTCTCCCAGCTTTTATTTTCTGGACGTCTTTGGCATGGCTGTTGTCTATTTCGACTTATGGAGTCTCCCTTTAGCGTTTTTACGTACAATTATCTTTTTCCTGTTTTTGGGAACATTGCCGGGATGCTTGCTCTTTCTATGTTTGCTTTGTTCTGGTCTGTTGAGAACTCAGACTTTCCCAGGTCCCCTCCCCTTCCCTCAGCCCACCGCAACCCCCTGACGTTACAACCCCTGTGTTCCTCACAACCAAGGATGATTACTGTGTCAAGTCCCCCCCTTTTCCCCGGCGTTTGCTTTTTTTGACTCCTCCTTTCCTGGAAGGAAGTATGAATCCCCTTTTTTAGAAAGTTGATTTAATGGGTTTTTACGTTTCTTTATAGACTGTAGATTGGGACTTCCCTCCCCCTCCTACTGGTTATGGGATCTTTCATCACCGACCCATTGAGTATAAGTTATTTTTTCCCACAATATGCGTTGTTTTTGTCCCCCCTGATCCAGATCTCCAATTTGCCACCAACCCACGTTGGTTGCCGGCCCCCACTCTTTTCTTTTGACCTTGGTTCGCTTTGTCACCCCTCTTTTCTTTTTTTTGCTCACAGCAGTAATCTTTTTCAGGGACGGTGGTCCACCTGTCTTTCCCTTTCGAGGGTGGTTCCAAGGTGTCGTCCCATGGGAGATTGTAATTTCCTCCTCCTTCAGATCTCGCAACGCAACCCCCGTTTTGTCTGTTTTTTTTTGCTTGTGAAGGTGGTTTCGCGGTTTTCCTTTTTTCCCCCCCTCATTTTCACCTTTCTTTTCCCGTTGTGTTGTTGAGTTTCTTTTTTTTAGGTCAACAACGCAGGTAAACCTCACCCCCCCCCTCCATTGGCGGTCCTGCAACTTACCTTTCAAACTTCAAATTTTCCCTTTTTTATCTTTGCCGTCTCCCATTTTTGCGACCCCTAGGAGAGCCCCCTCTAGAAGGAAGCATTTTAAACTTTTCCACCGTCGTCGACCTTCCCTTGTTCGTTTTTGAGTAGCCCACTTTGAACCCTTTCCCCTGGGGATATTAACCCTTTTGAAAGGTCCCAAGTACGACCTTGTTGACGCCCCCCAACGTTGGTGCCATTGGCGCCGATTGTGGATAACTTTTTTTCTTTTGGACCCCAGATTTCAACCCAAGAACTGTATCCTTCCGCTTGTCGTGTGTGACACAGAAGTCTGGTTCTTAGGTTTCCAGTCCGGAACCGCGAGAATCGGTTACCTTTGACCACCATTGTAAGACTTTTTCGCTTCCCATAATTTTTCTTTTTGGTTGCAACACCCCCCCCCTCCAAACATGGTTCTGTTAGGGGGCAGTCAGTAGCCACCTGTGTGATTTTGCGTGTTTCCTCTCATGAAGTTTGAACCAGAGACTTTCTCCCTCCGGGCATGGCTGGTGGGCTGACGGTCGTAAGTCTCGGCCTTTTTGCCTTTAGCCCGTTTTTTTGGACCCCCCTTCACCTACCAGATCAACAATTTTTTCCAACAAAGGTTGGCCTAGCCACTTTTTCAAGTGCTTCTTTGCCACCATTTTGTACTTTCCCCCGCTAAAAAACCAACAACTATCAGTCTTTCCAACGGTGACCCAAGAATTCCACAAGCACACTACAGGTCGTCCCCGTCAGACAAATCAACAGTCCGCCGCTGCCTCCTCCCCTGCTTGCTCCGGTGTCTGGAACCACAACCCCTCAACACCTTGTTCCCACAGTAAAGCGCTGAGTCCCACTTTCCTCATGTTTCACCCATTCGGTGATTTTCCCAACCTCTTTCAAGGAAAACATTTTTTTTTCCCCAAAAAAGGCAAGCGTCTCGCGCACCCCCCGCCCGATTGCCCTCTTTCCCTCCACCAGTTCCCTTTCCCCCCCCCTCCTTTAGCTGTTGGGCTCGCCCCTTTTTTAACGCCGGTGTGTTTGGTTTTCCACGGCACTTTGGTCCCTCGTGCACCTTGTTATCCTTATGCCCAATCAACCCCTCCCCCCCCCCTTCATTTCGGGTCAGAATCCACCCCATTGTCCATGGTGTGGTTTTCTCTCTGGGTCCAACACGTTTGACCTTTTTCCGTTTCCCCCCCTACCTTCACTTCAAACGCGACTTTCCTTTCCTTACCGCTCACCGTACCGCTGGACCTCCGCTTCATGGTTGGGTTCCCCCCCCCCTTTCACTCCCGCCACCTATTGCTGCCCCATTTCCCTCCCCGTTGTTTTGGACTCTCCAGTTGCACCTTTTCTTGGTTTTCTTTGTGGTTTTTCCCCAGTCCTGTTTGTTGCAACCTTTTCCCCCCCCCCCCAAACCTCTTGTTCTCCAGCTTTTTTTTGCTCGTGACTCCTCCAGGTTACACTGGCGATTTTTTTCTCAGCCACGGCCCCCTTCCTCGCGCATCCCGGGCTTTTCTTTTGCGATCCACCCCTTGCTTGATTTTTTCCTTGGCTTACCATCCCCAACCTTCCTTTTGCCTTGGAGGGTTTTCCCCTTTCACAACGGTTCACGATTGTTCATGAGCTGGTCTTTTCTGTGAAACGGGACCCCGTCCTTTTTTTCAATGGGCACTTAGTTTTTCCCCACAAACGCCTTCATCCCCAAGCGGAGAGTCCCACTGAGCGATTTTCCCCTTCTCCGCTCCCCCAATGCTGTGCTGAAACTTCCCTTGCAAGCATGTTTTTGTCAACTCCCAACTAGGACTTATTGTTCTCTATTTCCCCTAGGGAACTTGCTTTTTCGCATTTTTTCCCCATGTTGTCTAACTCCCTGAGCTCCCGGGTTTATCAGGGGCTGTATCTTTTTGGAGTATTCTTCCCTCCTGTGCCCCCTCCTTTTTTGCCCTCGCAATAACTTGACGCTTGTTTTTTTGCCTACCCCTTTCCCACTGGATGTACACTACAAAGTTAAGTTGCACTCTCACCCCCGATGAGGGCAAGGTACTTTAATTGGCCCGTCTCGGCGTTCGCATTTCGACCTCAACCTTAATTGTGCTCCTTTCCCCAGTGTTTTCTTTTTGTACCCAGGGACTTTCGCTATTTTTCCTCTGATTCACTTTGTCCTAAGCTAGCCCATCCACCCTTTCTGTTCTTTTGAGAGCTATCGTTTACTTTTTTTTCATTGAGGTTAAAATTCGGTACAAGGAAGTTTAGTCGATGTAACTTCCGGGAACCCTTTGCGGACTGGGATCGTCTTAGTTCTGCGTTTATTGCAATCTCCATTGTCTGGGCGACACCCCCGAACTTTTGGACCCCCCCCGAGTACCACTGAGAAATGTGCTCCCTCTTCCAATTTTTCCCCCCCTTTTTTACACCCACCTCCGAAGGCCAAATGAGGTAGGTAATTTGCAATCCCCTTCGAGGGTATCCCGATTTGCAACCACCCCATGGGTGGGATACCATATCTTTGCGGGTTCTTATTTTTTTCCTCCCCAAACTTTCCGTTTCCCCTCTTTGGCCCCCTTACAGCAAAAATTTCGAACTTGGTTTGCATTATTTGCTCGAAGTAGCGGTTTTGTGCTTTGGCCCCCCACAAAACGTCCATCACCCCTTCCTCCCCCCAGGTCTTCGCCCTTTGCTACCTGGCCTTGGAGAATACCCAGTGTGGATGTGTTCCTCCCCTTCCGGCCCGACACTCGGTCGCAGTTTGCCCCAAATCCCTTCAATCCTTCAGGTCTTGATTCGTGCGTTTATTTTTTTCTGCGCTTTCATGTCCTTCCCAGCTGTGTCAGCCCCCAGGCCTTCCCTCAATTCCCATGATGTAGGTCACCTTCAGCCTTATTGATAATCTTTTATTCTCCCTTTCTCTTTTGGTTGTTTCTTGACCCCCCCTTTCATATCCCAATACTGTTCCTTTTTTTTGCCTTTCCCCTTTTTTCACCTGTTCTCCTTTAATTGGTTTAGGGTTTCCCCCCCCCCTCTGGCTTTTGGGGACAAGCTTCGGTACCTGTGCCTTCTTCCGATAAATACCCGATCCCCGCTGGGATGTAAGGATTTGCTTATTGAGGGGGTTTTTGTGGAATCCGTCCGGTGTCGGGTTTTCCTCCGTCGGAACCCAATGCCCCCCCCCCCCCCCCCGGAAAGGTTTATATAACTTACGGCAGATTGTCGCCAGGTGATGTATGGAGTGTTTTTGGTGCGGGCGTACCCCTAAATGGGAGTTATCTGATTTCTCTCCAAAATGCCCGCTTCCTTTGACCAGTTCCTTTTTGCTTTCCTTCGGTTCCCCCCTTTGCTCGGTTACCCCTTTCCTTCCCAGCAAGAAAAGTTGTTCCAGGAAAGTTTAGCCCCCCCCCCCCCCCCCTGGTTTTTCATTCGGATATCCCATTTCTGTGCAACCGCGCGTCACTGCTTTTTCACCTTCCTGTTACCTTGGCCCTTGGACCTTGACACGTTTCCCAAAACGTACTTTTCGGGTTCTCTTTTTTCAAGTTTGCTCTTCGATGCGGCCTCCCGGCACCTCTCTTTTTCCCCCCCTCTTCCTTTTTCCTTTTCTTACCCCCCTTTCTCGCCTTCCTCCCTTTTCCTCCAACTGGCCAATGCGGATACCCTCTCTCTTTCTCAAGTCACTAAATTCTTGTCCCTTTTAGCCTTTGGGTGCACTGGTTGTTTTCCTCGTAGCTGTCCGTCCCCCCCCAGGGACTGAGTTCAGGCCCCTCCCCCCTTTCCAAAACCCTTTTCTGGCTAGGTGAATTCGACCTTTCCCGTTCACGGAACCTTTGCTTTTTTTTTTTTTTTTTTTTTTTTTTTTTTTCTGATGATAGGAGGCCCCCTTTCCTTTTTTCCTCCCCAGTGGTGTCTTTCCCTTTCTTGTTATTTTTGACAATCTCCCTGCTTTTGTGGCAGGTCGCGTCTCCCCTCTTTCTCTATTTCCCCTGATTTTTCACAGGGATATCAGTTTCTCTCCTAAGGTTATTTTCCCCCCTTCCCCCATTAGGTAAACCGAGACCCCCTTTTTTCCGTACAACAGTGGTCTGTGCGAAACTCCCCCCCCGTCTTCTTTGTCCTCCTTTCTCCCCCTTGAGTGATCCTTCAACACAATTCTTTTCCCTATTCACCTTTTCGCAGTTTTTCCCTTTGTTTTGGTTCGTCCTTCAAACAACTCAGTATTGACGCAATTTTATCTTTCTGACCGGCCCTTTTTTTTTTAAGTGCCCCGGACCCCCCCGCGTTCCTTTTTGCCGAGGGACCCTTCCCCCCATTCCCGCAAAACTGGGTGTGTCTTTTCTCCCTTTCAACCTATTCTTTTCTTGGGTTGGATTTTCGGAGCAATTTGGGCTTGGTTTGCCGACCCTTTTTTCGTGTCAGTCGGCTGCACCTAAAAACTAACTGCCAAGGTCCCGTACGTTTTTTTTTTTCTCCAAACCTTTCTCTCCCCTTTTGGGCGTTTGATTGAGAAAAGTTTCCCCCCTTTCGGGTTAGGGTCCCCAAAAAAACCATCCGTCTTACCCAGCTCCACCTCCGGGGCATGATGAGAAATAAAGTTTTTTCTTTTCCCTTTTGCCCCCCCCCTTTCCGCGATAGTCAGGCGGACCCCCCGAGGAGTCTTTCTGAAAGACGGGTCGCTTTGTTCTTGTCCAGGTGGTCCGTATGGGCTCCCCCCTTTCTAGCTTGCGTTTTACGGCTTCCCATTTTAGGATCCCCTTTTTTTTGAGCTGAAATGGCGTCAACCCCTTTTTTTTTGCTTTTTTGCGTTTTATTCCCCACAGTGCCTTAGCCCCCTCCCCGGGAAAACAATGCGTTAACTTTTTTTTTGAGAGGCCATTTTTCTTATGAACCGTGCGATTCCTGGCCTTTCGACCGCGGCCCTGGATGCCTTTAGCTTGTTGTGGTGCCCCTTGGTTGCCTTTTTACCTCGTTTCCCCCTTTTTTGGGTCGTATGGGTTCCAATCCTTCCGCTCTCGGCGCCCTTTGGTTTGCTTGTTCCCCCCTACCCGCACCCCACCACTTTGGCCGACCCAGAAGGCGACTTTTTTCCTCTTCTGACAGCACCCTTTGATTTTTCTTACCTTTCTGTTGATTGTGCTGTTTTCTCCAAATCGTTTGCGTTTCCCCTTAGCTTTGTAAAAGTTCCTCTTCTTTTTGAACAATCCTCCCAGCGGTTGCCCTTTCGTGCATTTTGTTTTTCTTTGCTTGGTACTTTTCTTCTGGCGCGGCCCCTTTTTCCGAGCCAGCCCGCCGTGGTTAACTCCTCAGCCCACCCGCCTCCTCGGTTAAAACGATCCTCCGCCGCGCCCACACCAGTATGGTGCCCCCGCCAGTCGTTTGCGGTTTCTTTATTCAGCGGAACGACCTTTCTTTTCTGAAAAGTCTTCCCAGTTCGGTCCCTTTATTGGCCCCCTATTCCCTTCTTGGTGGAGCAGACCCTACCGACGTTTCACTCAAGTTTAGAGTAAATCACTTACAAGGGATCTCTTTTTCCCAACAAAACTGGATCTATTCCCCATCACACCCCCATTGCGTCACTCCGGCGGTTATGTGGGAACTTTTTCTTTTTTACCTCTTCTTTTCCCTTTGAGGATCACAGCCAATTTATTGCGTTGCTTGGTGGGGCACAGTGGTTGTTGGCAGATTTTTTGCTCTGGGCCCCACCCATGACCATGCACATCTCACTGCGAGTTGTATCATTAAGTTTGATTCTAGCATTCCTCCTCTGTTCGCGGTTTCGCTTCTTGCCCCCATCTATATTTCCATCTTTTGTGTTGTTGTCTCTCGATTCTCTTCCCCTTTTCAAGTGCGAAAAGCGTTGAACCCTCCCTTCCTTTCCCTCTTACACTCCCCCCGCCATGCTTTGCGTTACTTTACCTCTTTTTAGCTTGGATTAATTGTTTGACCTTTCTTCTGGTATCTCCTTGTTCTCTTCCCCCGTCCTACGCCAATCTTTATTTCGCCCTTTTCCCTCTCGGTGGATAAACCAGCTGAGTCCACAAAGGATTAGTGTCACGGAAAACCCCTTTGTGAATTGGATATGATTCTCCAGTTCCCAGGATGATTCCTTCCTTCCCCACAATTACCCCCCCCCTTCGCCTTGGTCCGTTTGCGTTTGGCCCCCCCCCCAAAACTTCTGAAGATTTCTTTGCCTCCCTCGAGGTCTTTTTCCTTCCCCCCCTGGAAACCTTGTCCCCCCGTCCGACTTTTCTTTCGTCAAACTTTCTTTCGGTTTGCGGAGGCCCAAGACAACATACGGTTTAATTTTTCCTTGGGGCCCACAGCCAGTTTGCACCCCTTCCTTTTTTCCCCCCTCTTCCCCGGTGTTATAAAATTTCTTTTCCCTCGTCTTGCGTGGGTCTGAAATTTTTTCATGCGTTTATTGGCCCTGCATTTGACCATACCCAAGCCCGCCCAGTTACCCCAACAGGCAATGCACTTTTTTTTACAAGCACTGTGCTTCCAGAATAGGTGTCCTCCCTCCCTTTTTTAGATGCCCAACCATTGAGTCAAAACAAGCCCTCATTTCAAACATCCCCCCACAACTTTTCACAGCCCTCTTCAGAAAATACACCCCAGCTTGACCGATTTTTGGTGTGTTGCAACAACGTGCCACGTTGAAGCTTGCCCCCCCCCCACGCCCCCAACCCCACAGTTTCCAAAGAGCTTTTCTCCCCCCTCCCCCCCCGGGTCCTCTTGATCGGACCATACCGCTAGGTCCCCCGGGCAACAAGGGCCCACCCCCCAGGGCACCACCCACCCTTTTTCCACCAGATTTTCTTTTAGGGCCCCTATGACTCCTCTTGACCGGTCCTTTTTTTCAACATCTTCCCCCTTCCCGCCTGGAATGTGGCGCTCCTCCCCTGAACCGCCATCCCGTTGCCTGGGACGCTTTCCTCGAAGGGCCTGCACCGTCCAATCAAAAAGCCCCATTTTGTTATTTTCAAGGCATTCTACCAGTGCTGCGCCTTTTTTGATGCTTGGAACCCCTCCCCGCTTCTTTTTCTCCTACCCACCATATTTTCACCTCTTCCCTTCCCAGCTGACAAGTTATTTCTTTTTTTTTTTTACCCCTATGTTAACGAGCAGATCCGCCGCTTTTATGGTGGGGCAACCGGGTAAAAGAATTATCCAAGGGCACACGGGGAGTTTGGATCTTTCCTCTCCCCTGCCGTGTAGTTTGTTTCTTCTTTTTTTTGCCGTACCCGATTCCCGTTTTTTTTCCCCTCAACCGGCCCCCTTCCCCCTGTTTTTCTCTTTTGGGGGGTTTTTTTCCCTGGCCCGGACACGCGGTCGTGGCTTCGAGGTCCTGGAGGCCACCTGAAGAAAAAGAAGCCCTGTGGGTACGCATTGTATACTTGATTTATTCCCTGATTCCCCACACCCCCTTCTTTGCTTGATAGGTTTCCCCCCCCCCTTTAGAGGTTCATTCGGTGGTTACAACCTTCACGTTAATTGTGTGGGGTTCAAGGGGCACCTTCGGCACAACGCCCTGTTTGTCAATTGGTTTTGGTTTATGAGGACCTTCTCAGCGTCCCCTTTGATGGCCCCCGGTGTTTGATTGGACGATGTTTGTTCCTCCTCCCAATGGTCTCAGAGTCCGAAAGGATGGGCTTTCCTCCCCCTTTTTTTGTATAAGATTGGCGATTCTTTTTCTTTTTTTCTGCGGAGGGGTTGTTCAAAATTCCCGATTAGTACTTTTTCACGTTTTCTTTCCCCTCCGCAATTTAGTTTCCGGTGCCTTTTTCATGCTTTTTCCCTCCTACCCTTTGATTGTTTCCCCTCAAACAGGCATCCCCTCCCCCGTGCAGTCACCCTCTCCCTCTTGTCTTCCTCTGATTTCGTTCTGAAAAATTAGCTCCTCAGCTTTTCTCTTTTATCCCCCCAGGACCCTTTCCTTGAGTGTCCTGATACTCTGATACCAACGGTGCCCCCCCAATTGCGAAATCCATCAGACCCCCTTTTCTCTGAGATCCGACTTTTACCATTGCTTATTTTCCCCCCCCACAGGCCGGTCCGCTTTCTGGGTTTCAGAACGAAAAGGTTCATTTTTGAGATCGTGGGGCCCTTTGTTTCCCCCTCCATTTTAATGGGGTTTCCACCCAGGCACCCCTTGCCCTCACTTGAGTACGTTCTTTCCAAGTGTGAGTTGTCCAATACGGTTTTTCCCCCCCCCCGAATTGAAGGACACGCCTTTTTTACTTTTACTTTTTGCCCTGAGAGCGTATTAACCCCCATCTATTTGGTGGCTACCACCCTCTTTCCTTTTCCCTGCGGCTGGATCCCTGCCCCCCTTTCATTTTTTGCGCACGACAGTGCTTGTCTCCCCTCCCTTCTCCACCAAATCAGCTTCTTATTTTTGCTGCGGTGATTTTCTCACTTTTTTGTGCGCCGTTCCCCCCAGACAGTCCGGCGCCCCAGGTATTTTTTGAAACAAGATTGCTTTTGGTCTATCCCCCTCTTTTGGGGTTTGACGGAAGTCATCCCCCTCGTTATGTGCCGTCGGGTATGCCATCCAAACGGAACTCCCTAGTTTTCCCCTGCTCCTTTATAGGTCTTGGATTTCCCGTAGCCCCCTCGGTACCACAGTTTTTGTGCCGTTCCCCCCTTCCCCTCAAATGTCATCTTGTTTGAGTTTCGGCTCCGCCAAGCAATGGATGATATTCTTTTTCCCCCTTTTATCCCTCCCCTCCCTTTTTTTTTTGGGAGTCTCCAATATGGCTTTTTTTGCCCGTGTTTCCGTTGACTCTTATGCACTGAGGGAAACTGTCTGATTGCGTACAAGATGGGACCCAGTACCTTTCCCCTGAGTTCGCAGGATTCTAACTCTCCATTACCCCCCCGATGATGTATTTTTTCTTTCTTTCGTTTTGTCACGGATTGGTCCTGACTAGTTCGGGAGTCTGGTCCCTCACGTTAACCCGCATGGCCTCTCGGATGGTTTCTTCAGCGGGGGGTTATTTTTCTCCCCCCGGTTTTGCGCGGTTTTCTGCGGGTTGTGGACTGGCGTCCCACCTGCACCTGCGCATTCCTCGCCCCCCACTGCTCCTGCAGTCTCCCGTTTTTGATTCCGGGCCGTCATACATCTTGGCGTTTCCTGCTCGGGGCCCATTTTTGCTGATCCCATTAAACCCAAAACGACCGCACGCCCTTTTTTGGTACCCTTCCTGTTTCATCTGATACTCCCCTCCTCCCAACCCCAACCCCTCCCCGTCACTTTTCTTCAAAAATTTCCTTTTTGTGTTTTCCCCAGTTTTTTTTTTTCCCCCTTTTTTCTTCCTCCTCTGGAGGGGCTTTTCATTTTTTCTCCCCTTGAAATGACGGGTCAGGACCCGCCCCTGCCCCCCCCGTCCCCCATTCCCTTTTCTCTACCTCTCCTCTGTCTTTCTTTTTCAACCCAACAGAAATTCGCCCCTCCTCTCCTCTAGATTGGGTCCCTTCTTCTGATTCTAGTCTTTTTGGTTTCCCCCGTTGTTATCGCGACGTCAGTTCCCTCTCCCGAATGAGTAATGTTCCCCCTCTGAAACCCCTTTCCTTCCTTTCTCCTTTAAGGTTGACCTTTCCGTGCCCGTACGGGCTCATGATGCTTTATGTTGCCCCTTTCTGGTTATGATCTTCTCTTTTTCCCCCCCTTTTTCCAGTTGTCTTCCTTTTCTCTGTCCCTCCATTCATCATATCTCTTTTTAGTGGAAATCCCGGAGCCAGACACTCGCTACTCTTGGGGACTATCCTCCCTCATAATTTCCACCCCGATCCGTGGGGTGATCAATCTACCCACTGGGTTTTTTCGTGAGGACGCCCCCCCCTTTCCATCCTTTCTCTTTCCGTCTTAGATTGGATCCTTCAACACATGTCACATGAGTTTTTCATGCACCTTTTTCCAGCCGGTTGCCTTATTTACAGAGAACGTCTTTGACTTTCGCTATATTTCGAAGTTTGGCTTGTCATGTGCCCAGTACAAGGTTACTCTTTTCCCCCCCTCAGAGGGGGACCCATCTTTTTTTTTCCCCCCTTTTCGACTTTTTCTCGGGGTGGGGCATCCACTGGCAACAATCGATCCCTGGGTTTGACCTTGGCTCAAGCCGCGGTTTGTTTTCCGGCCGTCCCCCTTTTAAAGGCTTTTCCCAAAATTTCCCACTATCCCCCCCCCCTTTCCGGTACCCCCTTTCCCTCCCGCTAGTGCAACCAAGAGTTTGCTTAAATTGCCACAGGGAACCCGGGCCGGCCCCAAAACCACTTCCCAAGGATTTCCGCTCCCAAGATTACCCAAAACGCCCCCCTTTTTCCTTGTGCTTGCGCTCTTCCCCTTTCCGCCCGGTTCCCCCACCCCAACCCTTCTTATTAGGCACTCCTTTAAACGGGCCTTGATTACCCTGTTTTTTTTTCATCCCTGTTTTGATTGAAGGAGTGGTCAATTTCTTTTTTTTCTTAAGTCTTTCTTTTTTCCGGCTCTCCCCCCCACCCCCTTCATCACTTTGTCTGCCGTGGAAACTGTCTTTTTTTTTGCTTGTCTTGAAGGCCTTCTCCCCAAGTTTTTTTTTTTTTTTTTCGAACTTCCCAACCTGATTTTGACCAATGAGCGCCCCCGCAGGGCAAGGAGATTCCGGAAACCAACCTTCCTCTCCTCGGACTTGGATAGAGGGTCTACTCCCCTCCTCTTTCTTTGGGTTTCCCCCTTTTTTCTTGACCCTATTTTCAACCTTTAAGAGTATGGTGCGACAAAGCGGTGGCAGTGGGCCTCGGGCTGATGTGTGGTTTTGTTTTGTGTTGTGTTTGTTTCGCTCACGTTGAGTCCAATTGTGCCCCGCTTGCCGTTTATTTCTGTTACGGCGTGTGCTTTTTTTTTTTGATTCTTTTTTTACTCCCGGGTTTGATCGCCCTCTGTCCCATGCCAAATGACACACCCCCCCACCTACTTTCCTGCCTCCCACCAACGGCGACCCCCCCCGCCCCCCCCCCCCCCCCCCGCAGAGCCGAGTGCCCCCCCCGCAGGCGCCACCCCCCCTACCGCATTTTATTTGTACTGTTTTTCTTTGTTCGATTCTCTTCCCCTTCACAGGAGGTGTCTGCCGCTGGACTTCCCAACCCCGACTTTACTCAAACTTTGAATTTTGATCTTCCCCCCAGAAGAGAACCCCATTTGCTTCCTCCTTTTTGGCTTCCCCTGACCTTGAAGGATGTTTTGGCTTCCCGCAGTCGTCGGAGCCGAGTCCAACCCTTCCTACCATGTTTTTTGGACGGTCCTGTTTCTTTTCCCACCTTTTTTTCCTTTTTTTTCTCTTGTTTCTGGAGCAGGACTCACTTCCGTCCGTTGTCGTTTTCGAGTCATCCTTTTCTTGGAACGGATCCGCTGTTTTTTTTTTGCTCAACCAATGGATCCAGACCCCCCCAAACCGTTTTTTTCCTTTCCCTGAAGTTGTCTGTTGTTCACCTGGTTTTTTTTTTCTCCGCTATGTTCAATGGGTTACTCCCCCCCTCCCCCTTTAATCCCGGGACCTTTTGTGGAAAAGTTTTTCATCGTGCTGTCGGCGGATCGCTCTCCTTTTTATTTTCTCCCCCCCCGAACCAATGGAATCAGCGGGTCCGTGCCTCTTCTCCGTCAAAACCCTTTCCTTCTGTTTAGATTTGCCCCCATTTGGTATACGCTTTCGTTTTTTTTTGCCTAATCTCCCTCTTTCCATACTTCATTGGTTTACGTGCAACTTTTTTTCTTTTCTCTTTTTCTGGAGTCTCGCCGCGTTGAACCCATTCCCCCCAAATTTCGGCACGCCTCTACAGCACCCTTCCTTTGTTCTTGTATCTGTTCTTTCTCCGCTTTATGGGGGTTTTTATTTTTTTTTTTCCTTTCCATCATTCTCTCCCCCCTCCTCCAAAATGGCCGCATCCAATTGACCGTCCTTCAAACGAATTACTGTGATGTTTCTCCCCCCCTTTTGGGGGAATGTTTCCAGATAATTCCCCCCGACCGTCCCACATTACGTCCGACTTTCAACCCACTTGGTGTTAATTTTCGTCTTCCCCATGTTTGTTTGTTTGTCAAAAACGATAGCTTTTGATTCCTTGAACAGCTTTTACTTTTTTGGGTTTAGTGTTTTCTCCCCCCCTTAAACATGTTCTCCTCCGTCGACGCTCATCAGAATCTTCCCCCAGACCCAGGACCGTTCCACTTTTTTTTTTTTTCTTTTCTCCCCCCCTTCTTTGATGCGGATGCCCCCTCCCAACATTCTTTTTCTTTTCTTTGGGGGCCCCCTGCCAGTCACCCATCCCTGTTTTCGCGATTCGTCCAAAATTCAAGTTTTTGAAACTAATCCGTCTGTTGGCTGACAAGTCGCTTTTTGCTGTTTCCCTTTCTGTTTCTCGCTGACCATTCCCAAGTTACGCCCCCTGGCCAAAATGCAAAAGCAAATTGAACCCCCCCTCGCCCACGCCAATTTTTTTTTTTTTCCTTCCTCCAAAGCCGTTTTTTCTTTTCCCCCCCTTTTTCAACGTGCGTCCTTTTTTTTTTCCCACTATTTTCTTTGGCCCTATACGAACTGCACAATCACAAGCCCCTGACGTCCAGCCTCCACCCTTCATCGATGCGACTCACACGTTTTCCTTTCTTTTTTTTTTCGGCACAAACCACCCCAACCCCCACCAAACCATCCCCAAAACAGAGCCTCGAGCCCAGCCCCCCCTAATGGACTGGGCCCTTCCCGGGTCTTTGTTGCCAACCACGATTTTCCACGGGGAAACCACTTTTCACACACCCCTTCCGTAGCGCCAGCGATCAACTGCCAGGCCTTTTATAAAAGATTAATCTTCCCGTCCCCTTCTTTCGCCCCCCCTAGAATTGCGCATTTTTTCCGGACATCAATTTGGTTTCGCCCTTCAGTTTAGCGCCCTTGGAAGCCCTCCCACAAGTTTCGTGCAACTGTAGGAAATCCCCCCTTTTTTTTCTTACTTTTTTTTTCCTGATTAAAAACGCCGCCTCCTTGAGCAAGCTGCTTCAACATCACTCCCCTCTTCCCCCTTTTTTTTTTTCCCCCGGAAGTTCTTCTTCTTCTCAGTCCCTCCCTTCTTCTGCCTACTTCCCTTTCCTCTTTTTGGCTGGTCCGTGAAAGAAAAAACCTTTGTATGTTTTTTTTTTTTTTTTCAAAGCCCCCCCCGGTTCGTTTTGTTTTTTCCTTCTGGATGCGGGGTCAAGTCTGGGGCATGTTGTACCCGCTTTTTCCCCCCCCGGTTGCATTTCCAACACTTCAACCCACACCAATTCTGGGCTATAGCGTCTGACCCCTCTTCCCCCCTTGGCTAGTTTCTCCCTTCCTGACATTTCGGCCGGCATCCTGACGTTTCCGATCCTCGCCTATATATTGCCCTGAGAACCCCCCCCCCCCCCAATGTTTCTTTTTTTTTGCCTATTTAGTCCCCGGTGAAGAGCCTTTTTCCGTCTTGTGTCCCAACCAAGTCCCCTTGGTGGATTCACATGTTTTCCCCCCCAAGGCCCCCAAAACCAAGCGCTTTTAACTCCTGATTGGTTTTTTCCAATACCTATGGACTGTTTGTTACCTTCCGCCGCTTTCCTACTTTTCTGTCTTTGTATCTTGACGAATTTTCCTTTCCCTGCTACACTCTTTCTAGTAAGTCTTTGCCAGTGGCCGTTCGGCCCCCCTGTGACCCTTTTTTTCTTATGCGATAGGGCTCTGGTTTGTTTTCTTCTCCAACCCCCCCTTTTTTTCTTTTTTTTTTTTCTTCTCTTGCAATAATCCTTGGCCACCTCGTTCCTTTTTTCCCCCTTCTCCCCTTCCCATGTAATTTTTCTCCCCTCCGGAAGACTACCACTCTGTTCTTTTTTAAATACCCCCTCACGATCCACTCTTGAAAGTTTCAAGCCACGCCTTATATTTCTCCTCTCCGCCGTTTAATTCGACTCCCCCCCTTCCCTGCCTTACCCCGCCCCGTTGTGCTTAGTGGTCTAGGGGGAACTCCTCTTTCTTTTCTCGGGCCATTGGGTTTACGGGACGCGATTTCTTGTACCAAAAAGGTTTTCCCCCCCACCAATCTCTTCAATCTCAGATTTTTTTTCCGGAGATCGTGAGCTATTCAGAGGATTCATTGTCCCCTTATCCACTGTCCGGGCGCGGGCCCCTTCTTTTTAAACTTGCACACAAGGTGGTTGGATCCTCTCGCGTTGTTTCTTCCCCGTCCCCTTGATACATTGTTCCTGTTTCCCTTCCACTGACCCGCTCCCCCTTGGCTCACGAGGACACCTTTTGAAGCCGCCCCCTTCCCAAGCCTAACACCTCCTTCAACCCTTTTCACCGCGCCCTACTTTTGGCAGCCTGAGGCTCATGCCTTGAACAAAACCCACCTCTTTCTGTTTGGCTACCACTCTTTTTTGCGCGTTTTTCCCTTCTGTCCCCGACAAAAGTTTCTTCCTCGAGCTTTGTGTTCCCTTCCTTCTTCGCCTTACCATTACCGCACACCCTTTTGACTTTGTCCTTTCATTCTTTTGATACGACTTTCCATCTTCGCGTTTCCCTTTTTTCCTTTTTTTTTTCGTCCCCCAAAAAAAACAAAGCCCGATCAACCAAGGAGACAAGGCCCTACCCAACCCCCCCTTTTGTGGCTCGACCCCCTTGCTCATGTTTGGGTGTGTCCCACCTTTCCCTTTGAGCCTTCCCCCTCCCTTGGAGGAGCAGTGTCTTCTCCCCCACCCCCAAAGGGCCCTCCACCTTTGCCATTTCAAGGGGCGTGACTCGGCGACTATCTTTTTGCCGCGGCACATTTTTCCTTTCCCCCCCCAGCCCTTGTACAAGCGGTTTTTTTTTTTTTTTTTTTTTTCACTTTTTTCACCATCCCTATTCCCCTTTCGGTCAAATCGGCCCCCCCCCCTGACCACGGCCATTTATTG
>Ga0179593_1368477_pt1 | contig 20968 bp, 21 predicted proteins | sample CZODoug2_1_08_16_FD_185931 | JGI IMG/M metagenome (GOLD analysis project Ga0179593, IMG submission 185931) | Vadose zone soil fungal communities from Angelo Coast Range Reserve, California, USA - CZODoug2_1_08_16fungal (PacBio error correction) | ecosystem: Environmental > Terrestrial > Soil >... | reverse complement strand
TTTCTTGATTCCCCATCGCCCCGTTTTTCTTCGGTTCTTTGATTCAAAGTCTCGGCATCGCTTTGCCCCCGCCGATAGCCTTCCCTCCCCTTTTTATTCAACCTCTTTCGCTTGGATTGCCATCCCCCGTATTCCAAATCGTGCCGTCCGCCCTGCCTTTCCCGCTGGCTTGGATCTCAGCCAATAAGCTGGGTTGTCCCGGTATCCTCTTTCCGATCCTTTTTTTCCCCTTTCTTCGTTTTCAAATCCTTTTTTTGTTCTTTCAAGCGCACACTTCTGCACTTCACGAGCCCGTCCCAAACCCCTTCCGCAACCGGTTTCATTGACCCAGCTGATAAAATTAAAGAAAATATCAGTCGTCATTATCCCCCCCTTCTTCGTCCATTTTTTCACCCCCCACTCAAGCTTTGTCTCAGTTTTGTGTCACCAGCTCTAATGAGTCAACGATGGGAGAGAGAATTTTTTTTCCTTTCCGACTTCTTTTTCGGCGCCCTTTTTTCCATTCGCAGAGGGAGAGCCCTTAGATCTGCTCCCTTTCTTTTGACCTACTCGGTCGCTTGTCGCCTCTTTATTCCACGAAGACGATTATCTTTTCTCGATCGTTCTCCCTCGGCACTCGCTTCATATTCCTTCCTGCGTTTGGCCTTGATAGGCCATTGTGTGCTTACCGTTGTGTCCACCTTCGTTTTGCTCTTGCGTACTTCCAATATTGCCTGAATGACAGGTGACGGACCTGGTTTTTCCCTTTCCCCCCAACGCATCGTATTCCTTCCTTCCTCATCCTCTTGTCTCATTTCCTCCCTAGACCACTCCCCCCCCGCTCCATTGACCCCCCTTTTCCCAAGAACAGCGACAACTACCCACTTCGTACCCCCTTACTTTTCTTTTCCTCCCTTTTGTTTGCTAGAGATTTAGTGCCTTTTTAATTTAAGTTGCAGGTTTCTGGCTTTACGTCCCCTCGCATTTGTTGTCCATTTGTGGGTGTAGTGCGAATTTTTTATTTCTTCCCCGTGCGGATGCTATTCTTTTGGTCTGATGAGCTTTTTAAAATTTTTTCCCGGTCCCTTCCCCGAGGTTTCATGCTCCCCTCCTCTCATCTTTTTTCTCTGTTCCCACGCACCCGTAGAGGCCACCTGGATATTGTACACGCGGCCGATCATCTTCAACGCTGATAAGTTGAATTCCTGAACGTTTCCCCGGCTTTCTTTTTGCTATCCTTAATCCATCTTTCCTTTTCGGTTATCCAAGGTCGCTACGTGCTTCGCAGCCGAATCCTCCCGCTCCATCTGGTTCGCCGTGTTGGATAGACCAATGTTCGAGCCGCGCCGGCACCCCAGATTTCTCTCAGTACCCCTTCGTCCTTCGACGTGTCACCCCCTCCTTGTTTCTGTACGACTTCTCACTCTGACATAGGGTTTCTGTTTTTTGAGTGACTATGATCCCTTCCGTTTGGGACCTGGTGATTGCGCACGATTTGTTGTTCACTAACACCATGTCTTGCGGTCGGTTTTCGGAATCCTGGAAAGGGCCTCCCTCGTCATTGTGAGCCTATGCTCTAGAAGCCGGCCGCCCTCTTTCAAATCGACTTCCTTTCCCTTGCGGTTATTAACGCGCTTTGTTTCCCAGCGGATGAGGGCTAATACCTTCTGAAAGGAAATGCCGGCGGCACTCCTTTTGCTCCCTTATTTGCCAGTCTCGGGTTGATGCATCAATTGCGGCCCTCTTCGGGCCTGGTTCCGCCCTCTATTTGATGACCTTGAAAATGAAATTTGGGACTCGAACCGGGTTTTCTCCTAAGAAACCTGCTGGACCCCTTAATCCCTTTTACCGATAAACCGAAGGAGGGAGACTCTCCCCACCTCTCCCGTGCTGGTCCTGCATTTTTGGTCGGCCCTCCTTCTTATTTTTCCCACTCGTGAAGTTCCTCCTTAGATTTCGAAGAAGGGACGCTGATCCCCCCTCAAAATAGTCTGTGCGTTAAGCCCGGTTTACCTTCAGATAAGATATTTGTTCCTCTTCTGCCTTCAGCTTTCTCGGGGAGCCGATCTATCCCTCGGGTTCCAGACGTAGAGAAAGGACCTTTATGGCTCCCATTTCTTTCCATTACTCCCCGTAAACGCCTAGGCGTCTTTTTTCGCCCACCGTTGCGCCTCGGACCCCTCTTGGACGGCGGCTCCGTTTTCTCCTCCTCTGCGACGACGTGTCCTAGGTGTACTTTTTGCAGCAAGCGATCGACTATCAGAGACCCCATCAGTGCTAGTACCGAGGATATTTTCTCACTGAGATGCTGTTCCTCCCTTGCCGTGCGGATTTTGCTCATCCTTGGGTTTTGAGGTATGATACATCGTGTTCTGCATTCCTTTCTTCTTCCTGCTTTGGCCTCTTTAACGTCTCCCGCCAATATTGCCCTGGCGCGCGTCTTGTCCCCGCTTTTTTTTAGTAGTTCAGGCGATTGTTATCCCCCCGTGTCCCTGTTTTCTCCTTTTGACTTTTCTACCACACTGAAAGTCCAGGAGTCTACAAAATCATTTTGTCCGGCAAAGGGCCCCCTTTTTTAGTTCTCCCCTTCCTGCTTAGTTTGGGTCCGAGTCCTCCTTTGTCTCTAGCCCTGAGGAGAGTTGCCAATTGGGTTGAGTGAGGATGGTTCCTTGTTTTTCTCCGTTTTGCGCCCCCCTTCATTGCTAATTTTCCCTTTCTTATCTGCAAGTTCGAGGTATTGAGTTGAGAGCGCCCTTTTATCTAACTCCTAAACTCCCCGACTTCTTTTTCCGCGGAGCGACTTGCCCTGTTCCGTCTTCCTTGCCCTTTTTCTTGTGCTTCCTTTCCTCCGCCTGCCGTATTAATTTCTGGGCGGTCCCGCCTGTTTCGTGATTCGTTTAGACCGGTTGCAAAAGTGGCGATTCGCTGCTTTGGACCCTGCTCTTTCCCCTCTTCTGGTTTTGGAGTTTTTCTTTCGAGGACCCCAGCCCCTTTTGAATTGTGCCTCCCTCCTATGGCGGTCGCTAACCACCCATTCCCTTGTCAGTATGTCCTTTGAGCTCTTCCTCTCTGCTTTCTCTAGAATTCTTTTTATTAAGGTCAAAGGTGGCCCCCCCTCCTCCGCTGTGACGGAAACACGTGGACGTCATCGTCCCCCTGACGCCACCCCCCCTCCGCCCAACTGTCGGTCTTTTCCTCTTTTCTTTCGGTCGGAATAGGTTCGGCCCCATGCTTTTCTTAGTAGGTCTTCGTTTCTCTTGGTGAGGGTGGCCTTCGGCTTAATTTTTTTCCTTTCTTCTTCGGCTTGAGACCTCTTTGGTTTGAAGTCGCCCCTCCCTTTGGGCGTATTGTTATGATTATGTGAGGTGGCGCCGTCTCTTACCCGCCTCCGGGCGGCTGTTCGGCGGCCCTTGCTCCCTGTCCCGTGTCCATTTAGCTCCCGCTGGGGGGGGTTTTCCCCTCTTTGATCTCGTAGAGATTGCCTATTCTCCGTCTCGTAGCGTTTTAGGGAGTTCCCAGTCCCTCTTTTTCGGCTGGATTTTTTTCGGCTTTTTTTTTTTTTTTGCGGCTCTCTCTATTGAGGACTTTGGCTCTCCCGGTTGCGGGTCCTGATCGAGAAAAAAAAAAAAAAACAAGTGGGTGAATGTGGGGGATTCTTTTTGCTTCTTCGTGGTCCTGTCTTCTCCCTCTGAGTCCTCCGATTCTTTGCCTTTTGATATTGGTAGTTAGCTAGGGTCTGAGGCATCTCCGCGTTGTTTCTTCTCGGAGTTTTCCTCAGTCGTCACGGCGTTTTCTTTTAGGCTTGGGTCCTCCTCCCGATGGACTAGCCTTAGGCTCGGCGCTCTGCTTTTTTGAATTGCCCGTTGTTTTTTGTGTTCCTCTTCTTTCCTCTAATTTCCTCCTCGTCATCGAATACGAACGAAGGCTCATCACGCCCCCCCCCAGTCCCCAGGGTACGATTTATGCGCCCCACATCTGCTCCCTCTTAGCCGATAAATATCAAATCCGAAGTCCACGTGGCCTTCCTGTCGTTTATGTTAGTCCCTACGCTCGCCTCCGCTTCCCCCCCCTTGAACCCATCCTGACGCTCCGCCATCTTGGTATATCCTTCCTTCTCCGACGTGTCCCTCCGTCCTCGCTTTTTCTAGACCCCTAAATCCAGAAAGGAAACACGACCCCCTCATGATCAATAGCGGCCTCCCACGCCCCTTCCCCCCCGACTCATCTGCCCCCTATAGTCGAAGTCAGCCCAGCTCAGCCCCCTCCCCATATTCCGTCAGGCTATCGTCGCCTTCTGACATGTCCCCTTCCTGAAACTCGACTTTGAGTTATCGACGCATCTTTCCCGAGATGCACTCACCCATATAAAACCCTTGTTTAATATTCCAAACCCCCTGTCCTTTCCTCATCCGAGCAAGTAATTCCCGCGCACTCCACCCTACTTGCACGAGAGAAAGGACCGCCCCTCTTGTCCCCTTTTACTTTTCCAAAGCTATTCTCCCCTGCCCGTTAAAGAAGCTACCTATCACTTTTCGAATGTGCGTAACGAAGATGAAGTTTTTTTAAGTACTCGAAATCATGTCTTTGCCACTTTCTCCCCAAGCAGCGCCCCCCTTTTTTCCTCATCGCCCCCTCAAACGTTTCAATGCCATTCTGACCATTTCTTGGCTCCGGCGCCAGAACTTCTTCTCAAAAAAATGAGGAATTTTTCCCGCGTATCTGCCTACCCAGCTCTCCCCTTTTTTCTCCCTCAGCTAAGGGAGCAATCGACGTCCCTTCCCCTTCTCCCACTAAGGCCTACGCGCGCGACCCTGCCCCCGTGTGTGCAACGCCACCCCCCCCCAAAACCCCCCCTCCCAACAACCCCCCCCCCCCCCACCCACCCAACACCCAAATGTCGGTTCTTCCTTCCGCCCATCTTTTTTTCCCGAAGCTTCACGTCGCGAAAGTCGCACCTTCCCCCCAATTCTTTCTTTTTTAGGAGCTCCGATCGTTGAGAAGCACTTCCCTCCGTCATCCCCCTCCCTCCCCCCACCCTTCTCAAGCCCCAGCGGCGTCCTTTCACCCCATCATGTCCCCCTCCTCCTATAACGCCTCTCCATAGTTCTAACCCCAACGTCTCCGTGTGCCACTAATTCTCACTTTTTCTCCAAATCTGTGTCTCCCTCTCCGGTCTTTCATGTTTTAACGCCCAGGCCCCCCCCCCCCCCCCCCAACCCTACTTAGATAACCTGTCTTCATTCCCCCCTTGCTACAACTACGACAGCCCCCCCAATCTCCAGATCCTTTCCCTCGTCGCGTGTTCCTGATGGCGTTTTCGTAGACGTCGCTGACTCCCCCCTCTCCTAACCCTTTTCTCCGCCCGCCCCCCGTTTCCTGATGACCGTGCTTTGCAGGCCGTGTCGCTCAAACTCCCTGTGTGTTGAGATGTGGAGTGCCCCCCTTTCAGCGACCAACTTCCTGTATGACCCCCTCCTCTCCACTCCCCACCTCTGACTATCCGACTATAGCCTTTGTTTGCAGCGGTGATTCTGCTCATTGTCAAACTTGGACCCACATTCTCTCGGTTCTCTCTTGACACCTCAATTCCTCTTTGTTTAGATCAGCGTCTTTGGTTTTGTCTTCTCTTGTGTAGTTGCTCTTAATGAGGCGTTTTGTCAGCGCTATGGTCTCTGTTGCCGAGCGCATCATTGCTGGTCATACAACCCATCATCGTGTCATTCTCTCGCGTCAACGCTCCCCCTTCTCATCTTTAGCGTTCTTCCTTTACACACTTCCCGCGGCCTGTCCACTCTTCACTATCATTTCGTCTTTTTGTACACCCAGGGCGCGAATCTCCTGGCCTGGATTTATTGAACGTCTGTGTGCACTTTCTACACAGCCCCAACAATGCAGCGTCCGTGCACTGGACCTCTGTTCTTTCGTAGCTCCAGGTCGCCCTTTCTTTGTTCAGCGATTATTCTTGCGCCTTTTTTTTTTTTTGTTTACCTCTTAAGACGTTTTTTCTCCGCCGCAATTTGACTTAAGTTCTCCGGTGATGTGATGCGTGATAACCAGTTCGTTCTGAGGTCCTCTTCGTTTTATTATCGAAAATTTCTTTTTTTTGTTTTCGCTCTCTTGTTACAACCTGAGTGAAACTCCACTCAGCCTTAGAACTTTTTACTTTTCCGCTGGCACGCTTGGTATAAGACCCCCATCCTTTGGCCCCCCTCTTCTTCTATCTTCCCACTTTAAGGCCGTTCTTTTTTCGTGCGGCACTGCTCTTTCTTCGCGAACCACATATAAGTTCCGCCCTTCCTTTCCCTTGCCTTACCCCCCCTGCCGCACCCTTTTTTCATTTCCCCACAATCGACCCTTGCACCTTCCGTCCCCATCGGCACTCGCATACCCTACTTACATAACAAAAACTGCAAACCTTCTTTGGTCCTATTTAGGTCTTCTGCTTTCCCCCGGATCCTTCTGTCCTTGGTCGAGCTTTTACTTTCGACTAGTGGGTAACTTACCCGGCTTCCCCTTTTTCCTTCCCTTATGGGTTCCCCCCAAATTCTGGAGAGGATATTGATCACATCGGCCTTCGCACTGCACCGAGATGTCAGTCTTATAGAGATATAATCACCCCCCTTCACTAGTTTTCATTATACTTCTCTTGTTCCGTTCTCTTTCTCCTCCGTTTTTCCTTTTCTTTACTCGGTTTTTTTTCACTTCGTGACTTTACTGCGAGCTTAGGAGTTCTTTAATACCCCTGTGAGAAAGGGAACCCCCCACTTTTCAATCTCATCGTAGTCCTGATGCTCCCCACTTTTGTTCGTATTCCTCTCCGCCCTTCGCACTAACCGCCTCAATGCTCGTAGGCAGTTAACTACCCCAGTCCTCCCCTTCTTCCATGGCACTCATTCTCTCTTCTCTTTTTTTGAGAGACTCGTGGCCTTGTGACAGGAAAGTTTTCAGGTTCTGGTGGATTTATAGATGGTCGTTCATCCTTTTCTCGGATGTTCTTTCAAGTCCCCATGATAGGCCGTCCCCCTATCGTTTCTGGGTGAGGCGAAAATCCCTTCCCGCTTGAGTTTTTCACCTTTTGTCGTTCCGCAACGAGGGAGCATGCCTCCGTCATTACCTTGTTCCACGACTTTGGCCCGCACAAGGGAAAAATTTGCCGTTTTAACCTCATTCAGATCCCTTCCTCCCTCCGATTCCCTTTTATAAACGTGCCTGGCTTTTCTCTCTCCTTCCCATCTTCCATCGGCGCCTAGGTGATAAAAGAATCGATAAGAATTTAACAGCACTCCTACCCTGTAAATCCTTTCTCCCTTTTCATCGTGTTTTCTAGCTTTTGATCCTCTCCTTCCCACCTGAATTCGTCTTCTCCGTACACATTTCTGTCGTCCCCTTTGAGGGCTTTACCCTTGGTTGATCTACGCCCCTGATCGACCCCTTTTTCGTTTGGGTTGATTCTTCTCCGTCTTGGCCGTTTCTCACTCAGTTGGGTAATTCTTCCCTCTCTGTTTTCCCCCTTCCCTTTTTCTTTTCGTTTCCTTGCGGCATCGTCTGACAGCCGTCACTAGATTGTATGTCCCCCCTCCACGCTGTCCGCACGATTTTGTACCCTGAAACATCGGGATAGGAAATGTTTTCTCCTTTTCCCTCTGCTTTTTTTACTTCCCTCCGGTCAAGGCATGCTTCTTCCACTCCTTTTCCTCCCCCGGTATGTCACGCCCTTGCATCTTTGAGGCAAGATTCCTTACACTCCTTCTCGTTCTTTTTTTCCGTCCCGTATTGCCCCTTTTCAACTCTCCGGCCTGGATAACACTTTCCCTATTTCGCTGAAGTCCATACAGACAAACTTCTGGAAATCCAGAGAAGCTTAACACTCCTTCGATTCCTCTGCCACGCCACTTCACGAGTCCCGCATCTGTCAATGTCCTTCATTGCGACTGTTTTCCATATTTTCCTTGAACGCGGCCCGTATTTTTCATTCTCCTCCCCGGACGTTCATCAAAATATGTAGAGGATTATGGCCAGAAAGAGAGTTCATAAGGCTTCTTCCTCGCTCTGCGGCTCTCTGATGACCTATTTCTTTTTGAATACAGACCTCCTCGGGCCAACTCCCGGCGGCGCAGGCTCTCCCCTGGCCCGGGGACAGGAAACTATCCTTTAGTTCTTGGCAGGAGTTTCCCCCTCTTTTTCTTTCCGCGCTTTCTTCTATTAACCTTTAGAGAAGAGAGACTGCATATTATCATTTTTCCATTTGGCGCAGGCGCTTTCGTGCAAATAGAAAGATCACGATCCCCTAAGGGCCTATTCGGGGTTCTTCACTTGTTCTATTTCCATGTTCTCGCTGCGTCTGCTAATCCACCTGTTTTTGAGTTAGATTAATCGTTCCTTGCGGTTTTTTCCATTCTTTTCTGAGTTTCTTTGCTCTTTTCATACCAATCCAATCTTTCTTTCATTCTCTCCCAGTCGTTGAAAAGCATATTTAGTGGCTTGTGTCTTTGGAGTCGATTTCGACTCCACGTTCCACTGTTTACGTTCTTCCTGGGAAGGGCATCCCTCCGGGTCGCGCGACGCCCCCCCCAATAGGTAAAGGGCAGTTGGTTATTGGCCCTTTCGAGTTCCCCTTGGTTTTTTCTTCCCCCCGGCTTTTTTAAGATCATTCCTTACTAGGTTCCAGAGTTTTCTTCCCTGCCTCTTGTTCCTTGTTGGTATCCTCTTTGTCCTTTGCGGAATTCCTTCGCCTCTTTTTAAGTCTTTGCCGTCTGAATCTTCCTCCACAAGAAGAAAGTCCCCTCTCGCCGAACTTGCCTCCGGGTCCCGTCTCTTTTAAATGCGGAAGTTCCTCCGTGCCAGGTTGGAAGCGTCTTTGCCCCCCCTTTTCTCTTCCCAGTCTTTTTTTTGAGAGGGTCAAACGTGTCACGTTGCAGATTGCCCTTTTTTCCTGCGATGACGCGTCTTTCGGTGAGCTTTTAGGTACGATTCGCAAGCAGTACGGCATTGGTCCCATTCCAGCTGGCTGTGCTGTTTTTTTTGCCACCAACGCAATGGGGTTCTCCTCTCCTACTTCTTTTACTATTTGCGTCGTTGTCTGCGAAGATAACCTTCTGTCGGTCCATTTTTCCCTTTCCTGGCAGAATGGCCCCCCCTGAATGCAGCGCGCCCTTCCTCCCCCCCAAAATGAGTATGGGACCTAGTCGTCGGTGGTGGAGTGGCTCTTCTCCTTTTCCACCTCCTTTCCTCTTTTGAGTAGTTCTTTTTCCCTTTTTGATGTGAGTGGCGGCCCCTTTCTACATCTTTCGGTCTTTCGGCCAGTCTCCACATCACTCTTTATCAATTTCGTTGTAGGATATTGGTCTTCCGGTCTCCAGGGCTTCCCCCTCCATGCGGGTGGCCGGATCCCTTTCCTTCTCCCCCCTCGCGCTTAGCGGACGATGGGGTCGGGCAGAGTAGATATTGAATTATTGGGTCCAGCTTTTGCTTGGGTTTCTTCGGTTGTTTCCTATTGCTTCTTTTATTAGTAGGTAAGCGTTTTGGTTTTTGGCCTGCTCTTTTTGCTTCGAGGCACGTCGGATCCGTTAGATGATAAAAGCGGGAGATTTTACCAAGAATGGTGCGGTGTTAGTTTTTTCAGCTTGCTTGCCTTTTAGCTTTGCCTGGTCTTCTCCCTGAACTAGGGAAGGGATCTTCTCTGAGCTTTTTCTTTTTCTTCGAGTTGATGCGGCTAGACGAAGGTCTTTTTTTCGATAGACTGCGTGGAGCTGGATCCCTTGAGTTTCTCCTCCTCTCTCTTCCTAGGACTGCTGAGAGGCGTTTATGTCCTCTCTCTCTTCCCTCTCTGTTTGGAGTAGAGACTTTAGTCCTGCCCTCTTCCCCCTCCTCTCATATCTCTCAACGATGTACTCCGCCCGGCTTGACGACTTTCTGTCCAAGTGAAGAATGAGTATAGGTCAAGATCGCCTTCCCCTCCGCCAAGTCCCGACCAGTCCACTTCTTTTCGCGCTATGATTTTCGCCTTCCCTCTCCCACCCGGCTCCAACCATTTTTCTTTCCGATCCATACCGCGCCCGCTGGGATCCTTCCTGATTCTGACCATCAGAGAGTGATCAAAACTTTTTCCCGCCCGCCTTTACCCTCCTCCATCCAAGAATTGCTTGACACCCTGCCCCCTACAAACCGCCCACCCCTCTGTCCTCCTACAGTTCATCTCACGCTCCTAGCAATTGCCACAAAAATAGTAGTCCCCACGCTTAGCCGTAATCCATTTTTTGGCCCCCTTCTCTTGCCTGTTGGACCTTAGTCTTACACCCTGATCCTCCCCCTCTCCTCGTCCTCGGCGACTCCTCTTCCCACAGTTCCTGGTGAGAAAGAATTAGCCAGCGTCCTCCCCACACCCACCTCACGTCCTCTCTCTCACCGCCGTCCTTGCTCCCCAAGATACAACCCCCCCCGCCCCCTCCCCTCCATCCTCCTTTTTGCCCCCCCATACGATTCCATTTGTTGAGGTGTGAAGTGAAGTAACTTTCCTTATCTTTCCATCGGATTGTCTTGCCCCCCCTTGTCCTTTAAGAGAGCTTTCAATCTCTACCCTCCTCAACAGTCCCATTTCTGCTCACTGCCCTCCTAAAATGGCTTTATAGCGCCGCACCGCCTCTTCTTTCCCAACGTATGCGTCCTTCACTACCAACCCTCCTTCCGATCCTCGTTCATCGACGCCATGACATGCGCCCAACCGAACTTCTGTCCCCTTCCACGCCTTCCCTTTTCCTACCTTTCCTCGTCACCACCAGTTCCTTGTTCCCCGCCATCCTTCGCCCCCGTCACCCTCTGTTCTTTTGAATCCTGTCGCGTGAGCAATGTTTCCTGTTCGTTCACCCCCCTCCCTTTGTTCTAGCGCTAGTATAGATCCCTTTCTCGACTCAAGTGACGCAGGTGCCCGCTCCGCGCCCCCGCGCCAATAACTCTTTTTCAACCCCCAATGGAAATCTATAAGAAATATGACCCTTCCCTTGTCTCTTCCTTCCCAACCCCAACGTCCTCTCAGGTTTCATAAACCTTCCCTGGATCCCCCCCGATTGTTTCTTCTCTCTTTTTCTTTGTCCGTCCTAATTGCACGTAAACCCTTTCCTTTTTTCTTCCCTACCCGCCCTCACAATAAGAAACACGCAATTGTTTCATTAGAGTGCCTTTTTTCAGATTACGATTGTCTTCCTATAAATTCGTTTTCATCCCCGTCCGCCAATTTTTAATCCCCCCCGCAAGCACTGTACCTCCTCCTCGAGGATTAGTACAATCCGCTATAGCCCATAGTCTATATTTTTCTCCCTTTCGTTAAAGATTCCCAATTCTTTTCTAGGTGTTATTTATCTGCTCATCATGACAACCGTTTCCAACCTTCTCTAGTGATCTCTCCTGATTTACTCCCCCCATCGCCGTCCGCTAAAATACTGACTTTTTTCTCTCTCCTTCATCAATGACCTGATGAATCCCCTCATTTTACGCCATTCTTCCTTTCTCTACGTTTTCATACTAATTGATTTTCCTCCTATAATATACGCGACACCCCCCATTCCCTCTCTATTACCGCTCTCCTGGTATTCAAGGCGAGTGACTTCTGTGTTACCAGGGGCATTTTTTCGTAATGAATTGCTCTGCCTCTTCTTCATTACGTTCTTCATTTGTCTTCGTGGGCAACCCGCATTAAGGCCTTGCCAGCCTTGAAAAATGGTTTCATAGATCAGTCGCCTTTTCGATTTTCTGGCTATTTTCTCTTTTTTCAAACAACCCACATTCATCGATCAGTTCCCAGGGTTTTATCCCTTTCCTTCCTTCACCTTTGTCCTCGTTGTTTTTTAACCAGTCACGCTTGCGTCCGCCTTATTAAAAGCACTTGCTCCCTCTTTCCCCGCCCCTTTTTTTCCCCTCTCCGCCCATTAATTTCCTCTGCTGGAGATTTCATACCCCTCCTGGGAAAACGAGGTACCTCTTTCCGTCCCCTGCACAGGCCCCGTTAAAACGTTGCCCTTCTTCTTTTCTCGACATGCGCACACCTCTAATGAGGACTCATTTAAAAGTCTGTCGCCCCCTTCCGGCCCCCCTCCCCTTGGTCATTGTTTCCCACACCAAACGCTTTACCCATCCCCCATTCAGCGGTCGGCAATGCCGTCAACCACCCCCGAACCCGCCTTTTCCTGCAGATTTTCTTCCGTTCGCTCCCCTAGCGTAGTACATGTTCCCTTACTCTTGCAGGTGTTACCTTAGACAGCGACCCGTTTTTTTCAAGGTTCGCTTCGCCTCCCATGTGCCTACCTCCTTGTCCCTCCATGGCGGCATTTTTTGTTCCTCCCGCGGTTCGATCGCACCTCTTGCTCCTTGAGATTACATATCTTGATACTTGTCGCGCTCCGCCTGCCCTCGTCTTTCCCTTACTGCGGCCGATCTTTCCTCCAGCGTGGAGTCCCTACGTGCTACCCCCCCTTCTAACTCTACTCCGAGTCTCCCCGGCGTGCGATGGACGTTGGGAAAAATTTCCCCCTTTTGCCAATTGAAGCCTCAACAACCACCCGGTTTCGGGAATAGAATCCTTCGCACCTCACCTCTCCATAATAGCCTTTTTCCCCCCTTCATTCCCAATTTGCCCCTGTCCACTAATCCTTTTTTTCATCCTCCTGTTGGAGAGAGATTAGGTTCCATTTGTTGCACTAGGGGGTTGCTTTAACGTGAATAGGGTTCCTTTCTCGGGATTAGTCCAGAATGCATTTTCTTGATTCTTGCTGATACCCCTTTTGTTTTTTTCTCCCTTGTTACGTTGACCCAATTTTTTCCCCGCCTTAAGTTTGTCATGCGTCTAGGGCCTCCTTTGTCTCACCTGACGTTTTTTTTCCCTCACCGTAGCTTTAGGACCCCTCTCCCGTCCCCGCCGATCAGCATACTGACCAATCTAGTGCTGCGGATATCCTCTACCCATCTCTCGTTCATTTTTGCCCCTTCTCCGAGTTGTCCTCCTCCCTCCCCCCCTTTTTGATCGACCGCACGAAGAGCATCTACTGTAAGCAACTCTGCGGTCCAGAGATCCGGCAAGGAAAAAAGCTGGCTGTATTCTTCCGTACACCTGATGTACCCGTTCTTGTGTCATTCTCCCTGAATTGTGCCTCTACTACTCCTAACTTATGGACCCATTCTGTTCTGGCTTTTTTTCTTTCAGACTCAGTCGGTTGCGTTTCTTGGGATTTCATTTTTTATCCTGACGAGTTTTTTCCACCCCTCTAAAACTTTTTTGAGTCGTTTTTGGTTGGTTACCGTGTCCGTTGTTCTTTCTGTGTTTTTTCACTTTCGTTGCGGGCACTTATTTGTGTGGATTTCTCTCTTTGAAATCGTCGCTTCCTTGCCCTTAATACGTATTTTCCGTTGACATAGGATGGGCTGTGCCTTTTCTCCTCGTACACTTGAAATGCTTTTCGAACGCTTGCCCCCCGGTTTGACCCCTCAAGAGATAGGCTTTCTCTAACTTCGTCCCCTCTCCTTTTGGTCCTTTTTTCCTCCTAGTCCGAGTTAACTTCCCTTTCATCTTCCTCCGGGTCGACCCAACTTTTCCTCTGCGTGGCTAAGTTCAAGCACCAACAATTACGGCCAACATTCCTCCGATCCGCACGCACCTTTTTTTGAGTCTTCCCCCCATCTTTCGTGAATGGGCCGCAAGTTCCCGACTTCCCTCTCCTTTTTCAGCATTGGTATTTTCACACCACTCCCTGCCGCTCATTCTACTATCGTCGAACAGTTCCTCCCCTCTTCATCGGACATGAGAGTGACTACCATACGACCCTTGCCCTCTCTTTTTTATTTTACTTTCCCTTCTTGAGGCAATCTGGGGGCTCCAACTTTTTTCTTTCCAAGCCCTTTCGTCTTCAATTCTATGGTGCCTGGCGCAGGGATATCCGGAATTCCCTCCTCGTCGATATCACCTCGATTTTTTCTCCAACCCAAGTTGAGACGTTCTCGCGTACGGCGATTGTTCCCTTTCGCTCAATGTCCTCTCTCAGAGTCTCCTTTTTTGCCCCGTTTTCCTCCTCCCCCTCTGTCTTGCAACTCTCAGTATCCCCCGTTTTGCACCCTCAATGCGATCGACACTCCTCTCCACGATGTCCTCTGGGCATTCTTCTTGAGACATCCCGTGCTTTTTCTATTCCGCCGTTCTTTGAGAGAAGTTAATTCGGTTTTGAGACGTTGCTCTCCGTTCACGAGACGCAATATATATATGAACCCGAGAGCCCGTATGTTTTCCTCTTTTCTTTCTATTGCTTTTTTTGAGGCGTGTTTATCCACCCTCCGGGGCCCCCGTTTTCCCGCCTGAGTATGGAACAACCTTCAGACCCGTCCGATAGCCCCCCATCTGTTTTCTCCCTTTCCTCTTTTTTATTTCCAGACGTTGGGGTTGGCTCCCCTTCGCCGTCATTGTCTTTCCACTGATTCTCCTGTGGGAGGCTCCATATGGGTTCTGTTTTCCTTCCCTTCTTTTTGCTCGGAATGCTTATCATTCCGTAGGTCTTCTGACTCTCGTCCTTTTCTCTCTCTTCGTTACTTGAAGTTCGTTTTTCACTACCTTTCTGGTTCCTCTCGTTCTCCCGTATTTTTTTGGAAGGTGAACCTTTCCTTTTTGTTACGCGTCTGGTGCAGTCGCTAATTCGAAGATCTGGGACATAGAGGACAGTTTCGTCTTCTCCTGCTTGCTCGGACGATGCGGTAGTGCTTTCTTACTTTTTACTCGCATTACTGCTTTGGGTGCATGGATGGCTTTTTTCCCCCCTCCTCTTTTCCAAACGTAATTTTCCTTCGAGGGAGAGCGCTCTTTCTTCTTTTTATTCGGGTGCGGAGCTTGAACGCTAATTTGTAGGGGAAGTGTTTGTTCGTTTTCCCCTCATCGAAAACTTTGTGTTTTCTTTTCCGCAGCCCCGGTTGTGGAACGGTTTGCTTTTGTTGGGTTGTTTCCTTTGTTCTCCCCGGCTCCTTTCCTCATTTCGCGTCTCCTTTGCGGGTTTAGGGGGAGCGCGGTGTATTGCTTCAGGAAAGTCCTCGATTTTTTTTTCTCTTCTCCTCCTCTCTTTGTTTTTCTTTTATACTTTAAGGGAGGGTTGGATCTTTTTCTCCACTCCATGGCTTCGTCTTGGTCCGGAAGAAATTTTCGGATACGGCGATTTAGCGACCCTCCTCTTGTGAGGGCATGAGCTTTCCTCTCTCCTCTTCTCTTGTCCTACTTCCCTTTCCTTTTGTTTGGAGTCACTTATCTTGGATTGTCTTCGGTTCAGGGAGTGTCGGGTGAGTTTTTGAGATCGAGGGCTCATCCAAGTCGGTAGACGAAATTTTCTTTTTATAGAGAAGCAGTCATAATCATTTTCGGGTTTGCTCTGTTCGGACGGAGCGTTTCGGCCCTCCTCCTTTGACTCTTTCTTGTAGTTTAGATAGGGATGAGGCTTCCTAACTAGTAGTCGAGAGTGGAGAATCCCCTTCTTCACCTTGCCTTTTTTTTCTTTCGCCCCTTTTGACTCGGCTCTATGACTCAGGCGTTTTTTTTTTGGAGATCCGGATTCCTGATTTCCATCTATCATTTCTTCCTCTGTGGTTTCCTTCCTGAGCTCTCCTCTCTCGCTCCGTCCTCTAAGTCATCTATCTCCTCTCAACCGAAGGCTACTCGCCAGCCCTCCTCTTATGTCCCACCTTTCGCCCTCCCTTTTTTTTTCTTCTCATCCTCTCCCTGTCCGTCCTCCTTCGCTCTATTTTCTCCATGCCTCCCATCCCCGCAGTCCCCCCCTTCTCCCCCATCTGCTTCTCGATCAAACGCGCCCGTGTGATGAGACACCTTGATGGCCTAGCCGAGATCTCCGCTTTCTCCCCCCCCCTTTCCCCCCTACGCCTTACCCTACCAGCAATAGCGGTTCTTTTTCGATCCCCACAAACCAACGAACCGCTGCCGCATAGTCAAACGCGAGCTATTCCCTCTTCCCCCTTGCCCTCCACCTAGCTTTAAATCGCGCCGTGTGCCATGGAACAGTCCCAACGTCGTTTTCTTTTCCTCGCCCGCCCTTCTCCTATCCTAACGTCATCCCCCCTTTCCCGTCGGCGACTTCCTTACCGTCCTTCCTTTCATCCTATCCCCCTATTACCGAAAACTCCTCCCCGAAAGCTCCCCTCCCCCTCCCCCCCCTCGTCCTTTTTTCTCCCCCGCTCAGCGCCCCCCCCGCGAACGTTTTGACCAGTTGCCCTTTCCCCCTTTTCTCATGTGGGTACCCCTACTCTTGACAGTCTTTTCTTAATATGTCTGTCTTGCCAAATTGAACCTACTCACTTCTCTTTTTTTTTCCCTCCGCTCCCACCCTCCGAAAAGCTCGTCACTGAACATCATGAACTTTTCCTGTCCCCGCCTCTCCGTGGTCAACTATCCTAAAAATCTCCGACTTGACTCTTTTTTCCCTTCTCCTCCTCGACATCTCCCTTTCCGAACCTCCCAGGATTTACCATTCACACGCTTCCTCCCTCCTCCCTCTCCTCCCCAAAGCCTGTTCAAGCTTGAGTTTACTCAATTAACCTGCACCCACCTTCCTCTTCCCTCCCGGTCAGTTGTTCCCCCTTTCGCTCGCTGTCTTCCTTTCTTCGTTAGTATCCTGATTCCCCTCGCGACCACCTTGCCTACCGGAATTCATCCCTGGACCCCGAAGTGATGCCCCCCCCCCCTTCCCCCACAGCGGTCTCCCCCTCCCTCGGCTTACTCTACATACTGAGCCGCTAGCCCCCAAACGGTTTTTACTCGGCGGTGCTTTTTCCCCACCACTTTAGCCCACCTGATTGTTTTGGTGTCCCTCCTTCTTCTTTCCTGTCCTCCCAGCGTCAGATTAGTAATTGTTGGTTAGAACTCGGAATCAAACCCAATCCCCCCTTTTTCCTAACTATCTTTTCATTCGGATTTTGGCAGGCGGGGATAGTTCGACCCGCGTCCAAGCCTCCTCCTCTCCCCTCGTCTCACCCCGACCGTCATCAGTCCCCTAAACGAAGTATTTCCTCCCTCTTCCCTTCGCCATCCATCTTTTTCTTTAATTTCGCATCATCCTGACTTTAGATGGTGATATGTCTATTGTCTCATCTTCCCTTCCCTTCCCCACGTGGCTTCGATCTTGCCAGTGATAGCAGTAGTCTTCCCTTACTTCTCCTTTTTTTGGGCTCTCGCCCTTTCCGCTTCTTCGGAGTTTTCGGCCAGATTTGCCATTTCTTCCCCTTTCCTTTTGAATTCCACTCCTTGCTGTTTTTCTCTCTTCCCGAGAACTTTCCGCTCTACCCTCCTCCATCGCTCTGTCGTCCTGCTATTAAAGCATGCCGGCCAGCGAGACTATTTCGGACTCGATTATCATGGTGCTCCTCTCGTCTTGCCTTTATTCGTCCGTTTTTCCAGTCACTTCAGGCCTCCCTCTTCCCTTCATTACGGCAAATTGGTGGTCGTAAGTCGTAGCCCCTTAGTGGTGCTCTTGTCTCGCTTTCTTTTTCCCCCTCCGTTTTTCTTTTGCCCCTATGCTTCACTTGTTCGATCCGCGGTTCTCCTTCCTTCTCGTCATCGATTCTCCCCCCCAACAGCGTGCAGAATTTATGCATCCCCCCCCCCTTCTCCGCCGTGCCCAACCTGATGTGGTTGAAGCGCTTTTTTCCTTCTTTCCTGCTGTTGGAGGATTTCCGTCCTCCGCTGGGCAACTGAAAGAGACTTTACCTATCCCTCCCATTTCGTCTATTCCCCTTTTCTACCGTTATTTCTGCATGCGCACCCCTCCCCTGCCTTCCCCCAGAAATTGCCTGAACCGTAAAGGCCAGTGACCCCTTGTTTTCCTTGACCAACCTCTCTCTTTCGCCGTGCCTTGGCCTCCTCCTTTCATCACCAAAACCACGACAAGATTTTTCGAGTGCTCTTTTTCGCCCGTCCCACGCCTTAGTCCCTGTCGAAAGGTTTCTTCTCAGGTTGTACTTTAGCAGCGCCTTAGCTTCCGCGGATAGCCAATTCCTCCCTCCCTCTTGCGTTATATGGATTTTTGGGCTTTTTTTTTGCTGCGATCCACTTTTCGTGCTTCACCTCTTTCTCAGCAGGGTTCATTTGTCTCGATCGCTCCCCCAGCTTCCACTCGCTAGCTTGCGTTTGTCCCGCTTCCTCTCGCGGGTCATCTACTTTTCTTTCCCCCCCCCTTTTTCTCCAGTACTTCCTCGATTGAGTTGAAGACCTCGACCTTAAGGGACACTTTTCCCCTTTTTCCTTCTTATAATTGAGCACCACAATGTGGTTGTCTCCGGCCGCTTCCTCACCCTCCCTCCCCTGACACCCTTCTAGTCGTTTTTTTTCCAGCCCCAGTGCATGCTTTTACCTGGCATAATATCTATCTCTATCCTTTTTGTTTTTTAGTTATAGTTGGTTGGGGACGTTCTGCCTGGGTTCAGCCGGAACCTTTGGTTTTTTCATGGCTTTGTTGCTTTGTCCTTCCGTTAGAGGAGTGCAGACCCTATGGAGGTTCTTCCCTGCAAGCTTTGCTTTTTCAAATTTTGGCCGGGTCCCTTCCCTCGGTTCCCAGGCGCACGTCTCTCGCGCAGATGTTCGCCCTCCCCGGTGGCACATCACACCTTTCTCTGCCCCCTTTAACGCCCTTCGAAACACCTCTCCTTTTTTTCACCAGCTCGTGAAGGATTGATCCTCCTATCTACTCAGTCTGATTCCACCGTGTTATCCAGATGCATCCGAACGATTTGATCTCTGCCCCCTGAGATTATTTCCTGTTAGATCGGGGAGGCCATTGCCGTTTCCCCCACCAAGGCTTCGGATCCTGCTGCTAGCGTTCAAGATTACGAGTGAATCATCGCCTGCTTGTCTCTCCCTCCCCCCCTCTCACCTTTCACCATTCGGGTTTGGGGTTTTTTGTTTTACGGTCGAGCCGTCTTCACTTTTTTGGAATTCTTTATCAGCGTAGTTTTACTTGCGGAATTTTCCCTTTTTGCATTTGTCCCGTTGCCCCTCCAGGCAATTAGATGTGTGCGTTCTCTTTCCGCACTCTTTCCCAACGACGGTTCCCATTTTTCCGGGATCGGAAGCTTCTCTTTCCCCCATCTGCTGGGCGAAATTCACAGCTCAGTGAAAAGGAACTTCCCGCTTCGTGATGCAGCAAGATTGATTTTCTTTTCCCTTCCCTCCTCTTCCGGCTTTTTCGCCCGAATTGCAGACCCCCTGAAAAGTCAGAGTTCCCCCGGCTTTGATCGAAAAACCCCCCGGTTTTTTTCCTCCCACACTGCGTACCTTAATCCCTCCTAAGATGTAGAGAGGGATTTCTGCCTACGACCCCCCCCCCTCTTCCGTTAATGGCGCCTCTGGTGTTGCGGGCCACGCCGTCACGTTAATACAGTGGCTTTCTATTAGACAGCGCTTTTTCCCCCGCCCTTCTTTTCCGGCTTCCAAGCATCCCAGACGAGGAAGCTTGTATTCGATTGTTTACTGATTCGCTTTTAAGATGGCAAGGAAATCTTGTCTTCCCCCAGCCCTTCCTCTCTCCCCTGCCTCTTTCCCCCGAAAGAGATTTTTTTCTCGTGCGAGCCTTGTTGGCCCCCCCCCCGAGCAAACAAAGTTGAGCGATTTCCGCTCTTCGGCTTACCTTCGTTTTTTCCCTTTCGCCCTATTTGCCCCTCGGATTCCTTTTTTGCCCCGTTGGGCTCCTTGAGATTGAGATTTCACTTAAAAGATTGAGAGGGATAGCTGCGTTCCTTTCTCTCCCTGCTCTGGGATGGATTGCGCGCCTGCTTGCCCCCCGATTTTCTTCGTTCTTGCGGGTTCTTTTTTTTTTTTCCGATATCGGCTGCCTCAGTATCTCTTTAACCTGCTTACTCCACTTTCTTTGCCATTGATTGGAGTTGGCCTGTCGTCGGCGTTCTATTCCCTCCCCGGGGTCACCCTTTTCTAAGTTGTTGCGAGAGTCACACTGGAAAGAACTTCCTCTCTCCCTCCCCCCCTTGGTTGGGGAATTGCCCTTTTTCTTTGCTCCCTGCTCTTAGTTGGTTGAGCCCTTCTCCTTTCGGAAGTTTCTCTGACCCTGGGAGGTTTGAGTCTTGGTTCCGCTGGGTGCCTGTTTGTTCTTGTCGGCACCGGAGTCGCCCTGATTTTCTTTCTTTCCTCACTAAACGAACCCTCTTCGTTCTGATCGTAACTTGCTCCGTGTTCCCGGTCTTTTTTCCTTGCCCCGTGTTTGGGTCTACGTCAGCTTGCGCCCCGCGTTTGGTTCCTTTCTTTTTCTTTATGGCCATTCGTTGGAGAATGTGACAAACCTTCGTTGACGATGGTTGCATGTGCCTGGCTTTCTTCTCGCGGGGGGGGTGCCCTTGTTGCCTTTACGCAGCAGTACGTTTTTTGTGTGACTTAAGATTGGCGGTGCTGGCTGATCCCCCCCATTCCCTTTTTCCTTCTTTTTGCCAGAGATCTTTCTTGCCTTTCCTCCCTTTGTACTTTACCAGGGGGGCAACCATCTTTTTACGGAAACCGTTGACTCATCGTCTTTTCTACCTTAAATTTCTTCGGTCTGGCGCCGTCGTCGTTGTGTTTCTTTTTCTAACTTTGAGCTGGCGGTTCGGTGAGTAGTCGCGTCTTCCCTTTTTTTTATTTTTCGCGGTTTAATTTTTGTCTTCTCCTTTTTTGACGCTTCATTTCCCCCTTGCGGACGCTGGTGAATTTGTCCATTAAGTCAGGAGGGCTTCCTTCTCCTCTGGCTAATTAACTCAGTTTGAGGGATTATTTTTGGCCCCGGACTAAGTCGACGATCTTACTATTGGGTTCTTGCATGAGCTTTTTTATCCCAGTTCGGGTTATGCCTGGGGAAAGTACGGTTGCTTCTCCTGGTTTTTTTCTTTTTTTTCTGGCAGCAGCTATTGCTTTCTGGTAAGGGTTTCTTGTTTGGATCTCTTTGAGGCGAGGCCTCTTCTCAGGAGCTGATAACAGAGGGGC
>Ga0179593_1514512_pt1 | contig 20972 bp, 26 predicted proteins | sample CZODoug2_1_08_16_FD_185931 | JGI IMG/M metagenome (GOLD analysis project Ga0179593, IMG submission 185931) | Vadose zone soil fungal communities from Angelo Coast Range Reserve, California, USA - CZODoug2_1_08_16fungal (PacBio error correction) | ecosystem: Environmental > Terrestrial > Soil >... | reverse complement strand
GAGCCGGCACGTGTTTTTAGGACTCCCCTGTCCTCTTGATGCGTACACCTTCCAGACTTCACGAAACCCTTTGACACTTATCCATCTAATCCGCCTCGTATTTATTGGTTTTTCTTCTTCCCTGTGACGGTCCGTCATGAGCCTTGGACGCTGAGCACCTCTTCCCCGGCCAGACTTGTCCGTATCGTTGCGAGAATTTTTTTCCCTCGTTCTTTGTGTCCTTTTCATTGAACGAATCTACATTGTTTTCTACCTTCCCAATGCGCGCGGCAGGGAGTGGGAGGGCGTGCCGTGTAGCCCCGGAGGCCTTCCATGCTAGAGAGCATTTTTTGTCGAGATATGTCCTTTGTGGCTTTTCCTTTATGGCTTTGCCTTCTAAGAAGGAACCCGCGATCTTCGTTGTGTCTGCTCGGCGTGAGAACTTTCTTTCTCCCATGTCTAATTGAAAGCTTGGTACTATCGGAGGTTATCGTTCCCCCACCCCCTTTTTCTTGGTCTCAGTTCGTGGGACTTTGTCTCTTAAAACGCCCTGGCAAATTTTCGTTTATATTCTGGGTCTCAGGGGAGTACCAGGTCCGCCATCTATTTTCCTTTAGCCGGAGTCTGCTTCTTTATTGCGCACTTTTCCCCCCTTCGATTCAGCTTCTTGTTTCATGACTAACTTTATGTAGTCCCTTATGTCTTCTCTATGATGATTCCGCCTTACTTTTCCGTCAAGGAAACGAGATCTTCTCATCGGTTGTGTTCTTGCTTTCTCCCTTCCTTCGTGCGCCAAAAACTGGTCCTGAACCCCGCATCGAGATTTTGGTTTGTTCTATTTGTCGAGGCTTTCCGCGAGGCGAGATCATCGAGAATCCCAAGTTCTTCCAGTTTTGATATTATCAATTTTGCCCCAAGAGGCAATCCCATGAGGGGAGACATTTCGCTCTCTCTCCGTGTCACCATTTTTGGGTCAGTTTTTGTTCGAGAGTTGCCCTCCCGGTAAGCTCATGCCTGGAATCCAAACACGATGCTCCGATAAAGGAGGAGTTGGCAGAGCTTTGTTTTCCTCTTTCTTAGTTCGGTTATCTTAGGTCCCGTGTTTTGGCTTTTTTGTTGATTTGTGCACTTACTGAATAACCAGGCAAGCCTTTCTTTTCTTCAAAGCTGTGGACTGTAGCGGAAATTTAATGAGGTGCTTTCCCATGTTCTCTCATACCTTTGCCCAGACTGACACACGGCAGGTCACTGCATGTCCATCTTTGGGCCCCCCCAGTCAACTCCTCCATCCAGACGCCACACCGATCCTCCCCTTTCTAACCCAAGGTACAAGAACCAACAGCTCCTCCGAATTAAATCCGAGCTCTTTTTCCCTTAGTCAATGCAAGTATATCTGCCCCCGGACCAGTTCCTCCGCCCTACAATCCCCCATAGATTAAAAGTCGAGAATCCTACCCATGTTATTTTTGATGAGTTCCCTTCTTGCTGATTCATACTTGTCCTGGGGACTTTCCTCCATTTCATTTCACTGGTCTTCACCATTGCGAAGCAAAATTGCTCGTCAGGGAAGGCTTTGTCCGCCTGGGAGGCATACTGAAGTGTTGCCGTTTAGGAGAGCTATTTGACTTACCACGAGGGTTGGACGATAGGACTAAACTGTTTTTTTCCCCCCCTGTCTCGACGCCGATTTCTGGCTCCAGGGTGTTTTTTCTTTCCCTGCAATCTTCAAATTAATCTTAGAAATTAATGCTTCTTCGACGTTACTGTCTACTGAGCTGAATAGGCTCCGTTTCTTTTTTCCTTCTTCCTTCCCGGCTCGTAACTTGCGACACAGCGAGATTTGCTCGTTGCACTTTCTGTCGTTGGTGGCTGTCTGCGAGACTCTTTTTTTCACTAGTCTTAAGGAGCTTGGAATATTGTTCGTCGACTTCCCCTTTTCTGCATTCTCTTGGAGTACCTCCCCTTTGACAATCCCGCGATCGGACACTCCTATGAATCCTGGTTTGACCATATGGGCCTGGTCCCGTCCGTGCCCCGGATAGAGGGCTGGTCCATAGAGTTTAATTTTCCTCCGGTTGTTCTTCATTACTCGTATCGAGACGCAAGCTCTACTATACGAAGCAACCTCGCTACTCGTCTTGCCGTGGGTTGTTTCTTTTTTGTACCCCTGTTGATATTTCCGGCCAGGCGAGTGATGATTCCGTACCCCCCTTCCCTTATCCCACCGTATCGTGAGTAAATTCCTCACTGTGCAAAAAAATTCGCCGTTGTTTTTTAAGAGTTTTCTTTTTTTTGTTTAGGAATCAGGGACGCCATCTGCCTTTTCGGTGGAAGAGCTTTAATAGCTCCCTCCCTCTTCTTTCATTTAAGGAGGTTTGTTTGTTCGCTGGAGTATAGAACGTGTTTGACTGACAATTCAATTCAAAGATGGTAAGACGACCTTTTTCAACGATAGGCCACCGAGCCCCATTTCTCCCTTCGTCATTTTTCTCCTCCTGATCCGTCGTTGAGGGAATTGTGTTTTGACGTGTTTTTGTTGCTCGATTCCACACACACCCCAATTGCCTCCCTCCCCCCCTCCTTTCTGTCGGGAGGTAGAAAAATAAGATGGTTCTTTTCTTCCTTCTATCGGTGGCACCGTCTGGCCCCAGCTTGGAGTGGAATTGTCTCCTAACAACCCCACCTTTTGCTTCTCCTTACCCCTTCGTTACCAATACCCCTTTCCCCTTCAGAAGAGTACGCGACCCATCGTAGCTCAATAGCCTCCCTCTGTCCACCTGTCCGAAACATGCCCCGTTACCCCTCCCGGTGTTTACCTTTCTTCCTGAGCCAATGAAAGTTTGGGTGGTCCTTTTTCTATGGATTCTCTTCATTCCCTCATCCTTTTTGCAATATAAAAACCGGTTACCCCCCCCATTCCCCCACTTCCGTACCGCCTATCATTAATGTTTCCTGCGTTTTTTCCAAGTCTATCTATTACGCTTCTCTTCTACGGCCCTCCACTTCCCCCCCTCTATTTCCCCCTCTCTCGATCCCGTTTCAAAAACAGTTTCCATGAGGGTCGCGGATTGTTCTCTATCCGCCGTGACCATTTCCTGAAGTGTCGTACTCACCACTCCCCTTCCAGCCATCCTTCGAACCTTCCGGATTCCTCCAGCTCTTGCCCACCCTTTTAACAAGCCATACCTTAAAGCAGCAAGAGTGCTTACCCCCTTTCAATGCAGACCTTCTTCGTCTCCCCCCTTCGGGAACATGTCGCCCGCCCGAGACCTCCCTGGAACCTTAACTTTGCTCTTAACGCCAGCCGACTTCCCCTCGAAGTCGGGCCTCTTCCCTTCCTCCCTCTCAGCATCTTTCAGGACATCCACCAATGAACACATCAGGTATCTGACGGGGCCCCCACAACTCAGTTCTTCGAAACCCCCTAATCCCCTTTTTTGGTCACGGGGTCCATATCTATCTAAGCCAATCTTCCACTCGACAATACTCAATTCTCCGACTCCTCTTGGCTTCGACAATACACATCTGGATTTTGTATGGATAGTTCAACTCTATTAACGATTGGTCTCCACCTCCTGTCCCACACTCAATCACCTTCACTCCAGATGTGGAGGATCTTGAGTACTTTGGACCGCGGATTCTTCGCTTTGTCCTGTGTCCTCGTATTCTTTGTATCTTCAGCAGTGAAGTCACGCCCACATCGCATGTTAATAAGTCTCTATAGCCCCCCCCCTTCTTTTGTTTTCCTTGTGGGAGTTTAATGACCGTCTATCTTTCGCCGCAATTTTTCTGTTTGGTTGTAGTGAGTTTTCCACCGATTCGGTTATCCCCCCTTATGCTATTGAATTTCTATTTTTCTAGGACCTTTCCCTTCTCCTAAGGGAACTCGTCCAACTTTTTAAGCTTTAAACGTCCTATTTTTCCAATTTCCTCAATCACTACTAAATTTGAACCTCCCTCCCCAAATCTTTTAATCTGCCCTCTTTTGGTCCTCCGCCGGTCTCGTCAGGCATTTTCTGGTTGCTTTCCTTCCTCTTCCCTACCCTTCCAAGATGCCAAGAGGATCCTTAACCCCTAGCTTTACCATGGTGAAGAACCCCATATACAAATCGCTATGCCTCTTTCTCCCCTTGGGGGCTTTGAATCTTTGTTCGTTGATTGGAAGACGTATAAAAACATTTTCCGGTCCTCTTTTTTTCTTCTTCCTCGATTGATCTTTTCTCTTGAGCCCAACCCCCCCCAAAGTACCAAACCACAAGTAGAGGCTTTCGAAGTGTTATCCTTTTTTGCTCCACTTCCTACTAAAGAATGCTCCCCCGGTTCAGACTAATCTGGACTTTACTCTTTTCTTTAGGAAAGGTCGCAGATGAATAATGTATCCCAAGACGCCACTTCCATCCAAGTCCCTTAACCTGAACCCCCCGCTGTCACTTGATCTCAGTCTCACTTTCCCTTCAAGACATTGCAGACTCCGCACTTTCATCTTCTGCTTTTTATTATACACCGGCCCAACCGCGTAACCCCCCGCGAATTTATGGCGAATAGTTTGTATCTTTGTAAGCCTCCCCCCACCATTTCCCCACGAACTGATCACATAACATTGGGTGTTGATCTTTCGAGAGCTTTTTACCCCTTTTTAGGAGTGTCCCCTACACATTTTCGCGTCGAGCCAACGCCCTCGGCCAAGGTCCTGATTATTTCCTCTTCCATCCCGTTTTCCTCTCTAAGTTCCCTTCCCCCCAGCCAAGTGAAATAGACCTTATACCTACCCCCGCGATGGCGCACGTTTCCGGTTCACGCGGGTTGACTTCCCCTGGGAAAGCCTTAACAATTTCTGAAAAGGAAACTATGATCGGCAACACACCTCGCCTCTCCCTCCTTTTTTTTTGGGTCCTGGGCTTCCGGAGTCCCCCTTTCTCCTCCGTAAAGGAACTGATTCCCTCCTTGCTTCTTCCTTGCTGTGGATCCTCTGTTCGTGCCTTCCTTTGACGGGGTGTACGCTCTTCCCCGCGCAATTTCTCTAACCCCTACACGTCCGTGAATTCTCTCTCGTCTCATTGTTGAATCTCTTCGTCTTCCTTTCCCGTGTCTTTTGAATAATTGTGATTGGATATCTCACACCTTCAAAGCCATCCTTACACGGCAGTGACTTCCAAATAAATCATCTTATTGTCTAATCGCTTGGACCTCTGGTACGGGCTTCACTTCCCTATCTCTCTTCTCCGACCCCAGGCCAGCAGGTGGCCTCGTTCGATAAGTTTGCCGGATCAGGTGTTATTACTGAAAAGTAGCTTGATAGAATTCCCCCTGCTCCCAGTTAGTCCAGGGATGGCGTCCTCCTTCCCGACATTGGCAACCCAACTCAGCGGCATTTCTTCCGAGGAAGTCTTCTCCCGTAAGGGTGTCTTGTTTATCGATAAAGAGGTTCGCCTCCCCTTCCCCCGGCGCCGTGGTTGCGGCCTAGCTTCGTAGTTTTCTCTCAAAGATACCTTTGCTTTTTCTTCTGTCCGACTTAGTTCAATGTCTCGTCTCCCCCAAAGGGTTGACTCTCAGTTTTGGTCACTTTGCTTAAAACACTCCCTACAACCATCTCCTCGTTCGCGTTTTCTTATCGCTGTGGTCTTCTTGGGAGTAATAAAAACGTTCTTGTGGACCTCGTCGGTGCCCAAGGCGGCTGTGAGTGCTACCTTCTTCATTATCAGTCTGACTGCAGCTTGAGGTTGTTCATTCGCATTTTTTGATATGTCGTCTTCAGGCGTCGATTACCCCTCGGCTACTTTCTTCCAGTTTACGAAAGGAAGCATTTGAGAATCAAGTCGTTTCTGAAACTTGTGTAAGCGACGTGCCCTTCATATCCTTTCCTCCCCCAACACTGGTTCAGCACATTTCATCGCGTATTTTGGTTTGTCTTCGAGTTTTATGATGGTTTTCGAGAGGCCTCTCTCATCCCCCCCTCGCGCTTCACCAGATCGAAATTTTTCTCCCTGTTTTATCGTCTTTCAATCAACGACACCCCGGCCCAACACTATGGAGTCCAAAGATTCCTTCTTTTCTTATTTTCCTTGGGTCCCGTTCTGATCGAGCTCTTTCATCTTGGACTTTGGTAAATTTGCAGTTCCTCCCCCCCACACTGCGCCGACACCGGGTCGGAGTAACCACAGCTGTTTTCTGTGTTCTTTTTTTTGTCTTAGGAGCTGAAGATGAGGAACAGTCCCAGTAATAAATTCGACGTTGGGGGACCCTTTTCTTGGTGTTTCCCCTCTTTCCCCTTAGTCTTCTGTCCATGATTCGTTCTCCTTTCCAAATTAATGACATAGAAAACCCGGACGCAACTTTCCATTTTAGCCCCGCCCGGACACAGCCCCGTAACAATCCCCCCTGACAGAAACCGCAACTCAATTTTGGCCCATAAATCGTCTTCTTAAAACCTACACACCTCCCCCCCCCCCCCGCCTTTTAAATCCCTCCTTTCCTACGGTGCTCGAGCTTATCTGCGCCCATCCCCTTTATTCCCCCCACCGATGACATAATGTTGCCATGATATTCTCCGGCAGAGAGGAAGTTTGTCCTTGTTTAGTTTCTATATATTTTAGCGTTGATCGCTCCTCCGAGATTGGTGTTGTATGCTATTGGCCAGGCTGTCCTTATGTCCTGAGATTCGTACGAGTCCCGCCCGTCCTAACTCGTAGCACTTGTTTTAATCATTGCCCCGAAGCCAACCTCTAATGAGAAGTTCCTGCGCTTGTCGATGGCTAAGAATTCTTTCCGTAGATGAGGACGAGATAGACCTCCCACCGTCCCAACCAAAACTTATTCCTTTTGTTGTAATTCACGCGCCATTGGCGCACCTTCTTTCTAACGGAAGCCTAGATGTAGGTGTCTTGTTTGGATGGTGTGGACATTTTCTCCCACCCTATTCCTCCCTCTTTTTTTTCTCACGCGACCGGGAACCCGGGTGTCCCTCCTACTCGCTCCGTGATTCATTCCTTTTGATCGTCACCCGACCGTGTCCCTCGATCTTGCATGGACCTTTCGGCGGCTCGCTTTGGTCCTTCCTCTTCGCTTTGGCCAAGGCTGTCGGTTGTTCAAGGTGAAGGACTTCTTTGTTTTACATCCTGAATGTTCCTAAGCACGTCGTTCATTGTGATGAATTTTTGAGTCCCTCCCCTCTCCAATCCATATTCGGGGTACCAGACTAGAAGTTCATCTCCTTCTCTTTTCTTTCACTCTTTTCTGACCTATTTTCTTTGCAAATTCTCTCCTCTTGGTGTTCCCACCTAGTTATGAGCCGAGCCTTCCTTAGTTTTGCAGCTTCTCTGAGAGGCTCAGTCTCAAGACAGCATCCCCCTTCCGAGATAATGTCCGCATGGACGTTGTTTGGGACTTTTGTCCCGCATTCTTTTATGACTTGACGGCCGGGTTTCGATCTAATACCCAGTCGTATCCCCCCCTAGACAGCTCCATTCCTCCCTGGTTCCAAACCTCCCTCGTTCACGAGTTCCTTTCTTACGGGTCACCAGGTGGTAACTTTTTGGGGGTTGCGTGCGAGATGTATTGATGTTCCCCATCTATTCATTAAGGAGGTTTGTTGTGTAGTTAGCTCCCCTCCCCACGCTCTTGGATATTTGGCGTTGGGTCGAACAATCCCCAGCTGGGGAAAGATGTGCAAACCGCTCTTTCTACGAGCACAATTGACCCCCTCCTTTTCCTTTTTCTCCCCTGACTCCTCAGAGGTTCTAGGAATTTTTTGTTTGTAATACTCCTTTCTTTTCCTCCTCCTCGTTTGCTTATCTCCACACCACCCCAAGTGCTGTTCCGGAGGCGACCCCTGCAGAAGGGTTTAGTCGTTTCTTTCTCCCTTTGCGCCCGTTTAACCCGTCTGCCAAGTTTTATTGGGCTTGATTGTTTTCTCCGACCCAACCCACACGTGCTCTCTTCCCCGCTTCCTGGGCACCCAACTAAGAATCTAAGTCCCTATTACATCTGCTCACTCGACATTTCCTCGATTTCCAAACCGAAGTCCCCGTTCCTCTCCCCGTGTTTCTTCCAGTAGGTCCTGTGAGATAATCTTTTGGGCCCTTTTCTACTAGCGGTATCCCCTCCGGAATGTGACCATATCAACACGTACCCCAAGGCCCACTCTCCTTACACCTTTTATCATATCCGGAGGATGCTCCCTTATGCTGAGCTCTCCGCCGTCTTTAAGATAGATTCCTCCTTCGTTTCCACCTTAAAGCGATGTCAAAAAATCGGCTAGATACTGGCCCCTCGTTTTCAGGTCCCGCAACACCTTCTTCTCAGATTCGTCTCTTATCTCCCTCCAATTTAAGCAGTAAGTTTCGGTACTCCGTCCATGCCCCCCTCCCCAACCTTCCTTCACGTTAAACCTTTTCGGCTTCAATAAGCTCATTCACTCCCTGGAACACTTCCCTCTCCGCCAGCCGTTTGAGGCCACACACAGAGATCAACGCAGTCTTTCCCCTCTTTTTTTAAATTTAACGGTTTCTGCCAGAGCCCTAATATTTTCACTTTTCCCCAAAAAAATTCCTTTCTGCCGTAACGTGGTTCCTTTCCTCTTTCCGGATTAGGACAATGGACATGTCAATTTTGGACATCAATTCCCCCCCCTCGGCTCGACTCCCCATCGGTCCCCCCAAAACGAAGTGTCTAGAAACACGATCGTGGTTTGGTATGGTACATCCATAAGTTCAAGCCTTCCTTTATTTCCTCCCCCCCCTTCTTCCCGCCTTCTCCTGACTCTTTTTATTTCTTCGCAATGGTTACGACCCTTCCTTGTCGGGACTAGCCCATCATATAGTAAAGATTGATTCTCCCCCCTTCTTTTGCCATAACATAAACCCTCAGCTTTTGAGTTGAGTGTTCCGCGGACTTTGATAGGATGGATTCCTCGTTCTTGCGGTGTCCTCTTCCCCGTCCTCTATGTAATAATTTTTCTTTTTGCCCTTTATTCACTATCTTTCCCTCCTGTATTTATTTTTCTTTTTTTTTTTTTGTGGCTTTAAATTTCACACCCTTCCTCCCCGTTCAGACAGTGGAGTGATTTATTTTGCTTTTTGCTTTTGCCCGTAAAATATGTTTACCCTTTCTTCCTTCCCCCCGTCGTCTCTACCTTGTCCAATTTTGATTATTAAATCCTGGAGACCACAGTAGGTAAATATTGACAAGTCCAATATTGGCTGATACCCTCCCTTCTTTCTTATTTCATTGCATCCCCCGCTAATCTCTCCTTCCCTCCCCCGCCTCCCTAACCACATAGTCTCCCCTCTGTTTGGGTATCCCCGGGACTTATCGTCGGTCTTTTGGTTTATCCTGCTTGACATGGCGACTACGTACCTTCCAAGATTCCCCTCTTTTTTCCTATTCTCTCTAACCAAAGTGACACAATTTGGTGTACGAAATTTTCATTTTCCCGCTGAAGATTGTTCCCACCGCTGGGCGAGTGATTGGAAGACTGATCACAACCTGTGAGAATTAGTCCCTCTTTCTCATCTGCGAGGGAAGAACTCCCCCCCCCCCCTACCACCCCCTCCCCCAAACCCAATCTCGGATGTTCTCCTCCTCCGAGACTTTTGGACACTAATAATATAAGTACAATCGCGATTTACTAAGACTATTTAACCTTCTCTCTATTTAATTTACTTTTTCCCTTTGACTTAATCATACCTCTTCTTTCCCTTCGTACATCATCAATGAATCCTTGTTCCAAATAAGATGCAGAGAATGAGAAGTGAGACCCCGATTACGAAGGAGAATACTACTTTCACCGGCGAGGTAGAGTTATTTTTTATGTCTTCCCCCCCCTCCCCTCGACAACTCTGACCTTTATGCGAATTAGTTTCTTTTTAGAGCCCAAGTCCAACCCTAATGAAAAAATAAAAGTTTTCTTTGTTTTTTTTCCCCCATTTCGAGAGGACCGTTCCCTTCCAATGAGTCACATTTATCAGTAAAGTAGAGTGGAGTTCCCCTCGCATCCTTCCACCTCGTAGAGCGGTCCCCCTAGCCGGAATGGATATACAGACCCCTCCGTGACATCGCCCTTTCCCCTACTTCTCGATTTTTCCGTGCTCTCTTTGTCTTCCAGTTCTCTCCCGGGAAAACTTCCTTGGGAAAGCTACCCATTTCCTTCCTGCCAACTTGCCCCCAAAGATGAAGGAACCCCCCCGACACCCTCTCATACTGTTCCGTTTTCCCCCCCCCTCGGCGAAGCCCTCACTTCATAATTTACAGGAACTGCTTCCATCAGATGGAGGCTTTCTCGCGGTGTATTTCCCCTGTTACCCGTTATCTCATCTTCTTTGCCGGGCGTATATCCCTTTCCCCTTCACCCCTCACGGTCCTTAGATATATCGTTCCCCATAAGTTTTTTGTGAGATTCTCTTAGTCCTCCTTAGGCCTTTTTATGGATCACTTCGATGTATCTTACGGCAACCCTCCCTTAGAAACCTTAGAACCCTCCCTGTTAATCTCGAGTCCTTTGTGTGTTTTTTTTTTGTGAACTGATCTCTCCGAGAGCCTAATCCCCCACCCCCTTCCCCTTTGGATGCGATATCCTCGAGTAAGTTGTCAGGTTTTTTTTCTTTCTGACAGCTTTTCTTTTTCTTTTTCTCGCCCCCTTGCGTCTTTCTTTCCTGAGCATTCAGCTTGAGAAAGGTCCCACGGACGAAGCCTCGTGCGACCTGTTTTTCGTATAATCTTCCTGTAGGGATGTGGCGTCGTAGACTCATTTGTTTTCCCCTCTCAGACGCAACCGCGAGCCGTTGGGCCGAGGATGAGGAGCTTTGAGACTCCCCTTCCCTTTTTCTCTTATGATCCTTTGAAGGAGTTCCATATCCTGGAATTACACACCCAAAGGGTTGATTGGGCAAGTTGTTGGGCCTTTTTTCCTTACAACCCCCCCACCCCTTCGAACTGCCGTATATTATGTTTATCCTCTGTGGGCAGGGTAGGAGTCGTTGGGGAGTACCCCACCGGTGAGAGAGGGCTTGACCCCTTTCTCTGCTCTTTCTAGGGGCGGCGATTTTTCCTTTCGAGCTTGGTGTTGAGAATTTTCTTGATTTTCGTCCCTTTGCGTCGATGTCCTTTCTACTTTCCCCGTCATTCACATTTATGTAGCTTGTCCTTCTTTAGGAATCTTTTAGATCCATTGCTCGACCTTATCTTCTCGTCCCACAAAATGGATAAGACTTTCCCTTCCCTCGCGTCTTTTTGGTTCTTGTATCCCTCTTTTTTTTAGTTGTGGGATTAGATGCAATCGAGATCCCCCCCGCTTTCTTAAATTGAAGGTCCGTCTCCAAAGTTCTTCGATAGTCTTAACCGACCACTAGTCCCTCTGCGTGATCCCAAGCCCAGTCCGAGATACGTTTCTCTCCCCCTGGTCCAATAGATCTCTCTTAGGAGGCCGCTTTCTTGGACCGAAGCGCTCCCTTATGTTTCTCATGACAACCCACTTGAACGATCCCGGCGAGGGACCCCCCCTCGTCCCCTCTTTAGATTGTAGTGAGGGGGTTATTTAGTCTTTTTCTATTTCCTTCAATCACTTTCCTACATGCTGGGTTAGATTTTCAAGAGTGTGTCGTCCCTTTAGTTCCCCTATTCTGAGGTCCCTTCCTCTTCAATCCCCAACTTTTCAAATGAATATCCAACTTCCTCGGCCTCCTGGAGAACTCCTTGGCCAAGTCATCCCCCTCCCCCTGAAGCCTAGACCCTATACCCTTGTCCTAACTTCCCCCCCACACCCTCTTTGCTAAACTACGAAGGCTTTTCCTCTTGTCTTCCATTCGTCAACCTCCTCTTCCTTCGACGCACCGCGTTTCCGCTGACATCCGCCAGACACTTCCGGACCCCCTCTGCCATCTCCCCCAATTTTCTCCTCGCCTCCAAGTGATTTTTCTTGATTTCCGCAACTGCTCCATGTTCAGCCTATGGAAATTTAGTTCCGCACACCGGGAATCTTTCCTAACCGAAGAACCCTCTTCTTCCCCTTCTAAATCAGGCTGCTTTGAATGAAGTGAAGTCTTTCCGCTACTCCCTCTCCCTCTTTTTTACCCCCCCCCCCCAACCCGATTGTGTCTAAGGTCTAAGAAAGGCCCTTTGCCCTTGCGTAGAAGCCTTCCCAGATCTTGTGAGTCCTTTTTTTTTCTGACTTTGATTTTAAATCAGATAGTATTAATCTCCTCGACGTGGTACTCAGTCCTCCGTTAGAATAAGGAAGTTTTGTGCCAGTGATTCAGTTCCGTGTGTAACTACTTTTTCTCCCCCCCCCTTATCTCCTTCTTCTCTTCCCTTTTGTCGTTTTTAGAGTGGGTTTCTTTCCACTATGCTTTTCCAGATGTATGTTCCTCCTCCTCTCTTCTCTTAACGGATTCTTATTAAGGAGCTTATTTTGGTCCCCGGAAATGTTTTTAACTTTAAGCACCCCTCTTCCTCTCCTTGATTGTTTTTTCTTACCTGGGCACTTCTGAAGTCATTTCTTGCTTGAAGAGGTCTCAATATAGATGTACACCGGGCTGAAATATCCGGTCTTTTCCCCAAGGACCTCTAAGCCGCTTGTGGAAAGAGTCTTTCTTCTGCGCCAGTTTTATCCGTGAGCTCTGTTCCGGTCCTCTGAGAATGAAGCAGCCCATCCTCAGAATCCATTTACCCTCAGATATGAATCCGTTCCCTTTCTTTTTTCCATTGGTTTTCCTTCACGTTTCTTCCATTCAGCGCCTTCTTTGATGACCCCATCAAGCTATTCCCCCCCCAATTGCCACGTGACTCTCACATTTCAACTGAGAACAAACGCCGATTTTCACGAGCCCGGGTCTGTTTCGCTCTTCCCCATGTCCCCTTCTCTTCTCGCTGGATTCATCTCTGCTTAAAACTTCTTTAGGAGTCGGTTTTGCGCCTTTTTTCTCTTCTGCGACCGAACTGATCGGTTATTTGTTTTCCTTCGAACAATTTTCCCCTTCCCCATCTGTTCCTATTTCCCACCCTGGGAACATTCCGCCCCCAAAAGAATTTTTAGAAACATTATTCTTTTACTCTTTTGGTAGAGCCCCAATTTTTGTTGTCTTTTTATTAGTAATCCCACTCTTTGTTGTTGTGAGCGAATTACCCCACCCCAACAAAATGCCTAAGATTTTCTTTCTTTCAGTAGGGCTAATGAAGAGGGTTATAGTCTTGTCTTCCTTTTCCCCTCCCGGGTGCGGAACCCCCCCCTCTTGGAAGTGCGAACTTCTACGACCCCCCCCCACACACCGCGTTTGCTTCGACAAGCACCAGAATCAACACTCCTATTCCTGAAGAGTTACGCGACATTATCGCTAAAAGCGAACTGCATGATTTTTCTTGTTGACCACATGCACTTTTCGTTTCCCCTCCTATTGTATACCCCTGAAACTTTTGGACTCCTTATTTTAAGCTTCTTAAAAGCCTTCCGCTGCTTACCCCCCACCGTTACCGACACACACCAATGCTCCTTACTCTACGACTCTAGAGGACTTTGGGGTTGTAATGATGCCCCCTGCTAGCTGCTGATAGATACTCCCCCTCCCCCCTTCCACCTACTGCTGCCGTCCTTGAACAGTTTGACAATCTTCCTCCCGTGGTCAACGAAGCTGATTTTCCAGGCCCCCATTGCCAACCCGCTTACTGTTAGTTTTTTTCTTTTTTCTTCTTCGCCATCGACTGCATTCCTAATTTTCGGGTACTCCAACAAGATTCACCATTTCCCCCTCTTCTACCCCTCTCATTTCCCATAGATCCTTGACTCACCATTTCACCCCCCACAGTCCCTGCCCAGCAGCAACAAACCCCAAACGCGATCACGCCTCATTTCCCTTCGAGCACCCTAGTCTTTTTCCCATTCCTATTTACGTCACCTTAAAGGTTTAACTGTCCCCCCACTTCCGGTTTCCCGTAGTATACCACTCCAACTTTTTAATCCCCGCGAGTCTTTTTTTGAATATTTCCCCCTTCCGACAGTTCATTTCTTCCTTCCATCCAAAAAATGATCAATTTCATATTTTTATTCGCCCAGGGTTGAAAAAATTTTTCGCTTTTTCCCCCCCCCCCCCCCCCAACAAACCCCCCCCCCACCCCCCACCACCCCAAAAGCCCATGAGTTTTGTGGTCTGTGTTAAGTTGGAATATTTTCTGTCTTCAAGCAATTACTTCGACAACTTCATTCCCCCCACTTAATGAAGATTTTAGGCGCTTTCGCATGGTTCATACTAAAGTTTTTTTCTTTTATTCCTCTAAATAATCTCTTTCCCGATGAGTTTTACTGGCCAACTCACCCAATGACCTCAGACTGGGCGGCTCTTTCTCGCGGACTTTTTGTGATATCGAATAAGTTTCTCGGTATTGATTATGTCTCCGCATGTGGATAACCTCTTTCTCATCCCACACTAGAAATCGTTTCCCCGAATTCGTCTCTAGTCCCCTTCTTTTCTTTTTTTTAAAGTGTTTTTCCAATCCTTCTCCCCCACGTTTTTCCCTCCGGACTATTTGGGGCTGTTCTGATTGACACATATTCTTTGGTTTTCCTCGAAGTTATAGGGCCGGCCCCTTGTTCTCTCAGAAGGGAATTCGTACGGGGAACTAGGAGCCCCCCCTTAACGCTGGCCGCGGTGAAGAAGCAGCTCTTTACTTGCCTTGGCCCTCCGACTCGCTCCTAAACTCCCCCCAGCCCCCCCCTTCCACCCTTCCCCCTTCAAAGCTGGTGTACCCCCCTTTTATCGGAAGCGTCTTGTAGGTCCCTCTGCCTTTCGCTGAGACCTCTACTTCACAAGTGCCAAAGAGGATCTAATCACCCCCACCCTGTTGACCCCCCTGGGACTTCCACCATGACCCAAAATCGCCTGCTCTTGATACTCTGGCCCTTCTTTTCTTGCGAATCCTCTCCCCCCTTAGAACAGTACTCTCTATTCTAATACGATGATTCGAGCTAGTCACTACTCCCCAAAAAGCAGAAAACGCCCCCTCCCTAGGAGGAGAGATAGAGTTCCTTTCGCCGTTTTGTTTTCCTATTCCCCCCTCCCGACCCGCTCCAAAACCCTTATCCAACTGTTCTCTTCCCTTGTGGAACTTCACGGAACCCTCGCCCCCTTTTCCTTGATACATCAAGAAATTTATGTTTAACACCTTCTCTTCTCTTGTTCGAAGGAAGTCGTCGACATTCTACCTTCCTTCCCAGGAGTCCCTCTTTTTCTAATTGTTCTTCTCCAGGCGGACAGACTCGATACAATTATTTATACGGCGTTCATTTTTTGTTTCTTCTTTCTCGCAAGTAAACACACTGATTCCCCATCCCCACTGGGTTCTCCCCCACTCAGCTCTTCCCTTCCTCAAATAGTACCTTGCCCAGTCTCCTAGTTCCTCCCATTCGGACCCCCACCCTCGCGCGTGACGTGTTATTTATCCATTCCCTCTAAGATTCCCCCCAGACGGAATCGACCTTTCCAAGACCCCACTTGAATGTCTTCTCCGTTCTTTCAGGCTTATCCATCTAGGCCCGAGCCTGAGCAGGTTAACTTCACCTACCCCTCTAGTCCTTTAACCCCGTCCCACCCACGAAGGCAAAAACACCCATTAATGTAGTCCGACAGACTCTTTTTCCCTTTTTTGTTTCTTTTCCTCTGCCTAGCTTTCACTTTCCTCATCTTAAGTCCCGGATCATACGTCTTCCTTGCTTTTTGCTTGTTTGATGTGTGTAGTGATGCTTGGGGGTTTACCTCCCCTCTCAGCGCAATTTCACAAGCCCCCAAGGGACGGAAGATATCTTCCTTTTCCTCCTCCCTGTTTTTTTTTTTTATTTTCTCTGACTTCCAGGAAAGTGTCTTAGGAAGACCTTCCTCTGGTATAGGCCCACCTTCCCCTAACATACTGTCTCCCTTGATACCGCATACACCCCCTTCCCTCCCGTATTGTTTCGATTTTCCTGTTCCCTTGAATCTTCTTGCATACTCTTCTACTGAATTCGCCTGCACCAACTGACGATGGCTATCTTTTTTCTATTCCTCCTGTTGAGATAGGTTTGTTTTACTTTTCAAGGACAGAGATTTTTTATAGGAATCCATGAGGTCCGTGTTTGGGACGGTCTTTCCCCTTTAGCAAGGAGGAAATACCAAGCTTTTTTGCCTAGTTTCTGAAGAAGGTCGAGGCAAGTTCTGTTTCCTTCGTAGATCCCCTTTCACGGTTTCTCCTCACTCACAACCAGTTCGCGGAGGTTGGTGGCCGATGCTCGTTCTAGCCTCCCCCTTCTCCTTATAAATCTCATTGGATGAATTATTGGAATCGGGATCGCCCCAAATTTTTTGTGGGGTCGTTGGCAATTTGCTATTTTCCAATCTAATCTCCCCCCTTCCAATTGTCTTTTCCCCGTTGTGGTATCCTGGGTTTCCTAACCCTTCCAATCGTCTTGTTTTGAAAGGAGGGGTCTGATGTGTGCGAATTTTATTACGCTTTTATGCCTCTTCTTGTTCAGAAAATTTCTTATTTGTTATCCGGTCTTTCGTCTTCGATATGCTCCCCCCCTTTCCGTCACCTTGCCCTAGAGATGAATTTCGTCTCCTCGTTCGCTATTTCTGATTAGTAGTGCTCACACCTTTCTCCTCCCCCCTCACTTTCTCTATATGTTATTCGAGGGTTTTTGGTAGTTGACTTTTCTCAGCTCGACCTCTCCTACGATAAAAAGTGGATTAATTCCCCAATTGTTTCTTGTCTCCCCCTCAACCCCAGGATTCTTAGTTGATTCAAGCGTCCTTCGCTTTCTTGATACGTTTGTAAACCTTTCCCCCGTGCCCAGGAGCAGAATCTACTCCAGGACGGTCAGCTTCCTCCTGGTCCTCCCACCAACTATTTAAGACGATAACGTGGAGGTCCCCCCCACCGGCGCTGAAGACGTGGTTTGGTCGTTTGGTGGTTCTTTTCTCTTTCGTAGCTGATTAAGGAACTGTATCCCTATTCCTTTAACTCCCCCTTTTGGGATTCGAGAATTATCTTTAGTGCTGAAGGTTCTTCCTGAACCCCATTCAAGGAAGATCCCAAGTCCGGCCCCTCCCGTAGATAATTTTTGTCCCAAGACAGCAGCCCCAGCCCAGCCACTCCGAAGGTCCTTCCTTTTCTTTAAGTTTCCCCCCGAACCAACCCCAGTGGTGCATATCACCCGGTTATTACGACCTCCTCTTCTTAGCTGCCTTCACCTTGATTTCCTCTTCTACCTTTCAGGACCCCCTTCAAGAACTTCTATCCCACTCCATATCCCTCCCTCTCCTCTTTTTCCTAAGTCTGGACTGTTGCTTTGGCCCGGTTTTTAAGCCCGCCTATTTTATTCGTCTCTTTCCGTCCACCCCCGGTTGTAGATCGTTTCGCCCAGTAATCACCATTTCGCCTCAATTTTCTTCTTTCATTCTACTTGCTTGATTCCTCAGTGTGAACAGTGCTTTCTCCTCTTAGGTCTATCCTCTACAACCGCTAAACGAGGATTCGAAGGACGGACACATTTTTGCCCCATTGTGTCTTCTGAGACTCCCTTCTTAGGGGTTGCTCTTTTTTTTCTTGACTGAAAGAACCATCTCTTAAATTAATATTTTCCCTCTTTGTTTTCCCTTCTTCTTGGCTCAAAAGGAATTCCGGTGTTTTGAAGTGATTCTTTAATTTGCCCCAACCCCATTACCCTCTCTTTTATGTTGAACCTCTTTCTTCTTTTCTCTTTTGTTGGCCTCGATGATGATTGGCTTCTTTGTTAACGGTTTTTTCCGGTATCTTTCTTGGAATCCCTGCCCGTTTTGAACTTTTTGCATCTGATTTTTAGTACAGTCTATACTTCTCTGATATTCCCTATTCACGACAAATGCTCGTGCATCTTTCGGTACAATGAGCGTTGCCACGGGTCGAGTATGTTTTCCACCGCGATTTTTTCTCTCTTCGGTTTCCCGATGGAATAGTCCGAGACTTTCCACTCTCTTTCCCCCAGATACGAATCCACCTCGGCAGACCTTTGCCTTGTTGACTCTTTTGTAACCGGTGTTCCTTAAGAAGCCTGCGTTTCCGTATACAATCCTTTTTCCCAGATTACAGTGTAGTTTTCTCCCCTTCCCCCCTTTTTCCCCCCGCCCCGCTTTCCCTCGATGGCGTTTCGGACGAAGTTTGCCCTCTTCATGGCGAGTTGATGAGATGATTCCTTCCCTCTAAAGTTGCCTTCTTTTTTTGGAGTGTTTCGCGAAGTAACGCCACTCTTGTACCTACTTAAACGGCCCCCTGTCGTCGACCGTTGTGGTGCCCTCTGTCTCTAGCACAATTCAACCCAAGAGGGGAGAAAGTGTGCACTCGCATTAAGGGCCCCCAAATCGACCCCCCGAAAGAAAACTGCCCTCCTTTTCGCTCCTGATTTTATATTTCCCTTTTTTTTGTTCTTCTCTGTTGTTTTTTGAGACGATACAACCACCCCCCCCGCCTCAGACCCTTTTTAAGGGGAGGGGACCCCCCCCTCCCCCCTTTTCTTTCTTTTTTCTTCTTCCCTTTCTCTCCGGTGCACCGCGCCAGATTGGAGTGGTGTCTACGACAACCACCCCCTCCCCTGCCTTTTTTTTCGTCCCTTACAGAAACCTCATTACCAATCGCAAGCGTTACGCTCCTACAGATAAGTTTTGACATCCCATGAAGATGGAAAATTCTAACCTCTCTTTCGGTGCGCTTTTTTTCCCTTGGAGGAATGTTCTCCTCCCATGACTAAGTTTGCGTCTTTCTTGATTCGCGGCATTCACCCGTTTGCAGACCTCAACACGTTACAAACATTCCACACAACAAACTTCGAGTCTCCTTTCAATCTCTTTCATTGTCTTTTTTCTTTTTTTCTTTTTTAGTTCTGGAGTTTACTGCCCTGATTTCTCACCACAGCGCGACAACCCTTTCCAGCTATTTCCCCCCCCGGAGACCCGGAAGTTCAGAGATTTCTGCCAGATTTTTCCCCACCCCACCATAGGTTTAATTCATCAGAATATGAATTTCCGCAGTGTCGGTACTCACAAAGATCACTTTCTACAATCCTTCCTCTAAACCATTTTTAAGGATTACTCCTTGACTCAATCCTTTCAACCCACTCACTCCTTCCCACAGAAGAGTGAGGACCCCCACCGCGATCAACTCCGCGGCAATTACTCTCTCTATCCCCCCCTTGGAACCAACAGTTCCTCTTCGAGAACCTTAACCGCCCCCCTAAAAATCTTCTTTCCAAGTCTCCCCGCACGGATAAAAGTAGTAGTCGGAGAAGGACAATTTCCTTCTTTCCATTTCTTTCTTCTCCCAAATCTCCAAAAGAAGTCACCCGTTGTTGACACCACCTTCCGTTCCTCTTCGCCCCCAAATCCCTTTTTTTGTACTTTTCCCCAACATCCATTATCAATAAGTCTTCAGCATCTTCCCCCCCCCTTCCTTCTCCAATCCCTCTTCATAAGTCTTGGCTTTACTAATGAGTGAAACAAGTTTCGAGGAATTCTTTTCCCATCCTCCCCCGAGTCGATTCCCTAAAACATCCCCTCCCCCCTCATCAACGATGGGATTCTCTTATAGCGGTTTGGAGACTTTTCTGTCCTCCCTGTTTTTTCGTAAAAGTCCTTCTTTTTCTTTTTTCACAAGGGCGAACTATGATCCAGCTTAATTAGCATCTTATTTGATAGGATTATAGCCCACGTTTGTTTTCTTGTGGACAGGTTTTACTTTTCCCTGAGTCCTTTTCGGGTTGAGTGTTTTTTTTGGGGATTAGTTTTCAATAAGGGACATCTTGACTGGTCCCTCTGCAAATTTATTCGGACCGAATAATTTCCCCCTCTTTCTGACCTTCACGAATTGGCACTTTTCCCGTTCCTTGGCCCCCCTCCTAAAGATACCGCCCCCCACCTAAGACTTTGAAGCTTTGTCCTCCGCCGTGCGTTTTCTGCATTCCCGTCTCAGAACTTTCTTTCTTCTTCCCCTTTCCCCTGAGACAAGAGGATATATCTCGCACCCACTTTCCACCCTTTTCCCGCGGATAAAAATCCCTCTCTGTGCCGCTTGTATTACTCGATTTTTTTTTCCGTCGTTGCTTTCCTCCTGCTTTCCCCCAACATTGTAACTTCGTCATATTTTTTCTCACTCTGATCTCCCTTCGAAAACGAACAACCCCCCTCAATACCACACCAGATTCTTATTCAGGATTATGAGCATTGATTGCACTTTCTACGACGAAAGTTCTACCACTTTTTGAAACTACCTTTCCAAAGCTGGTCCAGACGGAAATTTCTCCGTCCGTGCCTCCCTCGACGTCCTACGCCTTCCCTGACATCATTCTCCTTTCTTTTATATGCTTCAGCGAAGATCTCCTAAGTTCTCTTTCCATCCAGTCTCCCTCAATACTGCAAGGAATAAAATAAAGGGCGATTTTTCCCCCTGTTTGTTTATTCCACGGAGGCCCCTCCCCCTGATCCAACTGCGACCTTATAATTGAATGTATTCAGTCCCCCCTTTCCCCACCTTGACCCATGATAAACTTTCCAAAAAATTTTTTGTGTTCGTCCTATCGGCCCGCTTATGCTTCACCGCGACACACTTTTCTTTTCGCTCGCCCCCCTTTTTCATACTCCCCCAATAAGAGATCAGGTTTCTTATTTCCTCCAAGTACCTTGATTTATAAGAACGGCCCAGTAACGTCTATACCCCCAACAGGCGCGCTTCTTGGTCCCTTGATGTCCTTTTCCTCCCCTTACCCCCCCCTCGAAGGGTAATTCTACCATTAAAATATATGTCCGTCCCAGGACCCCCCCCCTTATGATCGGCCCAGTTCCCCCTCCTAGACATCTTTTTTAAGTGCTTCTGTCTACTCCGTGCGAGTTTCCCCCACGTAATACTTACCTAACTCATCATAAGGTCGTTATATGTTTATCCCGTGTCCCTGTTCGTTCATCCCTTTCCTGTGTTTCATCTCTTTTTGATTACTCCCCTCCCCGTCTTGA
>Ga0179593_1681556_pt1 | contig 20973 bp, 30 predicted proteins | sample CZODoug2_1_08_16_FD_185931 | JGI IMG/M metagenome (GOLD analysis project Ga0179593, IMG submission 185931) | Vadose zone soil fungal communities from Angelo Coast Range Reserve, California, USA - CZODoug2_1_08_16fungal (PacBio error correction) | ecosystem: Environmental > Terrestrial > Soil >... | reverse complement strand
AGAGCCGTATTTTACGTCCCCACGACAGAGCGGCGTTTTCAGATCCTTTTTTCTTGCATTTCGGCCCCCCCCTTCGTTAAGCAGCTTTGCATCCCTTTTTTCCAGTTCGTTCTTGACAGGCCCCCCCCTTTCGCTAACCTGGCTCCCACCCCGCGAGGAGCGATTTCCCCTTCCCTCATCCACTCGAGTTGATTCCCCTCTTTTTCAAAGTCCTCCCCCTTTTCCCCCAAACCAGAATCACAGGTCTGATCTGTTCCGCCATTTGTTGGTTGGTATTTTTTTGTGCCCCCTTTCTCCTTCCTCATTAGCGCATGAAAAGATGAGCCTCCCCCTTTTTTTTTCACCAAAATTTTCGACTCCCCTTCCCACAAAGGCAAAACGAGTTACATCCCCCCCCTCTTTTTTTCCCTATGCGCCCTCCCCTTCTCCAGACACTTTTTTTCCTCTCAAGGGTCGCACCGCTACAAGGTACTTTTCCTTTTTCCCGGCGACCCTTTCAACCAGACATCGTTTTCTTTCGAGCCACCCACCTGTTATCTTCGGCGACAAACCCCCCTTTCCTGCGATTTACAAAGCGCCTCCCGTCCTCCCTTGTGGAAAAGTTGTGGCCTGTTGGATTCGGAAGCCACTTATTCGGAAAGATGATTTTTCTAGTGGAGAAGTCCCCCCTTCCTTCTCTCCAGGGGCCTTGTCTCCCCTCAATTTAGCCCCCCGAAAGCGGGACCCCTTCGGGATTTTCCTTCCTTCCGGTTTTTGCTGTCTTCAGTAAATTTTTTGAATTCTTAAGGAGCTTCTGCGTGATGCTGGGTAACTTTTTCTTCCAAATGCCCTTCCAACCGCCCCGTTTTTCTTTTCATTCGAAAGGCGACAGCCCTTTTTTTCCGGGGTTGGGGTTGAGTTCTTTTTCCCTTTCCAAGATTGGCATCCGAGCGCCCTGCAATCCTTAGACAACAATCGACAGTGTCCCCTCAGGAGATTGAAGAACTTCTTACTTCCTTTAGGGGCGAGAGCCATCCTCTTTTCCAGCAGCGGGCTGGTCGAGTTTTTTTTGACACCGCAAGCTTCAAGCCAATTCTCCTTCCCCTCCGGAGAGGCAGATGGCTAGTTCTTTTTTTCTCTCGGTCGGTTTTATCTCCATCACTTTTTTTTTCCCCTAGACGTTGACCGCGACTTCCTTCCTCCCCCGTTGCGGTGATAGCCAGAGGTTTTTCCCACGCCAGTGGTGCCGTGTTTTCCTTTTTCTTCTTCTCGACCGCGCGTCTTAGCCCTGTTTTTTTTTGCGGCGGGAAAACGGTCCAGTTTGAGACCCTTTCCTTCGAAGGACAGTAGGCGACCTCTAAATAGAGTGTGAATCGAACTGCTTTTTTTTCTTAGTTCGCCGTCGAGCCATTCAATCCTTTTTCTTTCTTCCTCTCGGTGATCATGAGCGTTGTCCTTCCCTCCCTCCCCTCCTCCGTTGTTGTGTTTTCTTCTTCTTCACCGCGCATGATCCCGAAGCTCACTTCGCCTTTCTTTTTTCTTCTCGACGGCGACCTATTGTCCCCTTCTTGACCCCTCAGTTTTTTTCTGAACGCGACTTCGCCGAAGTCTTCGCACTTTTCTCTTTTTCTGTCCCGCCGCACTCCCCAACGCCCTCCCCCTTTAGTAGAAGCAGCTGTCGGTTTTTCTCTTTCCCTGGTCTAACCCTTTTTTCCCCCCTTCGCAGCCGCTGGCGATCACCGCAACTTTTTTGCCGTAGCAGGTAACGTACGTCGTTTGCTTCCCCCTCTCTATGCCCGTGGACATGGCTCACCTTTTTTTCTCCACTTCGGTTCCTAGCTCTGTCCCCTTTTTCCCCCCCACGGGAGTCGTCGAGAATTTTCTTTCCCCCCCTTGTGTCCGAGGCAATCTGAGAATCTCTTTTCTTTTTCTAGAGAAGAAGGGACTTTTTTCCTTTTCTCCTAGCAGAGGTCTGCCTCCTATGATTCTTAACAACTGTAGCTCCCTTTCGGATTTTCCCGGACCCCCCTAATGACAATATTGGCCCGTCCCTTTTCCCTCCTCCCCTCCTCAAACGCCAACCCGCAGAATCTTTTTTTTGTCTTCGCTTCGACTCTTCCCCTTTCTTCTTTGCAGAAACTGAAATCTTCCTCCCCTTCCCAGCGAAGGGAGGCGCTTCCCTCCATAAGCACGGCCCCCTTCTTTTTTTTTCAGAATCGCGGGAAAATTGCTGCAGGAACATCCCCCACGAAACCGGAAAGGTCAGTTCTTTTTCCTCTTAGATTGCCTTTTTGTCAGATTCTCTTCGGGCTGAGCAAAACCATTGAGAATCGAGGCCTTCCCCCTATAGACAAAATATTGCCCCCCCCCTTTTCCTCTTGTTCGCATCCCCATTCCCCCGTTTCCTTTCGGAACCGAGGCGAGGTGGACCTCTTGTTATTGTGGTCGCCTCCTTTTCCACTGGTAGTGTGGCTATCCCTGGCCCCTATTCTTTTTTTTTTCTTCGAACTAACTCGGCTACCTTGTAGCTTTTTTTATCTTTCTGCGGGAGGAGGGTAGAACGGAGGGCGCACTTCTTCTGTAACAGTGACGGTTTGCATGTGAGATTTTGTATCTCTCCCCATTTGGTTCACCTCCTTGACGTTTTCTCCCCCCCCATCGTTTCATGCGTATAAATCGGCCTTTACTTCCTTTACCCGGTTGATCTATACATACACCCTGTTGTTTCCCAGAGAACCCAAACTCGCTGTTTTTTTTTTTTTTTCCTCCAAAGGGGACTTGCCACCCTCCCCATTTTTCATCTCCTTTTTGGAAATAGCTTCCCGCGGGTGATCAGACGCAGGGTAACTCCTGCGTCTTTTCTGACTATGCATTGATTACCTCCTCTCCCTTTTCTTTCTTCCGCAGTTTTGGTTCCCTTTTCTTCCCCTCTCCTTCCTGGTGGGGGGGAACGTTTTTTTTTTTTAATGGGAGTGGTAAGTGGTATGCCTTTTCTTTAATCCGCTACGTGGGTTGTGGAAGCTCTTTTTTTGGATTGATTTCAGACGTCCATTTTCCCGAGCGCCGGTTCACCTTTTTGCCTTCGGAAGCCCTGCGGAAGCAACTCGCCCTCCCCCTTTTTCTTTTTCCCGTCTTGAGCCGGCACCCCCAAACAGCTTTTTCTTTTCTTGCGTTCCTTCTAAGATTTCAGATTCTTTCATTATTTACACACCGAGGCCTAATCTTTCCACAAGGGGAAGGTGCAAGTCCCCCTTTTCCTCCCCCCCAAAACCATCCCCAGCATTTTTTTCCACCCCGGGAAGCCATCTTGGTTTGTTGTTCCTCCCCCCCCCCTTTTTGCCAGCTGCGAGATTGATTCACTCTCCTTCTTCTATTGGAAAAGATTGAGGACTATACCCCCTTTTCCTTCTGTGTTGTACAAATTCCCTTCCCTCCCTTCCTCACAGGCAAACCGATGTTCCCCTTTCCTCTGCGCCCTCAGTAGATGAAACCTCCTCCAGCCTTCTTTTTTTCGCAAAGCTCAAGGTAGCGCTTTTTTCCTCTTGCGCAGAATGACTCCCTTTTTTTCTCAAACCAGACACATCGTTTGAGGGACGGCACACTCCTTCCCCCCCTATTAGGAGAAAACCCCCCTTCCTTCTTTCCACCGCGCCCTCCCTACTTAAACGTGGTGTGGAAATGGCCTTTTCAGGGAAAATCCTTCTGCCCAAGATTGATTCGATTCTCCCCGCGATGCTCAAAGGCCCTTTTCTTCATAGGCTACAATTTTCGTTTTCGGGAAATATCCTCCTCCTTCTAGATCATGCCTTTTTTTTCCTGAGGATGGCTGGCAACGATGCTTTCTTCTTCCGCCACCAAGTCTTCCCTCCTCGCATCCATGCGCTTCTTTCTCCCGCGCGATTTCCGTACCACCTGCTCTCGGGAATTCGAAGCAAAGCCTTTTTTTTGGCATTCTGCCGGGTGTGTGGCGTTGATTCTTTCCCCATGATGACGGGCACCAAGATGGTCCTCGAGCTTTTTCCGACAATCATTCGCACAATCGCCCTTTCCTGCGAGCGATAATAGGAGCTTGTCTCTCCCCTGTAGTAGGCGAAGCAAAGTCCCCCCTCCTCCAGCAGCGGTTGTTTCGATTTCCCCCTTTCTTTTCCCCGAAGAATTCCGCCACTTTCTCTTCCCGCGGTAAGGGCAGATGGCCTCCTGTGCTCCGCATCGGTAGGTTTCTTTCTTTTTGGGCATATTGCTCCCCTTCCGCTCCTTTCTTTTTTACGGCCACACCAATGATGCCGCCTTTTTTTCAGGAACAACGCAAGTTCTCTTCGACAGGAAAGCGCCCCTAGGACTTTTTTCTCCTTCCCTTTTCTCGCAGTCTTGGGTATTGTTTTTTTTTTTCCTTTTTCGACGGTTGCGAACCATGCTTTTCCGTCATTAAGAGCATCATCGATTTCCTTTCTGGGAAAAGATCGGGCAATAGTTCTTCCTATGATTTCTTCGGGAGTCTTGAAGTGTTGTTTTCTTTGTGAATCTCTCTCTTTTCTCATCCTCCTTCCCGACGGGACAACGCGCATGATCACCGAGCTCTCCTCCTTCCATGATCGACGGCGAAAATGGCCCGATTTTCCCCTCCCCGTCGATTACCCTGATGTGGTTTTTTTTTTTCGCAAGGGTTCGCAGAACCGTTCCTTCCCCCCGCCGCACTCCCAACGCCGACTTGCTTTTTTCCGGGTCGGCTACAGGTCCAGGGCGCTTTTTTCTTCCCAAGCGTGTGTTCCCCAGCGTTTTTTTTTCCTTCGCATGGTTTGGCCGTCAGCGGTAACGTCTCGTTTCTCTTCTCATGCAATATGCCCGTGGACATGCTCAACCTCTTTCTAAGCCCCTTCGGGGGCTTTCCTCTACGCGAGGAGGTCTTTCCAGGAGGTTCTTCTCTTTTTCCCTGATTGCGGTGTCGCCTTCTCGAACAGCCAGATGCTTTTTTTTTCTCCTTTTTTTTTTTTTTTTCTCGTCTAGAGACTCCTGACTGTCCTGCCCTCTTTCAGCGAGCAGAGGTTATGCCCCTTTCTCGAGCACAGTAAAATGTCGATCTCTTTTTTCGGCTTTTAACGTTTTCTTTTTTCTATGCCCATCTTTGCCCCTCCTTCCTCCTAACGCCAACTTTTCCGAGAGGCGCTGGAGGCCCTTCTGCAGCTAAAGGAGGCGGTTTCTCCCCCTTTTTCCCCTCTCTCGGTCAGGTGGATAAGCATGTTTTCCTCTTTGACCCAGCAGCACGTTTCGCGCCTTAAGAATCCTTTCAGGGTTGCAGGCCAATCCTCCTTCTCTCCTTTTCCCCCCTTGAATTCTACTGTCTCACCTCCTCCTTCGAAATTGAGCAGCTCCTTCTTTCCCAAGTCATTGGAGCATAGAGTGGATCTCCCCTCAATTTGTCCCTCTCCTCTTTTCCCGAATATTGGCATCCGATCCCTTCCATCCCTTTTTCCCTTTAATAGTAGGCTAAGAGGCGCTTTTCTCTTTCTCCGGCGTTGTTTTTGTTGTCCCGCTTCAAGGTAGGTGGCTCTCCCCCTTTCTTTTATGGTTTTCGCGTCCGCTTGTTCCTTTCCCTTCCCTGTAGCGGTGCGAACGTGAGATAGGTTCCTCCTCTGAGGGCGCATCGGGTAGTCTCCCCCCTTCTCTTTTTGAGATTTTTGTAGATGTGACCTATTTCCACTTTTTTTTCCACCTCGCTCCGATTTTGTTATTTCCTCTTTTCCCTTTCCTCGTGAATCAATCTCGCAGTTGCTCCCATACAAAAAAACAAGATTTTTTTCCCTTGAAAAAAAAACTCGACTGGGATTTTTTTTTCTTTTTCTCCCAGGGGACCTCACTCCTTTTCTCGAAGTGGATGTAGGCTCCGCGGGTGAATCTGAAATCTTCTTGTCCCTCTTCAAACTCTGAGTCTTTTTTTTTTTTTCCCCCTTCATCCCCTGTGATTCAATCCTTAATTTAGATGTTTTTTTGGTGGCTTCCGAAGTCCCCTTTTGACGGAAGAATCGAGGGCTTCTCTTTGGTATGAAATCATCAGGCTTCTCCCCCCCCCCCCCTTTGGGTGTTGAGAGATGATGAATTTTCTCCGTTGCTCCCCCCCTCCGACCACGCCATGAGGACGGTCCCCCCACCTTTCTTCGGGAAGCCAACCAAAACCTTCTTCAGAAGGTGCCCCATCCCCATGTAGTCTCGTTATTGAAGCCTTCCCCTCCCCCTGAGTCATATAAGATTCAGATTCCCTTTCAGTATTTAAACCACCGTCTTCCCCCCCCTTCTTCCTTAAAAGGGGCTTTGCCCCTTACCCCCCCCCCACCAGAAATCCAGTCGAGGTGGGTTTCCTCTTTTCAGCAATCTTGTTTGTGGTAGGGATTTGTGCCAGCTTCTCCCTTCTCCTTCTTCTCCTTTTTTAGACGCATGAAAAGCATGCTTTTTTTTTTTACAACCAAATTTTCAGCTAGGTCCACCCCCCATATGTTACATCAAATGCATTTGGGAGTCTCCTTTCCCCGCGGAACCTCTCCAGCCGGACCCGGCACCTTCTTTCCCCTCTTTCACGGTAGCCGAGGTAGTTCTCTCCAGGCGTGGTTTTTTTTCCGGGCCAGGATGGAGAGCCCCCCCTTTTAAAAGTACAATTAGTCGGCGACCCACCCCCCCCCCCCCAACGGCCGATTGACTTCCCCCGCGCCTCGGTTAGCCGACGCTTTTTTTTCTCTTTGATGGCAATGATGGGTTTTCCTTTTTCTTACTCTTCGGCAAGATTGAGTTGCTTTCCCCTTCCACACGCGATCTCCCTGATTTTTTCTTTTCAATTTCAGACACGAACGCGGTTTTTTTCTCCCTTCTAGAAATATCACTTGACCTTCCTTTCTTTTCCTGAAAAGCTGATCGGTTTTCCCCCTCTCTCTTTCTTAAGGCGCGCCCCCCCCTTTTTGTTGTACTTCATCGAATACCCTTTCCGAGCGCCCCCTCATCAGTGAGCTCGCAGGCTACTCTTTCTCCCCTCCCCTCGATCGCGCGCATTCTGGGTTTTGCGGCAGAGTTTCCTTTTTCCAGATGGCATCTCTTTTTCCCTCGCAATACTTAGCACCACCCCTCTTTTTCACTGTGCGCGCGTCTTCCCTCTGCTCGGTGTTGAACGGCTTCCCCAGCACTTCTTCTCTAGACCCTTTTTTGGTAGAGATTCGCAGAGCTCTCCCCCCCTCCTCCTCCACTTTCTCGACGACCCCTTAAGTTGACGCTTTTCTGCAGATGGCTAAGTACACCGCTTTATTTAGGTTTTGAGCCATGTTCCACGGGCCCTTTCCCTCCTGAGACGTGAAAGCGCCGGCCATTTTTCCCTTTGATCAGGCAGCGGCTAACAACCTTTTTTAAGACCAGGAAAGAGCCCTTTTTAGTCGACTAGCCGTTTTTCTCTTCTTTTCTTTCTTGCGGAGGGAACGGCCAGTTTGATCCTTTTTTTTTCCCCTGCTGCCGGGACTTCGGCCGAATTTTCTCAAGCCTTCCTGATTGGGCACGCTCGTTTTTACTTTCTTTTCCATGATTTCTTCGGGAAGAATGCGACTTTCCCTGCAGAGTTTCCCTAGTGGTGAATCTCTCTCTTATTTTTTCGAGAGATAACCACGCCTTTCAACTGGCCCCTTTACTCCCGAAGAAATCATGGCCATGCCGACGGCTCCCGCGTGCCAATCAGTTTCGTCTTCCCCTTGACTGCCGCGAATAGACGAAGCCTTTTTCTCTTCCCTTTTTTTCTCCCGTGCCCGTTCCGCCGCCTCCCCCACGATGACTCTTTTTCTTTTTCTTTCCTTCGGTCAGGGGCCTTTCCTTCCCCCTGCGTGTTTCCTTGCCGCCGGCTGTTTTTCTTTCAAGCATTGGTGTGGCCGTCGCCGTTTCCCCTTCCTTTTCGCGAGCAAATATGCCACTTTCCGGCCCTCTCTTCGTTAGCCACCTTCGTGGACTTCTTTTTTCTTTTTTTCGGAGTATTGAAAGGGAGTCTTTTTGAAGATTGAGGTGTCCTCCCCTTTTTTTTCCCTACCAGCCCGCTGCTGATTGTATATTCTCTTCCTACGACACGGTTCAGCCCGTTTTCCCTGATCGCGCGAACAGTGACAATGTCGATTGTGTCCTCTTCCAGAGATAGATGACATCTTTCCTCCCTCCAGCAGACCCCCGCGCGATCGCTGGGAGGCTCGTCCTCTTGCCCCGAGGACGGTTGCAGATGAAACCGCTCGGTCTTTTTTTCGGAGAGGAAGTGTCTCCCCCCACCCCCTCTCCCTGGTGGCGCGCCAAGTTTGAATTTTTTTTTTTCCCTTCAGCGTTTCAGGACATCCTCCTTTTCCCTTTCAGTGATATTTAGACGTCTCCTTCCTTCTTGAGTGGACGAAATTGAGCCTCTTCTTCTCTGCAAAAGTCCTTCGCACGATTTTTTCCCTCAATCTTGCAGAAGAGTACCCCCCTCCGAATCCCCATCCATTTCACTTCCTCGTAGGCTACCAGAGGAGAGGGGACTCTCCTCGTTGTTCTTTTTGTCTCGACATGTCTTCGTCGTGTGGCTGCCATTCCCCTTTTTCTACGCCGCCGGTGGATTCGAACTCTTTTCGACCGTGAGATAGGTGAGGGGTCCGTTTTCTTTCCTAGTTCTTTCTCCTACGGCTAGTTCCCCCTTCATTTTTGTCCTTCCTTTTGTTAGAGTGACCGAGCGGACCTCCCCCGAGGCGGTTAAGTCTAATCTTCTTCTTTCCTCAATATAGAAGATGGCACCTTTTTTCTTCCCTCCCAACAAACAAGATTTTCTTTTTTTCCGTTTTTTCCCCTCTTTTTGGGGGGTCAGTTCGTGGGACTTGCACCATTCTTCCTCAGAAAGTGATGTAGGCATCGGTGGTTTCCTCGCTTCATCGCGTGAATATGACCCTTAGTATTCCTCCCCTCCTTGAGTTCTTTTTTTTGTGCCGCCCCCAATGTGATCCCCCATTGGTGAGATTCTTCCCTAAGGTTTGGTTGGATCAGACCACACGGAGAGGAAGGTGGTTCTCTTCCCTCCGGGAGTTTACTTGTTTTCCTCGGAAAATACTCTCTATCTGTCTCCTCCCGTTGGTTCCCTCTCCTCAGAGCAGGATGAAGTTCCACCCTTCCCCAGTAACCACGCCCTCTTTTGCCTTTTACGGCTCCTTTGTTTGAATTAGGAAGCCTTGAAGCAGCTAGCACCTTTTTCTTCTAGTTATTGAGCCGGCCCCACCCCCCCCCCCCTCTGGAGTTACCCTGGTCCGATTTTTCTCTTTCACCACCGAGGCCGACATCCATTTCCCAAGGGGGAATGGTGCAGTCCCCCCCCACAAAACCATCCCTTTTTTTTTCTTCCACCCGGGAAGCCCTGTTCGGCTTTCTTCCTTTTTCTCCCCTCTGCGAGATTGATTACGAGCCGATTTTTTTTCCTAAACGCCCTCGCGAGCGATTTTTCTCCCCGGGTCAAATCTACAACCCTTCCCCCCCCGATGTTACATCTACAAGGTTTTTTTTTCCCCCTCCGTCGCTGACCCTCCTCCAGCCGGTTCCTCCGCTACAAGGTAGCCGAGGTAGTTCTCCACTTCCCCCAGACCATCGGGGCAGGTTGTGCTCCACCTTTTCTCTTGACCCCCCTTTTCCCAAGAACAACGACACGATCGCTCCTTCCCCTTGACTACGATTAACGCAATTGTGGAAATTTTTTTCATGAGGATGCCGGTCCTTTCTTTTTTTACTCTTCGGCAATTGGTGACTTCCACGACGATGATAAAAGGACTCTTCACAATCTGATAAATTTCGCTTTTTTCCCCAATATAATGTTAGACTTTTTTTCTCCCCATCCCTTGCCGGTGGAGTTGCAGTCTCTCTCGTGGACTTTTCTGCTAGGTTACAGCGAACCCTTTCCCCCCAAAGATAGGAAGTGATGCCCCCTCCCTTGAGAGTAGTTCTCATTCTCCGTCTATCCATTTTCTGACAAACGCCTACGTTCCTTATCCATTTACCACCTGAAGAGAAGCCTCCAGCGATTTATCTTTGTGTTGGCGTTGAGGCTGGCGTTTTTTCTTGCCAAGATGGCCCCTTCCCCTCCCCTTGTGAAAAAGCCGAAATTCCCACACCTCAACTTTGCCGATCATAGGAGCTTGCCTTTTCTGAAAGGTCGTAGGCGAAGCCAGTCTTCTATAGAACCAGGGCCAGCAGTTTTTTCTTTCCTCCTCTGCTGGACAACGCAAGGCTTCCGCCAATCTCCCTGACTCATCGCCTTCTTTCAAACGCTTTTTTTCCTTTTTGAGCCCATGTCAAGGTGTCCATTCCGCCGCACGCGCTCCTTGGACACGCAAACTCCCCTTTCTTTTCCGAAGTGTGCGTTTATCCCCTTTTTCCTTTTCCCACCCGAAAGTGGTTGCCCTCTCCCCCTTTCCCTAGCAACGGACCCTTTTCTGACAATTTTCCGTTCTCGAAAGTCTTTCTTTTTTTCCCGGTACAGTTGAGACGTCTGCGTCTTTTTCTCTTTCCTTCGCGGCATTTCCTCTCTCTTTTCCCCTCCACTGATTGGGCACGATAGGGTCTAGTTCGTCCTTCCTTTTTGAGCTGCGAAGTGAGCTCGGTGACTCGTGGTGAGGAATCTCTCTCTTTTTTCTCTCTTCCCAAAGAAGGGACAACGGCATTATTTTTCCTTCTCCTCTTTTTCCTGAATCATGGCCATGCTCTTTTCCCCGCCCATTTTTGCGTGCCAAAAGTTTCGAGCACCTTTCTTTCCCTCCTCGCCGAAGTCCTTACAAGTTCTTTTCTTTCCCCGGGAACCGTTCAAGACGCCCTTCCCTCCCCCCTTTATTCCCTTCTAGTCGACGCCGCTGGTCCTTCTCCCCCTTCTTTTCTTTCTTAACCACTGGCACACCTGGCGTCCTTTTTGATAAACGAAACTGAGGCATCCCCTCCCTTCCACGTATAGTAGTGAGTCGTGCTCCTTCCCTCCCTTCCCTTTCTCAAAACCGACGAATAGTGGACACATCCGCCTACGGCGAGGAGTATTGAAGGAGTATTTTAGGAAGATGCGTGTTCTCCTTTATAGACACAGTCACTTCTTTTTCCTTTTTTTTATCAGAAGGGACTGGCTGACTTCTTCAGCCGAGCAGAGGTTATGCAAAGTCAGTGACAAGCGCTTTCTTAGGAGTTTAACGTTGACCTCCCTTCCCTCTTTTCCTCTGGGCCCTTTATTCCCCCCAGCAATAAACGCCAGAATGAAGCGCGATCTTCCCCCCTTAGGCTTTCTTCTTCGGCGGCTCACGGAGGCTTCCTAATAGTCAGGTGAGAACGACTTTCCTTTCCTCTGAAGTGACCCATCCTCCCTCTTCTTTCCTCTTGGTGGCCCTTTGAATCAGTTTTCCTTCCATCCTCCTGGACAAAGCACCCCCCCCTCTTTTCTTTCTGCAGTCGAAACAGGAGATTTCTTCCCTTGAGAAGATGGTTCCTTCCCCTTCCTTTCGCCTTCCTTGGACTTCACACTTTTTTAACCACCCCCTATTAACAAAGCCAGAATTCCCCATTTAACACGTTAAACAAGCGTTCTTTTCCCGAGGCGCTGTGTTTTTTCGCGCGATGTGTTTTTCTTCCCAGTAACGGTAGTGTGGATCGCCATTTTTTTTTATGCAGCAGCAGGTTCCCTCCAAAGCGGCTAAATTGTAGTCCCCTTTTCCCCCTTTCTATCATGTGCTAGGGGCCTTTTGAGTTTTTTCTTCTTCTTGGCGCATCGGCCGAGTCTTTTCCCTTAACAGCGTTGGCCTGTGCTTTTTCCCCCCCCCCCCCCTACCCCCCCCTGTCTCCAGCTCGTCGTTTTCTGTCTCCCCCGTCTCTCGTCTCCTAACTTGTCCCCACCACCTCTTCAACCCTTTACTCCTCCCCCCCCCTATCTCACTACTTACTGTCCCACTCCTCCCGAGCGGAACTAACGAGCTCTCTCCTATTCGTCTCTTCCCTCCCCACTCATTCTGCCATCCCCCCCCTCAACCATTTTCCCTCCCGATCCTTTGGTTACACCTCGATCAGGCGTTCCCCTCCTTTCATGCGTTAACTCCTTTTTTCCTACCAATCTCGCAGATGGAACCGTTGCTATACCCCCAATATTGGGCTTAAAGGGGTGGCTCTTTGATGTGGTTTTGGGGGGTCAGGTCGAACCTTTCCTCTCCCCTTTTTTCATTTTCTCGAAGTGATGTCGGCCTTTTTCCCTCTTCTCCCGTGGTGAATCTGAAATCTTATCCTTGACGTTTCGCCGGCTCAAGAAAGAGATCTATGGACTTGGCGAGGGTCCCCCCCCCCTTTGGTGGATTCCGCCATTGCCCCCCCCCCCCTTCTGCGGCCGGTGTTGTTCGGCCTTCTCTTCGGTTAGTGGTTCTGAAAATCCAACCCCCCCCTTCTGTTCCTCCTCCTCCGTTGTTGTTTTTTCCTTTTTCTCCCTCTCCTGGATTGATTTCAGACCACTTACCCTCCAGTACCACGCCGACTCCCGGGTCCCCCACCGTTTTCGCCCTTCGGAAGCAAACAAAACCTTCTTTCTCCCCCTCTCCAAGTCACCATTGAGTTTTAACTTTCGTTCTTAGAGCGGACAACCCTTTTATTCCCCTGCGTAATATAAGATTTCAGATTTTTTACTCTCTTTAACCACCGAGGCATCCCCCCCCTTCAAATGAAAAAGGGGACTCTTTTCCCAATCCCCCTCCCCACCAAAACCAGAACTTTTTTTCCGTCAACCCGGCAGCCAATCTTTTTTTTTCTATCCCAAACGGTGTGACAGCGCGAGATTGATTCCCCCTTCGCATATTCTACTCAACCGCCCCCTTGAGGAGGTGTGTAACCCCCCCTTCCCCCCTACAAAAAATTAACCTTCCCTCCTCCCCCTCCCTCTTGGGAGAATAGCCGATGGCCTTTCGCTGTCCCGTGTCAGCACAGCTACAAGGTAGTCTTCATCAAAGGAGGAGACAGAAACCCCTCTTTTCCCAGGATGGAGAGACCACACGCTTTCTGGTACATCTCGGCGACCCAAGGAATTTCTTTAAAAAGAGCCTCTTCAAAGCATTGTGGAAACGTGTGGCTTTCCTTTTTTCTTCCTTCGACAATATTGGATTGTACTCCTTCTTTCTTTTTCTATTGGAGAAGTACAAGCGTTGCGCCAAGGACTTTTTTTTTTCCCTGATCAATTTCGCCACGCACTCTTTCCTTTTTTTTTTCGCCGGATAGAATATCACTGCCTTTCTTTGTTTCATTCTTCTGGCTGCAAAATGCTGCCCCCCTTACCCCGGACTCCCCTCCTCTTCTTCTGGTAACTTCCTGCCTCCATGCCTTTATCCTTCCCTGACAGAGAGATTTTCCCCCTCCCATCCTCCGTGGAGCTAGCACGGCTCATCCCCCCGCCTCCAGACGATCGCGCTTCCTTGTGGCGTGGATTTTTCCCTTTTTCCTTCCGTACGTCTTATGCTTTCCTCCTTCATAGAGACTCGCCCTAGAAATCCTTCCTCCCCCCTCTTCCCGTGTCAACGTGCGCCTCCTCTCTTATTCTTGCAGAACCTCTGTTTTTTCCCTTTCTCAGGGCGAAGCCCCTCCTTTGACAAAGCGGGCAGCAGCTGTCTTTTTCTCGTCTCCGATTGATAGGGACACCGCCCGTTCTCCTTTTCGAAGACTACCGTTCACTCCCTCTCCAGGTCTCTAAGGTGGCCTAGCCTCGGTCGTTCTTTCCCTTCTTGCATAGTGATAGGCGCAGCGCACTACGTTCCTCTCTGGCCAACACCAATGCTGCCTTCAGCTCCCTTCTTACGAAGGAACACACGCAGTGGTTTTTTTTTCTTTCCCCCCGGACAGGGATCCAGACCAGCGGTTTCCCTCCTCCTTCGGCCAGTTGGGAGTGCAGCTTCGGGAAACGGTAAAGTTTGAGTCTGTTTGAGATCTTCGAATTAGGCGGCAATTCAAAGCGCCCCTTTTTCCATGATGGGCACGCTCGGGCAATAGTTTCCTTTTCTGGTCCATGATTTAGTCGGAGCTGCGAAGTGCTGTCCCTCCTGTCGTCGTTTTTTTGCCCTTCGGGTGAACTCTCGATTTTGTCTCCCCTCGTGTGTTCCGGGACAACGCGCATGATCACGAAGTTTCCCCTCTCCTTCTCCCTCCCTCATGGCCCTGCTCGACTTCTTTCAAGGCGTGAAACAATTTTTTTCTACACCTCGATGAGTGCTTCCTTCGACGAAGCCTTCGCAAGGTTCCTCCCCTTCCCCCCCCTGGCCCGTTCCGGCCGAACTCACCAACGCTCTTTTCCCTTTCGTCGACGCCTCTGGCTCGTCTCCCTCCCTGTTTCTAACCACTGGCACCACTTTGTTTTTTTTTTTGTCTCCCCGCACTGGGCAGCATTTTTTTTCCCCCTTTTTTCTTTTCTTCTGTCGTGCGGCGGAGCCGTGCTTTCCCGGTCATTGTCAAACCGAAAGAGGACTTCAGCCCTTCCGTAGCATATGACGCTACCGGCTTTCTGGAGTAGTCGAGACGTGGCGTTCCTCTACTTTTTTTCTTCCCTAGCAATCTGAGATTCCTGCCCCCGCTGCTGGAAACTGGGGTATAGCGAATCTTTTCCATACCGGTTCAGCCGAGCAGCGGTTCTATGATCGCGCTATTTTTCCCTTTGTCGATGGTGGCGAAGTTCTTTTTTCCTTCCTGCGCTCTATGACATCTTGGAACGTCATATTTTTCCTCGCATGCTCTCTCCTGCAGGCGATTCGCTTGAGTTCCGGAGAGATCACGGAGGGCTTCCTCCCCTTCAATCTCCGGTCGGTGGCTCCCTCGCATGGAGGAGAGGCTGAACTCTCTACTTGTGCGCGCCTTAAGATTTTTTTTCACCGAGCAGCTTTTCCCTTCCCGCACCGGCAAGGTCAGTGATCTTCTCTTCACAGGAGATTGGCCGAGACCTTTACAGATGGAGGGAGCACTTTTTTTTTCATCGCGTGGACGTCGCCACTATCTGACCTCCTTTTCCTCTCTACAAAGAAACGATTGGCTCCGGCACCCTTTTCCCCTTTTCCACAATGCGGTAATCGTATTTACCGACCTTTTGAAAAGCTCTTCCGTTTGTTATGTTTTCGCCGACTTTCCCTTTTTCTTTGTCTCGCCATCCTGGCCCCCGTGGTCTGCGCCGCCTTTGGATTTCCGAACTACCTGTGAATTTCTCGGTTGCGAACAGTGAGATAGGTGCTTCGGGGCCCTGTCTTTTTTTCCTTTTTCTTCCGCTTCGGAAGTATCCAAAGATTTGATCCTTTTTTTCCCTTTTTTTCTTTTGTAGAATGTGAGACCCTTTCTTTTTTTTCCCATTTGGTTTTACACCTCGCTCAGGAGGAGGTTAAGTCTATTTCCTTCACCTTCCTCGTGAATACAATCTCGCCGTTTTTTTTTTTTTTTCTCTATCCATACCAACAAACCCTTTTTCTTTGTGGCCGGAACCCAACCTCGATGTTGTCCTTTTTTTTTTTCAGTTGAAAAAGGAGGACTGCAGTAAAATGTTTCATTTCTTTATGCACTCGGTGGTGGAAACTCGTCCTTTTTAATTCTTTCAATCGTAGAAGGACGCAGGGTTCCAATCCTGCGTCTTTTGTTTGTGAAGGACTAGAAACCTACAGGTGATTAAATCATGGACTTTCTTTGAAGGTTTTGTGGCTTCCTCCCCCCCCCCCCTGAGAGGAAGGTGGGGGGACCGATAGTTTTGGTCATCTTTTTTTTACTAAATAAGGATCTTCATCTTCTTTTCCCCCCCTTTTGTTGTTGATCTTCTTTCCTCTCCGGATTGATTTCAGAACCCTTCCCTTTACCCCTCCAAGAGCGGCCGGTCCACCACCTTTTTCCTTCTTTCTCCCCAAACCTGCTGGAAGCCTCTCCCGTCACAGGATGGGAATCCCCCCTGTTTCTTGAGCCGGCACAAAAACCTCTTCTTTCCCCTGCTCCTTCAATCTTCCTTTTCCCTTGGGAAGACTTCCCCCTTTTTTCCTCACTCCACTTCGAGAAACATGAACCCCCATGGCCTCACCCTTTTTTCGAATGACCCCCACCCCCCCCTCCTTCTTCCTCGGGTGGGTTCCGTCCCCCCCCCCCCCCCCCCCCCACACGGGAAGCCCTTTTATGGCTCGATCCCACTTTGTTCCCCTTTTCCGAATTGCTCACTAGCCGATTCTTCCATTAACAGAGGAGATTAACAGGCCTCAGGAGCGAGTTCCAAATTTCCCCCCCCCCCCCCCCCACCAATATCAGGAAAAACGATTTCCCCTTTTCTTTTCTCTCCGATGCGAAATCCGTCGCTGTAACCTCCCTTTTCCCCTTCTCTCTCCAAGGGTAGCCCGCTACAATTCCTCTCTCCACCCACACCGGCGGCGAAGACGCATCCCTAGAAACCAGGACAATCGGGGTCCCTCCTCCCCACCCACTCCGTGATGTCCCTTTCCCCTTCTCCCCCGAAAAACGCCGGATTCGAAGATTTCAACGCTCTCCCTACGATTACCGCATGTTTTTCTTTTGTCCATGGATGGGTTTCGGACATCCCCTCTTTTTACTCTCTGCCCTTTCTGATTAGTGGCGCAGTCAATCCTTCTCCATTTCCCTCCATTTTTAGCAAGCGGTACACCTCCCCCCCTCCTTCTAGAAATATAAATGAAATTGAAGGTTTTTCGTCTTTTTTCTCCAAAAGATGCTCGGTTTCCCGCGAATTTCTTCCTTTCTCGTCCCCTTTCTTCTTCTTGCGGTAATTAATCGACTCCATTGTTCCCATGACCGAGCGATTTTCAAGTTCTGCCAACACGCAATCCTAGAAGTGTTCCCCTCCTGTTGAAGAATCCAGATCTTTCCCTCTGCCTGGGTGTTGGAGTTGAGTTCTCTTACGTAACACATGATGAAGGGAAACAGGTCTGGGAATAGCTATTGTCGGTTCCCTCTCTAAATTCCTTCGCACAATACGACAGTGTCCCCTTTTCTCTTTTTCCCTAGGAGCTTGCATCCCCTCTCTTCTTTTCAACAGCGTTATAGTTTCTATCCCTTTCTAACCCCAGATGGAAAGCCATAGGGATTTCTGATTCTACCTGACTTTTTCTGACCCCGAAAGCTTACAGCAACTTCTTCTCCTTTTCACTCCTTCCTCGCAGTTTTTTTCATACTTTTCTCCTTCAACGAAGTCTCCGCCTCGGTCGGGTGAGAAATTAAAAGGGAAATATTGATTCCTTCGCCCTCCCCCTCCCCTCCCTCTTTTTCCCTTGAACGAGACGGCCACCTCCTCCTTGCGGTGATCATCCTCTTCTTTTCCCAACTCCAGTGGTGCCATATTTTTCTTAAAGCGCCCTTGAAAAGGGATAAAGACCAGCGGGAGTCTTTTCCTAGTCTTTCCCTCCTCCCTTCGTTGGGGGTCTTTTTTTTCCCCGGTTACAGTTTGTCTCCTTTTTCTCCCTCCCCTTTCTCATAGTAGGCTCATTCTCCCTTTTGCACTCATCGAGGTGTAATAGAAACTGATTGTGCACGTCGGTTTCGCCTCCCTGTCGTTTTCTTAGGGAGCTGCGAAAGTGATTCCTTCTTCCCTTCTCTTTCTCTTTAATCATCTCTCTTTTCTCCTCCTTCCCTTTTTTTTTTCTATTTTTTTCACCCCTCAAGTTAAAAAGAGAATGCTCACCTCCTCTCTCGAAGAAATCATGTTCCATGATCGACGGAGAACATATTGCCAGATCTTGCCATTTTTCTCCCTACTGGTGCGATGAATGCGCGCAATTCGCGCTTTTTCTGTCCAGACCGTCTTTTTCCCCCGGTCCGCTTCCTTCCCACCTCCTACTTAGAGACCCTGTTTTTTTTGGTCGGATCCAGTAAGGGTCGCTTTCTGTTTAACCATTTCAATTTTCTTTTCCTTTTCGACGCGGCGGCTGATCACGCACATTTTCTTTTTTTTTGGCCCGTAGAGGTAACTTTTTCTCTTTTTTTTCTTTTCTGCGAAATATGCCCTTTTACCCTTTCTCCGAACGAGGAGGAGCCACCTTTAGGGGGAATTTCCCTTCAGTCTACCTGCCCCTCTTTTCTTTCCCCCTTTTCTTCGTAGAGAAGTGGAGGGCAGCTTTTTTTAGTCCTCTGAGAATTCTCTTCCCCCTTGCTTTCCAGCTGGTATAGAGACGAAGGGTCTTTTACGACGGTTCGAAGAGCCAGAGGTTATGACTTCTCAATTTCTTCTTTCTCTCCCCGTGAAAAGTGATTTGTTTTCCCCCATTTTCTTTCGTCTTGAAAGGGACAGCGATTGCCTTTCCGTACTTCATGGTTACGCCGCCAGCTTTCAACACCGGAAAAGAATTCCCCTCTCTCTCTCGTATGCTTAGCCTCATTTTCTGCGAGATCAAGGATGCGGGTTGCTCTTCACCTTTTTCCTTCCCATCTCCGGTCAGGTGGAGAACGACTCTCTTTTCTTCGAGGAAGTGACCCTCCCTCCCCTCATTCCTTTTTTCTCGCCTTCACGAATCTCTTTCCCTCGTTGCGGCAATCAGAAGCAACGCACGGCCCTCAGTATTTCCCCCTATTCTCCACAGGAGTTTTTTCCTGCGTGGCGAAATTGAGCAGCTTCTTTCTCCCCCCCAAAGTCTGTAGCATAGAGTGGGTCTCCCCCCCCCTCTTTCGAAGAGTACAAAGCCAAGAGTGAGATCCGTCTTCCCCATCCATTTCCCCCCGTTACCCCAATTTTCCCTCTTTTTGCTCCGAGGCGCGGTGGTCCTCCCTCGTTTTTCTTTTTTTTTTTTTTTTCTGCCGAAGATGGTACAGTGTCCTTTTTCTTTTTCATAATGCCAAGATGGTCGGGTTTTGCGCAGAGTTATCCCTGTGAACTACCTCTTTCCCTTTCTTTTCCTTCGTCGATAGGTGCGCGGGGCCCCTTTTTTCTTTTTTCTTTTCTTGCGCCCGGGTAGTCTCCCACCTCTTCTTCCTTTTCCTGTGGATTTTGTAGATGGTCCGAGTTACCCTTTTTTTTCCCACCTAGTCCCCGAATTCTTTTTTAAGTCCCATCTTTTCATGAGTCTCCCTCCCCTTCCCTCTCACCTCGCAGATGGCCCCTTTTCTATCAATACCAACACACAAGATGGGTCTTCATTTTTTGCCGGAAACCCAACTCGACCTGCCCCTGGTTTTTTGGGGGGATTCTTTTTCCCCCGGGGACTTGAACAAAGTCCTCCCCTTGTATCGAAGTGGATTAGGCCTCGGTGTTTTGCCCTAGCTTCCCGCTTGTTTTCGAAATCTTCGCGTCTCTTTCCTTCTTTTTTTTGTGCCGGCGAAAGCCCTCTCCCCTTCCCCTGTGGACTTGGACAGAGGCTTTTTCCGAAGGTTGTTTTTTCCTCCTTCAAAAAAAGGAGCGGACCTGTTTTTCCCCCTTCCGTAGGGCGTGGTCTTCTTTCCTTTTTTCCTTTTCCATCAATCCGGATATTCATCTCTTTTTTGTTGTTGTTGAGAGAGATGAAGCCTCTTCCGGATTGACTCCCCCCAGACACTCAGTACCCCCCTCTCTTCCCGGTCACAAAACCCCTTTCCCCTTTTTTTTGCCTTTAGGAATCCCCCCACCAACAATGCAGGGAAGACCTCCCCTCGCCAATCAGTACTTTATCACATTTTACTTCCTAGTTATTGAGCCTGTCACACCCCTCCCTTCGTTAACATGCGGTCCTTCCTCCCTCCCGCGGGAAGCTATTTACAAAAACTCTCTTTTCTCCAGTACACTGAGATGAAAATGAAACCAGGTGTCCCTTTCCTTTCAGTCCCCCTTTTTTTTTCCTTTTTCCCAAACAAAAAAACCCCCCCCTCCCCTTTCGGTTGGGTTCCGGCAACCACTCCCCTCTTTTTTGTTTGGTATGGATAGAAGCACCCTGTTTCCACTCTTCCTCGAGATCTTTTGATTGATTCAAGAGCAGGATTTCTTCCTATGAAAAGATTTTAACTCCCCTCCTCGGAGCGAGGTGTCCCCCCCCCTTCTGTCAAATAACCCCTTCAAAACGATGGGTACATAAAATCCCTCCCGATGAGCAATAAGTCGCTTCCCTCTCAGCAGCCCTCGCAACCTCTCACGTTTCGCACAGCTCACCCTTTCTCCTTTTTTTTAGTTCGAATCAACGGAGGCGAAGCCTTTGCCAAGGGATGGGAGAAACAAGACTTCCTTTACCAATCTCCGCGCCCCCACAATCCCCCCCTCCTTTTTCTCCCCTTCCTACGTTAGATTCGATTCCCTTTCCCCTTTTGGAAATGGATGGTTTTCTTCTTTGGACTATTAGGCAAGGATGATTTTCTTCGTGGCGTCCTCCCCCCTCTATTCTCCAAGGACATTTTTCTTTCCCCCCCCCCCTCAAATTTCGAAAAGCCCCCTTTTGACGGCTAGAATCTTTTCCCCTGTTGAGTTGAAGGAGGAGGCCCTTTCCAAACGCTTCCGTTTCCGCGAATATTAAGGAGCTCCCCCCCTCTTCTTTTGTGTCCACTTAAGAGAATACCTCCCAATGAAAGAGAGATTTAAGTCTCTCCCCCTTCCTTCGTTCTTTCCTCAGACCCCAGCATCCGCGATTAGCGCTTCCTTTCTGTGTTGGAGTTTTTTTTCCCTGTCCCTGATGACGGCCAAGATTTCATCTTTTCTCTCTTGTCCGGGAACAGACCCCCCCGAAATTCCTTTCGCCACAATCGACTTCCCCCCCTTGAGAGCTTCTGGCAGAACCTTTTCTCTGTGGAAAACGGTCGTTTTTCTTTTTCCTAGCCATTTCCCTTTTCTTAGACCCAGCTGGTCCCCCCCTCCTTTTTGGTCGAGAAGATCTAAGATTCCTCCAACTTCTAGAAGATCACGTTCCTCCCCCCCCGGAAGATGGCTAAGTCACCGCTTTTTGGCTCCCCACTCCGTACTGTTTGAGCACATGTCAAAGTGCCCCTTTTTTTCTAGAGAGTGAAAGCGATTCTTCTTACGAAGTGAGGTGATCGACAGGC